>SL_3KL_010_SEDDRAFT_10000129_pt1 | contig 50324 bp, 39 predicted proteins | sample SodLakKL_010_SED_2_FD_10381 | JGI IMG/M metagenome (IMG submission 10381)
GTGCTGCCCTGTTCGAACACAAACCCGCCAAAATCCTGGGAGTAGGAAATATTTTGCTGCCCGGAACTTTTGAAGCTTACCAATAGAATCAGCCAGGCTATGGCGATAAACCGCAGATAACTTTCCATAAACGGCATTTTAATTAGGAGAGGAAACATACAAATTTAATTAAAACCTTTTTGGAATACGTAAAAAATAAATAAAAAAGTTTTTCAGGTTTTTTCAGAAGGGATATCCCAAATATTTTAAAGAATAAAAGTTTCAGGCAGGTAAGAACATCAAAAGCATTTTCATTTTTTTAACTTTTTATTATGTATTTATATATTGTGATGTCAGAAATAAGTTGTAATTTTACATAGTATTGATTTTATAAAAAATATTTTTTTTAATGTATTCAAAAAATCCAGAAATAAATCCCGAACCTGAAGTTTCATATGAACGGGATCAAAATCTTGAATTTAAGAAAGAACTTGATCAACGTGTTAATGAATATTTTCTCCGTACCGGGCTTTCCCGGCACCACACCCCGGGAATGATCATGAAAGCGGCAGTAATGCTGTTGCTTTTCATTGCACCATTTGTTTTTATTCTTACTGTTAGTATGCCCTTTTGGCTGGTCATGATCATGTACCTGATCATGGGAATCGGTGTTGCGGGAATCGGTATGTCGGTGATGCATGATGCAAATCATGCCGGCTTTTCAGGTAATCAACGTGTTAACCGCTTAATGGGGTTGAGCATGAACCTGATCGGTGCAGATTCCTATAACTGGAAAATTAAGCACAACAAACTTCATCATGTTTTCACCAATATTTATGGCAAGGACGAGGACATTAGCAGCCGTGTGATCCTGAGATTTGCATATGCTTCTCCTCTGAAGAAATATCATAAGTATCAGCACCTTTATGCCTGGTTGTTTTATGCCCTGATGTCCCTTTCCATGGTTACCGGGGATATACGTAAACGCCTTGATTATAGGAGAAGAGGAGTCACTAATATTTCCAGGACGGCCTTTCGTCGCTCCATGGCTTGGCTGGTGGTTTCTAAAGTATTTTATTTAGTGATGATCCTGGGCTTGCCCCTTTTTCTGACCAACCTTCTCTGGTGGCAGGTTTTGGTAGGATTTTTGATACTGCATCTTACCACGGGAATCATTCTGAGCCTGGTATTTCAGATGGCCCATGTGGTTGAAGGCCCCGAACAGCCCTTACCAGATAAACAGGGAAAAATCCATCATTCACTTCTGGTACACCAGCTTAAAACGACCAGTGATTTTTCCCGCGGCAATAAGCTACTTTCCTGGTATGTCGGAGGATTGAATTTTCAGGTTGAGCACCATCTTTTTCCACGGATTTGTCACGTCCATTATCCTGCATTGTCAAAAATTGTGGAAACCACTGCTCGGGAATACAATATGCCCTATTTTGTCTACGATCGGTTTATTGATGCCTTTCGTTCGCATTTCCGAACCCTGAAAAATCTTGGCAGGATCAGGATTGTTGAACCTTGATGAACCCTGAATTGTTATAAGTAAATATTTGAATTAAAAGATGCGAAAGAAAATCCTGATCCCTTTACTGATACTTTTCTCTGCTTCCTTATGCATCAATGGTTGCGTGCAGTACCGTGAAAGCACACGGGTAATGCTGGAGCAGTTTGCGGATGCAAGGGTGGAGAACCTTGACTATGAAGGACGCAATTTGCGTTACTTGAGCCTGCATCGTCACGACACCCTGCCTACCTTGTTTTTCCTGCACGGTTCACCAAGCAGTATGAGCGTGTACAATGTTTATTATGAAGACCCAGAACTTCAGGGAATGGCAAACATCATTGCGGCTGACCGCCCCGGTTATGGTTTTTCCGGACTTGGGCTTTCGGAAAGATCGGTAAGGCGGCAGGCCGAAAAGATGTGGAAGATCCTTGAACAGGAGGGTTATCCATCCCCATTATATATAGTTGGTTCATCCTACGGGGGAACGGTGGCCACCAAAATGGCCATGCTGCAACCCGAAAAAGTAGACGGAATGCTGTTGGTTTCTGCATCCCTGGCACCCGGGAAAGAAAAAACCTATGGTATCAGCTACCTGATCCAATATCCGCCATTGCGTTGGCTGATTCCCTCCACGGTCATGGTAGCCAATGACGAAAAATTATCCCATTATCAGGCCCTCTCTGAGATGTTGCCTTATTGGGAAAGAATTACAGCTCCCGTAGTACTTATACAGGGAACCGCCGACCGGCTCATTTTTCCTGAAAACGTTGATTTTGCCAAGCGCAACCTGGTCAATGCCGCGTCGGTTACCTATAAATTCCTGGAAGGAGAAGGACACTTTTTGCAGATCAAATACAAAGACCTTATTTTGGAAAAACTTCAAAGCATGATGCAGCAGAACCCATTATCCGAAACTGTTGTCATGGAAATGCTGGAAAAATAATTATTTTGGGTTTTTCTATCTGTTTCGAAGGGAGGAGTTTCTTCTTCTCAGTCTTTTAATTTCTTTTTTCTTTACCAGCAGGTCAGTGTTGAGCCGGGCGGATTTGTCGCGAATTTTTATGACTTCCTTCCTGAAAAGTTCGTTTTCCCTGCTAAGCAAAAGATTCTGTCCCAGCTTTTCAAACCACTGTATGATCTCAGGGTTGTCATGGGTTTTTTTGATGAAAGCCAATATTTCACGGTCAGGTTTTTTGCCGGCACCAACCATCGCCAGTCCTTCACTGAAAGGAAACTCCATGATGGGATAGCTTTCCTTTATTTCTTCCAGAAAACGCCAAACCCCAAAATCCGGCCTTCGGACCTGGGTATCGTGCAGCAGGATGATTCCCCTCCCGCTCATTTTGGGAAGCCAGCTTTCAAAATCGTGCTTTATGGCTTCATAGGTGTGGGTGCCGTCAATGTGCAGCAGGTCAATGCTGCCGTCCTTAAAGCGGGGCAGGGCTTTATCAAAAGGCATGCGCAGCAGGGAGGAAAAAGTTTCAAATTCCCCCTGATTGATCTCCCTGACTCTTTCAAAAATCGCTTCACTGTAATCTCCCACATGAATATCGCCCATCCAGGTATCTATCGCGAAGCATTTGGTCTGTATTTTCAGGTCTTTCGCTGCCTGGCAAAAGGCAAAATAAGAATTCCCGCTGTAAGTACCCAGCTCTGCAACCATTGAAGGTCTTATTTTTTCCATCAGAAAAAACCCGAACGGAATATGGGGAATCCAACCATGGGGGTTGTCCAGGTAGCGGGGCTTTTTCAGAAAATAATTTTCCGGGGTGGAGATCATGGGCGGGATCGTTTTTAAATAATCTTTACCTGATGCAAAAATAGGAATTACCCGCCGGTTTTTTACCAAAACCCCACTTTTAATCCCATGGTAAAGCTACGGGGCAAACCTGGGTAATAATACCTTGGCGGCCCGCCAAAGGATGGGGCATTGACCAGGATCATTGAAGCATAAGTTTCATCAAACAGGTTGTTGATCCGGAAAAAAATGTCGGTCTCCCATCCGGGAGATATTTCGCGTTCAAAACCCAGGGTAAGATCTGTCAGGTGGTAGGCATCGGTATGCCGGCTGTTGGCATCATTCATTGCCATGCTGCCTGCAAAGCGCCATCCCGCCATGGCATAAATGCCGTTGGATAGTTGCCCGTAAAGGGCGGTAAAAAAAACATGATCCGGAACACCGGGAATGCGGTTGCCTGAAAAGTCTTCATCAAGATCAACAAAGTCGGTAAACCGGAAATGGTTAAAGGTGTAATTGGAACGCAGGGAAATCTCCTTCCAGGCAGCGTTTTCGGAAAAAATATCCCTTAAGATCACCCAGTACAATTCTGCTTCAATGCCGCGGTGAAGGGATTCTCCGGCATTTTTGCCCACCCAGGCGTCTTCTCCTACCCGTTCTGCCACCAGCAGGTCCTGCACCTGCATGCGATAGAGGCTCAGGTCATAAAACAGCCGGTTTTCCATCAGGTGTCCGCGAAAGCCGATTTCCAGGTTCCAGCTTTTTTCCGGACGGATATCCGGGTTGATGGTCCCTTCCGGGGTAAGGGTTTCTGCCAGGGAAGGGGGGGAGAAGCCATGACTCAGGGTGAGGTAAGCCGAATTGCGCTCATGATAAACATAGCCGGCGCTGATGCGGGGAGAAAGGATCAGCCCGTAATCATACCTGCCTGAAAGATCCTGCGCCCCTTCGTGAAAAAGATCATGGTATTGCAGGCTGGTATAGTTTAGATTTACGCCGGCCGAAAAATTCCAACGGTTCAGACTGGCATCCGATTGAAGGAAAAGGTTAAAAGCAACCACATCTTCCCGGTTATCGCTGAGTTGCTCACCCTGTATCCCTTCTCCATCAATATTTTCGTGGTTGCTGTAGCGGTAATCTTCCAGGAACAATTCTCCGCCTGCGATAAGCTCAAGACTGGCTGATCCCGGGTTCCATTTGCGGGTGGCTTTGGACCTTGTGCCAAAAGTCAGCCTTTCTTCGTAAAATACGTCGAAAGGCCGCATTTCCTTCTCGTCATGCCAGATGGTAAACAGGCTCATATCGGCGGTGAATTTCTCATGAAAGGCATGTGATACCGTAATGCCTCCCAAAAATCTTTCGGAGTCTTCATAACCCTCTGTTTTGAGCCAGTTTGCCGCGGCTGCCCTGGGGTTGTTCACAAAGGTAAGGCTGTCGATGGAAGAAGGGATGTGTGATTTCAGGTCGGTATAAGAAAGCAGGGCGGTAAAATGGGTTTGTTCAGCCCGGTTGAACTGGGAAACAGAAGTAATGGTGTTGCGGCGGAATTCATTGTTCTGCCGGTAGCCCTGGCTTTGGGTGTGGCTGTAAACCAGGCTGGTGGCAAAGCGATCCCTTACCAGGTCAGCCACCACCGAATTGCGGTACTTATCAAAAGAGCCGGCCTGGAAAGTATTGGTGACACCTGTTTGTTGTGCTGCCGGACGCCGGGCGGTGATGTTGATGGTGCCCCCTAAGCCTGCTCCGTATACACTGGTTGCCGGGCCTTTGATGATCTCCATGCTTTCCACCACCGCAGGGTCAATGTCCTGTATAAACGTTACCCCGGAAGTGTTGGTCAGGGGGATGTTGTTGAAATAACCCCGGATCTTCCCGGTGGCATAAGGCACCCGGGCGCCGATCCCACGGATGGTCACCCGGCTGGTATTGGTGGCCCCCCAGTGGATGAAGATCCCGGGGGAGTATTCCAATACGGGGAAAAGATTGTAAGCGGGCTTTTCCCTTTCCAACACCACATTGTCAATAGAAGTAAGGGAGGCCGGGACCTCGATCAGCCGCTGTGACCGATGAAAAGCAACCACCACGGTTTCTTCCAGGTCAAAAAACAAGGTATCGGTGGTAAGGGTGTCCGGTATAGTGAATTTTTCCGGATAGGTATTGCCGGAAAACGGATGGCTTTTTGTTAAAGGGACAAGGCCAAAAACAAAAGCCATGAAAGCAAAAGCCGGTAAAAAAAGTCTTTTTTTCATCATCTGTTTTAACAGCCTTTATACTGCTCTGGTTCAAAAATACTAAAATCCTTTTTTTCTTCTTTCTTCCATTCCCTCCCGTTTGTGATCAATTCTGCTGCGCTTTGTCCCGGCGCTGAACTGCCAGGTAAACTTAAACCAGAAGGGCACGGTCGACATCTGGATGTTACCTTCCGAACGGCTGTAAAAATCCCCGGAATGGATCTCCGAACCATGATAGGTGAATGACCGGGTCAGTGGAATGCCGCTCACAACTCCGGCCTTAAATCCCTTTGCAAATGATTTTTCCAGGGAGAGGAAATACATGGCCCCGCTGAAGCTGTGGCCCTGGATATGATGCAAAGGGCTGGCATACTGAAACAATACCGAAGCGGTAATGTCGCGGCTGAAGCTGGCAAAGGCAGAAAGGCCCGACTCAAAACCAAATTCATATCCGCTGCTTATGTGTTGCTCACGGGCCATCTCTCCCGGTTTTAAATACCGGGCAAAAAGCCGGAGATGGGGGTTGATACCGATGCGCCGGGAAAGGCTAAACGCCCCGGAGAAGCCTGTGCCGAATTGATGGATATCTCCCAGGTTGAAGCGGCTGCTTTCGAAAATTCCGTTTTGGTTGATCCAGGTCAGGTTGTTGATCACATCGAAACTTTTATGGTAAAATAAACGGGTACTGAGGTGACTGTTTTCAAATCTTTTGGAATGCTCCAGGTTAAAACTTTGGCGAAATACCGGGCTCAGGTCCGGGTTCCCGGAATTCAGGGTATAAGGATCTTCCACAGAAGTAACGGGGTTTAGCTGGTATACTCCGGGGTAAGAAACCCAATGTCTCCAGGAGAACCTCAGGCTGTTGGCATTGGACATACGGTAGTTGAGGCTTAAGTTGGGAAGCAGAAAGATATCGTTTCTGTCTTTTTCGTTATGGGGAGCGGAAATGAAGCTTTCTGTCCGCAGGCCCATGTTTGCCTCCAGGGCCCGGCCTGCATAACTCAAGGATGCATAAGCCGCAAAAGAACGGTTATGGTATTGAAATTCACCATTCCCTGCATTTTTCATTTCCTGAAGACGGGTTTGCAATCCTGTATTGATTTTGGTTTTTTCCGATAAAGGACGGGCATAATCCAATTTCATGTTAACGGATTGCTGCCTTGGGCTCATGGCATTGATGATAAGATAACCGGTTTCTTCGTTGGAGAATTTAGTGGAATGTTCGGCCCTGAGGTTGTAAAAGCTTGTTTCTATGGACAGTTCGTGCCCGCTTTCCTGCTCAAAAAGGTGCCTGTAAAACAGGGAATAATACCCGGCACGGTTCTTATCGTTGTCCTCTTTTTCGGCAAACCATTGGTCATCTTCACTTCCGTTGAGGCGCATCCGCACCTGCCCGTTATGTTCCTGCGAAAATGGATTGTACCAGGCATAAAAATTCAGCTGGTTCCTGTCATTGATAAAATAATCAAATCCGTAATGAAACCGGTGCGACCAGTTTTGCTGTCTTACAAACTGGCTGGTTGTGATTTCATACAATTTTTCGTTTCCCTGCATTTTCCGGTGGGTGCTTTCCACAATATCGAAATAACTGAACTCCCCGTTATAGGAGGTGAAAAGGTTCAGTTTCCTGAAACCGTAATGCAGGCTATAGTTGGGGAAAAGATAAGTTTCCGAACCAGATCCCGGCATTTCCAGGTAAACATGCCCGTCCAGCCCGGCATCCCTGTCTTTATTGAGGACAATGTTTATTACCCCCGTTACCCCTGCCTCATAGCGGGCAGAGGGATTGCCCATGACTTCTATTTTGTCGATTTGCCCGGCATGCAGGCCGCTGATATAGTTGCGATCGCGTTCCCTGCCATCCACCAAAATGATGATGTTCTGACTGCCTTCAAGGGAAAGATTTTGACGAATGTCCGCGCTTATCCCCGGAATGAGTTTTAAAATGTCCGTGCCGGTATTGGAGGCATCTACCATGTTTTTGTTTACATAATAGGTGGTTTGTTCTGCCCCGGAGCTGGCTTTGATGCGCTCTCCTGCAATCACCACACCCTCCAGGCTGATTTCTTCAATTGGAAGTAAAAACGGTACTGAAAGTCGGTTTCTCTCATCCCTGAGGTCTATCACCTTATAAAGGGTTTGATACCCCACGGCACTGATCCTTACGCTAGCATGATCCAGGTTATTTGCAGAAATACTGAATTCCCCTTCCATATTGCTTATACCCCCTGTTAATAGGGTGGTGCCGGTGGAATCAAACAGGGCCACATTGGCAAAAGGAATGGGTGAGCGTGTTTCCTGTTCAAGGATGATCCCGCTGAATTGTGGTTTTCCTTCGGCATGGATGGTTTGAATCGCGGTTACAAATACCAGCATCATCAAAAAGAAGCCTGCGGGCAGATAAAAATATTTTTTCATGTTCGTCAAATTTTTTGGGTTTATGATCATTGATGATGCAAATTGACGGAACATTTCTTTGACATGCAAATTAACGGTATATATAGCAAGGATTTGTTACCGGAGGAATACAGGAGGTCTGTGTGTTGTTACGAATAGTAATTTTTTGTGACGGACGGATACGTTTTCAGGGTCCGGATTTGAATAATTTGCTTAACCGGGTTGGTTTTTTGAGAGAAAAATTTTGGTTTTTTGCCGGCAGCGGCCTTCAACTATTTTATTCATATTTATCTGTGCCATTCGTGGCAATATTTCAGCCACGGATTTCACGAAAGTTCATGTATGGCTTGGCTATCCGCGTTGATATTTGCCATCCGTGGTTTATAAAACAAAGCTTTTATTCTGAATAAGAAGGAAGGTCTAATGCGATTCTTCGTTTTGGTATTCCAGGAATCTTTCGTTAAAAACCTTTGTATTGTTGCGGGATACGGGAATTTCAGCTTCCACGCCGAAAAGCTTTAAGCGGTAACCAAGGGTGTTGCCTTTTTTTACCATCACCTTTTCCAGGTTGACGATAAAAGCCCGGTGAGTCCTCAGAAAGAACGGAACTTTATAAAGTTGTTGTTCGATATTGTTGATGGAATTGCGAATGACCCTCTTTTCCACTTTATCCTTTTTGCGGAGGAAAAAATTTACGTAATTCCCTTCCGATTCGGCATAAATAAATTGTGAGGGGTAAAATTCCAGGGTTTCTTTTTTCAGGCGGGATTTGATTCGGATGGGTTCTTCCCGCGATTCTGCAAAAAGTTCGTCTCCGGACAAACTTTCCCTTTGCCACACCTGCTCAGGCAAAAACCAATACCGGAGGTTCATGGCGGTGAAGAACAAAAAAGGGATCAGCCCCACCAGAAAGGCATTTTTTAGCGAATTAAAAAATGTGGCAAAGGTCCAGCGCACAGCAGGTTCTTCCATAAAAAAGGCAATAAAATAAGCTGCTGTGCCAAAAACAAAAAGGGAAACAACGATGGTGATCAGTTCCTTAATAATTGTCCATTGCTTCTTGTCGGAAAAATAATCCAGTCTTTTCCAGAATACCAGAAAAACAAGCAGCAATGCAGAAGCCAGCACCGAGTATGTTGCCATTGTAGCTTCGTAGCCCATGAAGCGGCCCGCATGGGTGCCAAGGGGGCGGTACAGAACCAGGAAAGAAAAAACAAACAAAGCCAAAATCAAAGTTCCCGGGAAAGGGTGTTTGATGATGAAATTTTGAGGGCAGGCCTTCAAAAACCACTTAACGATTCGCATGATTGCCAGGGTGAAAAATTTTATTGCAAGGTAACTTTTTTGCAAACCCCTTCAAATAAAAAAAAGTGCGGAAAAATTTTAATCGTTGATATATTTTTCCTCCATATCTGAGATCACCCGCATGGCTCCGCTGGAGAACACGGGAGCATCTCCCGGCTGTGCTTTGGCAACCTGCTGGTATTTGCGGAAAAATGCAAAGGGATTGCCCGCCTCTTCTGCCAGTGCTTTTGTTCCTTTTTCTTCAAGAATGAGGTTGGCCATATAAAACCCGATGGGATGTCCGCTCATGGGCAGGTTCTTCTTTAGCTGTTGCCCGGTATGCAATCTGTCTTTTGCTGTATTCTGCATCCCGGAGAGATGCTCATCCATAAAGGAAAGATAATCCGGGGCATTTTTTACCATGTTTTCCCACAGATCCGAAAAAGAATGCATGGGCCCTTCCACATCCATTACCAGTTTTCTCTTGTCTATCTGGTCGGCAATGCCTTCAGCCTGGATCTGGTTCAGCACCCATAGCAGGTCTTTGTCTTCGGCAAGTATCGTGTCAGGGTCATAGGCCAGGATCTGGTTTCTGAAATAATGGTGAACCTCATGCCCAACAAGCAAAGGCAAGTTGTCGCCCAGCCCGATGGAAAACAGAATGTCGATCACCACGGGGGTATAACCCCGTGCATCGTTGGAAAAGATCACAAAAGAAACGGGTACGAAGCCGGTTTCTTCCATTTCGGGAAGGTAATTCATGGCTTCATTACGGGAAATCTCCATCAGCTCAGGGGCTTGTTCGTTGAGCTGCTCCTTTTGCAGCACAATCTCGTCCATCTTGTTTTTTGCCGAATTAAAATGATGGGCATGCCGGCGATGAAAGGGCAGGTTTTTTTCTTTTTCCAGGGCCTGCTCAAGGGCTTCCCTTTCGGCGGGCAAAAAAACCATGCGCAAATGCTCTATGAAAAACTCCCTGGAAAATTCGCTTTCGGTGAGCACCTCGTATCCGGGGGTGGAAAAAAGCTTTTCCCATTGGTTTTCTGAGGGCTCCTGCCCCTGTTCGAGGATGCCTGCAATTTCTATGAATTGCTCTATGCCGGAGAAATCAAAAAACGATTCGGCGGCTTTTTCTTCCTGGCAGGAAAAATTAAAAACAACACAGATAAGGAATAAATACCTGATGCTTTGTAACATTTGGCTTTCTTTTTAAAAATACAGATCCGACCTGTAAAGGAATTATCCCATTACAAATTTAGCTGGAAAAACCGTAGGAAAAAACCTGAAATTACAATCTAAAAAAAACAGGTTGAGGGAACGGCATATTGAGATTTCGGCCTTGGTCAGACAGCATTTGGATTTCTGCCCGGGATATTTTTCATAATTCTTTGTTTGGAAATTTATTTTTTTGCCCTGGGATGGAAAGAGAGCAGATTTTCGCGCAGGTATTCACGGTTCAGGTGGGTGTAGACTTCGGTGGTGGTAATGGACTCGTGCCCAAGCATGTCCTGCACGGCGCGCAGGTCGGCACCCCCTTCCACCAGGTGGGTGGCAAAGCTGTGACGAAAGGTGTGTGGGCTCACGGTTTTGGTGAGGCCTGCATTCCGGCAAAGATTTTTCACCAGGGTAAAGATCATCACCCGGGTCAGCTGCTTACCCATGCGGTTTAAAAAAACAAAATCTTCCTGACCTTTTATTGCGGGTGTTTGCCGGCGGTCGGTGTCCAGGTATAGCATGATGTGTTTGCGGGCCTGCGAGCCCAAAGGCACCAACCGCTGTTTGTCTCCCTTGCCCGTGATCACCAGGAACTCCTCCCGAAGGTTGATGCCTGAAATTTTCAGATTGACCAGTTCGCTTACCCTGAGCCCACACCCGTATAAAGTTTCAATAATAGCCCGGTTGCGCTGGGCATGGGGAAGGCTCATATCAATGGCTTTAATGATCTTTTCAATGTCATAAATGGAAAGTACTTCCGGAAGCTTACGACTCATGCGGGGTGCTTCAAGGTTGGCTGCAGGATTCACGGCAATGACGTCATCCATGAGCAGGTAGCGGAAAAAGGCCTTGATGCCGGATATGATCCTGGCCTGGGTACGCTGGCTTACCTCAAGAGAACCAATCCATTGCAAAAAACCGGAAAGATCCCCTGAAGTGATCTGCTGAGGAGTTTTTACCTCACCTTTTGCCTCAAGGTATTGTACCAGCTTGGCGGTATCGGCAAGGTAAGCCTCAACGGAATGGTCCGACAGGGAGCGCTCCAGCCTTAGGTAATTGCGAAAGCCGTTTAGCCAGGATTGCCAGCTCATAAAATTTCCGTTGAATTGGTTCAGGCATCAAAGATAGCACAATGGGTAAAATATACGTGTTTTTAACCGTGGGTTTTGGAATCGGGTTTCCCGATTTTTTGTCTAATTTTGGAGTAGGTTTCCGGGGAAAACTTTTTCCGGAAATAATTTTAAAAAAACAAGCCCCCGCTTTCATGGATTTCAGGTTTGTGATCAATATATTTTTTCGGATCTTTTCAGCCTCTTCTGCGGTTTTTAAAGACCTTGCAGACAAGCAGGAATTTTCCGGCAGGTTTTTTCTTTATTATGGTATGCCCCTGATCATCCTGGCGGCTTATGCCCGGGCCTATACCTTGCTGGTTGCAGAAACTGAAATCACTTTCCGGCTGCAGGACCTGATTTTTGTAAACATGGCCGGTTTTGCCCTTTCCTTCTGGCTGGGTGCTTATCTTATTTTCCTAATGAGCCCATCCTTTAAGGCAGAAAAGTCTTTCGGGAAAATCCTGATGCTTGTCATCGCTTCCTTTACTCCCTACTTTATCAGCATGCTGATTCCGTTGATCCATCCGACGCTCGCTCCGGTTACCTACGCAGGAATAGCGTATACGGTTTTACTTTTTGGAAAGGGTGCAGGGGTTATGCTTCAGGTTCCCGGTAATAAGGTGGTTGGGTTTACCCTTATTGCATTTTTTATTATGTTTGGGGTGGTGTTTCTTTCCCTCATGATTTTTACCGGGTTGTTTGTAAATGGCGACAATGTTTAAACAATAATTAATAACCGTATAATAAAAAGGATATGACCGGATCATCCAAAAGAACTTTGATATTGACCATAGCCGGTGTGAGCCTGGCTGTGATTGTATTGTTTGCTTACCTTTTCCTGCGCAATGCAAATGAGCCACAACTTGTTGCTGAGGAGCCGGAAGAGGTGATTGAAGAGGTGATCTACCTGGATGAATTTGGGGTCACCGAAGGAGGATATGTGATTCAGAGCGAGGTGGTAAGGCGGGGACAAACCCTGTCCCATATCCTTTCGCGTTTTGATCTGGGCCCGGTAATGATCGACCGCATTGCCCGCAAGATGATCGATGAGTTTAACCCAAGACGCATCCGTGCCGGAAATGCCTATCACGGCTATTACAATCCCGATACCACCACCACCCTGAAATATTTTGTTTACGAGATTTCCAACCTGGATTATGTAAAGGTATTCTTTGCCGACTCCATTTTGGTGGAAAGAGGTCAAAAAGAAGTAACCACCCAAACCCGGGAAGCCTCAGGGATCATACAATCCTCTTTATGGAATGCATTGAGTGCAAATAACCTTAGTCAGCAGCTGGCCATCCGCCTTTCGGAGGTGCTGGCATGGGAAGTAGATTTTCACCGCCTGGAGCGGGGCGACCGTTTTAAAGTGGTTTACCAGGAAAATTTCGTTGGGGAAGAATCCATTGGCATTCCCCGGGTGGATGCAGTTTATTTTGTACACCGGGGAAGGGAAGTCCATGGCTTTAATTTTGAGCACGACACCATCAGCGGGTTTTTCAACCAGGAAGCTGACAACCTGCGCAAGGTCTTTCTGAAGGCCCCTCTTGAGTTCGGCCGAATCAGTTCCCGGTATTCGCACAGTCGCATGCACCCGGTGCTTGGACACCGTCGACCGCACTACGGTACCGATTATGCCGCACCCCGTGGCACACCCATTCTGGCTGTTGGAGACGGGGTGGTGACCCGCACGGCTTATACTTCAGGCAATGGCAATTATGTGCGCATCCGCCACAATTCGGTTTATGAAACCCAGTACCTGCATATGTCCCGTTTTGCCAAAGGTATGCGGCCGGGCACAAAGGTCAAACAGGGTGATGTGATCGGGTACGTGGGTGCCACCGGTTTGGCTACCGGCCCTCACGTGTGTTTCCGCTTCTGGAAAAACGGACAGCAGGTGGATCACCTGAAAGAGGAATTTCCTTCGGCAGACCCCTTACCTGAGGATTACCACGAAATGTTTTTTGAGCTGCGCGACAGTCTTATAATCAGGCTGGAAAACATTGCCTTTAAAGAGGAAGTGCCGGAGGTTTAGGAAGAAATAACGGCCTGCCTGATTTTTTGTAAACTTTCCAACAGCCCTTCGAGCTTATCCAGTTTCAACATGTTTGCTCCGTCGGATTTTGCTTTTTCCGGGTTGGGGTGGGTTTCGATAAACAGCCCGTCCGCTCCTGCAGCTATTCCTGCACGGGCCATGGTGCCGATCAGGTGAGGCAACCCTCCCGTAATCCCTTTGGACTGGTTGGGCTGCTGTAACGAATGGGTAACATCCAATACGACAGGCACCCCAAAACTTTGCATGATCGGGATACCCCGGAAATCTACAACCAGGTCGCCATATCCAAAGGTGGTACCCCTCTCGGTGGCCATTACGTATGAATTGTTGGTCGACTTAATTTTTTCAATGGCAAACTGCATGGCTTCGGGGGAAAGGAACTGCCCCTTCTTGATGTTGACCACCCGCCCGGTTTCACCTGCGGAAACCAGCAATTCGGTTTGCCGGCAAAGAAAAGCCGGTATCTGCAATACATCCGCATATCGGGCAGCCATATATGCCTCTTCGTATGAGTGTACATCCGTTATTACCGGCAGATCAAATTTTTTCCCGATATCGTATAGCAGATTCAGGGCAATCTCATCTCCAATGCCCGAAAAGCTTTCCAGTTTGGAGCGGTTGGCTTTTTTGTAGGATGCTTTGAAAATATAGGGGATGTTCATTTCCCGGCAAATGCCGGAAATTTTTTCAGCGATTTCAAAGCCCATCTCTTCGTCTTCCAGAACACAGGGTCCGGCAATCAAAAAGAAGTTTTCTTTTTTTTGGGAGGGCGTGAAAATTTTTTTCAGGGTGGGATTCATAAATATGGGTTTTTCCGGTTTTCTATTTAAAATGGATGGCCAGCCAAACACATTCAGGGTCATTACTGGTATAGGTTACACGGTGCCTGAGGCCGGCCGGTAAGAGCAGGTAGTCACCGGCAGACAGATGGACCATCTGGCTCTTTTCAAACTCCAGGGTGGCTTTCCCTTTCAAAAGGATCACCCACTCATTTTCCGGCTGGTCATACCACTTCCCGGGTGGACTTACCTGTCCGCGGCTTACGATTCGTTCTATCTTGAGGTTATTGCCCTCGCACAATGATTCGAAAAACTCCTTGTCTTCCGCAATGGAGAGGCCGGCAGTGGAAAAAATGTTGTTGATGATCATGGTTATAATTTTTTGTGGGAACAATTCTTTTATTGAATTTCTTCCAGAACGCCTTTGCCTTGTCGAACTACCTCCATTTGGTCGCCGGTACAGTCGATTACCGTAGAAGCCTCGTTTCCGCCATTGCCCCCGTCCACCATCAGATCGATCTGTTCCTGGTATTTTTCGTAAATCAGTTCCGGATCGGTAGCATATTCCAGTATTTCGTCATCGTGATAAACGGATGTGGAAATAATGGGGTTGCCGAGTTCGTTCACGATCTCACGAATCACATTGTTGTCGGGTATGCGGATGCCAATGGTCTTTTTACGGCTTTGAAAAATTTTGGGCACACTGTTGTTGGCATTTAAAATAAAAGTAAAAGGACCCGGCAGGGCTTTTTTCATGACTTTGTAAACACTGGTGCTGAATGGACGGGTATAATCGGAAATATGGCTTAAGTCATAAAAGATCAGCGAAAAATTGGCTTTGGAGGCCTTGATGCCTTTGATGCGGGCCACCCGTTCCACCGCCCTGGGTTGAAACAAATCGCAACCAAGCGCATAAACCGTATCGGTAGGGTAAATGATCACCCCTCCATTGCGCAGGCAGTCGGCAACCATTTGTACATGCCTGGGATTGGGGTTTTCCGGATATATTTTTATATACATAACAGGGCTTTTCTTACTTAAAATTACAAATTTAAATTTTTATTGCTCTCTGCGGCTGTTTTTGAGCCTTGCATTAATTGATATTTGCGCAAATTTCGGGATTTATAATTGTTTCCCACACAATAATATTTATACCTGCTTTGTTTTCTCTTCAGAAACCCATATCACCCAACCGCCAAAAGCTTAAAATATTAACTTTGACCCAAATTCAAATTACGGTTTCATGCTGCGCATTTATATTACCCGGGCCACCTTGTTCATTATGCTTTGGGGCTTTTCTGCTTTTACGTTGTATCCTGCCAAGGTAATACCCTTTGAACAATCTTTTTCTTTTAATCCATATGAAACAGAGCAGTCACGCATTGTCAACTCTTTTTTGCAACATATTGCCGAGGGTAGCGGAAAACTCAGGGTATTCACCCGTTATACCCTCAGGGGAGAAATGCAGGTTTCCATTGGAGAGCCGCAAAACGGAAGTTACCCGGGAGCAGTCCGTTTCACGGACATGCAGCTTCGCGGCGATGTGAATTATAAGGATTTTAGCCTGGAGAAAATATTGCTGCCCAACCTTGCTTCATGGAAGCTGGAAATTAAAGATGAGCAGGGAAGAACGGTTTATAGCAGGATTTTTCCCGATATGCAACTTGATAAGGAAGAAATGCCGGTGTTTTTCTTTGAGGCTGATTTGCCGCGAAATACAACTCCTTATGAAGTTGTGGTTTCCAACCTGGAATTTTATTATAATGGAGGAGCATTCCAAAAATTAGAGGCTTTTTTTGGAGCCTTGCAGGGTTATTATCTGGCCGGCACCAAACTGGCAAAAGCCGGTGAACTTATTGACGGGATTGAAGTTTTAGATCCCTCAAGCCTTATTCTTGATGAGTTTCGCCTTTGTGAAGCAGAGGAACTTTTTAACCGGGTTAGGTTTGCCTCTTTTCATGACTGGATAGACTTAGGCCGAAATGATCCCGATAGTATTCAGTTTTATTCTGACCGCCTGGAACCACTTCTGGTTGAGCTTAGGCAGGGTTTTAACCTTGCCATGGCCCGGATTGATGAACTTTTTTACCGGAAAGGATTGCAACTCCTGGATTCAGGCGATACGGGGCAGGGCAGAGACGAATTCCTATCCGCACTGGTTTACAACCCCCTGCATGTTCCCTCCCATTTGGCCCTGGCAAACATTGATTTTCAGATGGGAAAAAAACTTGAAGCCCTCACGCGCATGGGGAAAGTCATTGCCACCATGTTCCCTTCTGGAGAGTGGAGGGAAAAATCTTTTGCCCTTGCCGACAGTGTTCAGGAAGCATTTTATAAAAGTTCACAGGAGCTTATTGCGGAGGGGCGGTTCAACGAGTCTTTGGGCCTGCTCACACAGGTAAGGGATTATTGCCATTTAACAGAACCTTTTTACCCCTGCTCCCCAACATTGGATGAGTTGTTTACCGAATCCCATCTTGGGATGTTCCGTTCATTCCTTACCGTGGCCAGGCGTGCCCTGCATAACGATAATCTTTCTTTTGGGGTAACATACATTATCAGCGCCATGGATTACCAGGAGGAATATTGCAACTTTATTCCGGATAAACGGGAAGCCATGACACAGCTTCAGAAAATTGTCAATCGCTACCAGGAAAAGGGTGTAATGTTTATGAGCCTAAAGGATTACGAGCGGGCAGCCCAGAATTATGCTTCCGCAAGGGGCCTGTGCAGGGAGTATCCCGAACTGACATGTTTTGATATTTTGGATGAACTTTATGCCGAAGCCCTTGAACTGGAGGAACATTCACAGGTGATCAGTCTGGAGCTAATGATTCGGGAACCTCACCCGGAAAAAGGGATACCCTCCGATATGCAACAAATCCGGAAAGAGGTTTTAGATATGCTTTCGGAAGGGCACCTGAAAACCTGGGCCGGGGAGCTGGAAATCGCCCGGGAAATCCTCACCAGGGTGGCCAGCCTGAGTTTGCAATATCAGCTAAGAGCCGACAGCCTGGTCAATGCACGCATTTTGTCCTTGTCTGAAGGGATATTGGAAAAGGAATGCGAATTGGTTCAAAGAAAGATCAACTCTTTGACAAATAAAGCTTTTACTGAGGTTGAACAGCAAAACTTTCAAAAAACCCGGGAACTTCTCTCTGGCATCAACCACTTAAAAAGTTCCCATTCCCGTTGTTCTTTTGAGTTAAATAACAGCCTTAGCAGAATTGAATCCTATGAACCTGCGGCTAAATACCAGGACTTGATGGAAAATGCCCGGAGAGCATACTTTCAGGCTGGATCGGGGGATTTTGAATCCTTTTTTGAATCATATGAAAGCGCATCCCGGTTTTTTGAAAAAAACAGCATCAACCGGTTTGGCCTGGAACATACCACCCTGCAGGATTTTGTTAAGAACGCCGCCCACAATGAACTGGTTATGGCTGCAACCCGTTATTTCGCCGGAAAAGGCAATCCCCATGCAGCCATTTCCCTGCTGCTTAACTTAAAAAAGCAAGGAGTGGATGCAAAAGATATTCGCAGCTTACAGGAGTTTGCAGGTACCAGGGCTGCCATTTACTTTAAAGAGATCAGCCCCGAAAAAAAACCCAGGGACCTGGCGCGTGAAATTACCGCCAACGATCCCTGGTTCAGGCATTTTGTAAATGCTTTTGTAAGAAACTGGTAGGTCTATTCTTCCATTTTCTCCTTATCCAATTTGATTTCCAGCTTCATGTAATAAGCACCCACCACCATGGCCCCGGTGATTATTATTATGTTTTTGATGATGTATTGTCCGATGATGGTCGGGATAAGCGGGGGAGGCAAAAAGGTTTCGGCCGGAAAGAAAAACAGGGGCATAAAAGTCCCGATCATTTGCAGGAAAAGCAGCGGAATGGCAATGCGCATCCAAATCCCAAAAACGAATAAGATCCCGATCAGTACTTCCCATGCAGCCAAAAGCGGCATGGATATGGCCTGACCCATCAAACCGAATGTCAGCACTTCAATGGTTCTTGTAGCCAGTTCTTCTGCAGAGCTAACCCCGGGAAAAAATTTCTGGATGCCAAACCAAAAGAACACGATCCCGATACTGATGCGCAAAAGTATCGGTCCTCTTTTGGCCATCCATTTATACGCGCGCTCTTCAAAGGGTGTGAGGTTTTTCATAATACTTCAGTCTTTAAGGTTAATTACTTATTAAATTGAATAATTTGCAAACAAATATACAACCAATTAACATTGCGTCAATAAGGAATTATTTCTTTAATTATCCAACAATAGAAAGACTCTTTGGTTTGGGTAGTTTCACAATTTTTAAGAATAATTTCCGCTTGCCTGCATGATATGTTTAGGTTTCAGAAGCCTTGCTTATATATTGGCTTCGTTTTTTTCTTTTTGATTCAAAGAAAAAATGCAGTAATCATTCTTCCTGAAGGTGGGGCGGATTCTGATCCAAAGAAACAATCCGGTAAAGATCTGTGCGGCGGTCGTTCCAATTGGTCACTGTGCCACGGTTCCGGTGTCTTTTGAGCAGCTCAAGGTCTATGTCGTTAATGATCACCGTTTCCACATTGGGCGTACATTCACCCGCAATGGCGTCACGTGCAAACGAAAAATCCGAAGGGGTGTAGATCCCTGATTGGGCATATTGAATGTCCATGTTGTCTACTTGCGGAAGGTTGCCTACGGTGCCGGCAATGGCTACAAATATCTGGTTTTCCACACAACGGGCCTGGGCGCAATACCTTACCCTGAGGTAACCCTGGCGGTCATCGGTACAAAACGGCACAAAAATGATCCTTGCGCCTCTTTCCACAGCGATCCTGGCCAGTTCGGGAAATTCCAGATCGTAGCAGATCATGATAGAAATTTTTCCTTTATCCGTATCAAACACCTCCAGTGTGTTGCCGGGTTGCACTCCCCACCACTTTTTCTCATTGGGGGTAATGTGCAGTTTGTATTGTTTGCCTATTTCCCCGTTGCGTTTAAAGAGGTAGGCAATGTTGTAAAGGTTGTCTCCTTCGGGAGTAAAATGAGAACCCGCAACAATATTGATATTGTATTTAATGGCCAGCTCACTGAAAAGCTCCAGGTATTGCTCGGTAAATTCTCCGATCTTTCTGGCTGCAGTTCCCGGTTCTTCCTTAGGGAAAAGGGAAAGCAGCTGCAGGGTAAAGATTTCGGGAAATAATACGAAATCGCTTTTGTAGCCTGAGGCCACATCCACAAAATATTCGCTTTGTACGGCAAAATCGTCGAAGTTTTTGATGGGCCGCATCTGGTATTGCACCACGCATATGCGCACCGGGGCAGCAGCCAGGAATTGACGTTCTTTCTCTTCCTTAAAATCGAAATTGGTCCACTCCAGGTAGGTTGCATATCCGGCCGATTCGCTGTCATCATCCATATATTGGCGGATGATCTTTTTAAGGGAAAAGCCATTGGAGAGCTGAACGGTAAGTACAGGATCAAAAATGGCCCTGCTGGTAACCCGGTCCACATATTGACTGATGTTCATCTTGTCCTTATGATTGCGGTAACCGGGCAGGCGTCCACCAATCACGATGCGACGTAAATTGAGATTCCTGGCCAGGTCTTTACGGGCTTCATAAAGCCGGGTGGCTAGTTTCATGCCCCTGAACTCCGGATGCACCATGATCTCCATGCCATACAAAGTGTCTCCCTCAGGGTCATGGGTGCCAATGTTGCCGCCATCGCAGATCTCGTCCCAGGACATGTTCATGTCAAAATCCTCTGAGTCGATGATCAGACTGCCGGAAGAGGCAACCAAACGGCCGTCGATCTCAATAACGATTTGCCCCTCGGGAAAGCGTTTGATCTGGTTTTGGAGATTTTCATGCGACCAGACTTCCATACCCGGAAAACTGATTTTCTGCATGGAAATAACCTGGTCAAAATCCTCCTTCCGCAGGTTGCGGATATTCAGTTTGGATTCAAATTCGTGAAGATCTATTTTTTCCATTTCAGTAACTTTCCCTGATGTCGATAATTGCCCCGTTTTTAAAATCAGCAGAAAGCAGCAGACTGGCAAGCTTTTTTCCCGCCAGGGTAGGGGGGATCAATTGTCCGGATTCTTTGAGCTCCACAAATTTCTGGCGGTGGATAAATTGTTTTTCAGTGGTTTGGCGTATGGAGGATTGCATTTCGGTATCAATGATGCCCGGGGCTACACCCATGGCTTCCACAGGATGATCCTGTCCTTCCTGCTCAGTGGCAATACAACGCGAGAACATATCGATCCCTGCTTTGCCGGTACAATAGCTGCTCCAGCCATAATATGGGTTCTGGGCAGCCCCTGAGGAAATGTTCAGGATGCGTTTTTCAATGGCCAGGTCTTTGGTGTGCCTGATAAACTCGCCGGAAAGCAGCATGGGTGCAAGCAGGTTGATGCGCAGGTGACTTTCCACTTCTTCTGGAGGACAGTTCTCCACCCGGTCCACCGGCTTGACCACTCCTGCATTGTTGATCAGGTAAATACCTTCAGCCTGATCTGTATCTATTTTCTCAAAGATCAGCTGGCATAAACGGGGGATATCCTGATTAAAAGCCAGGTCGAACTGGAAAAAGTCTACCAGGCAATTTTTAGCAGCTGCCATGGTTTTAAGCTGCTCGCTTTCACTCCTGGAAATACACAAAAGGTGGTGATCTTCATGGAGCAACTCCATGGCGATCCCTTCTCCAAGGCCTTTACTGGCTCCTGTTATGATAAAATATTTCATTGTGTTCTTTAATTTCGTTCTTCTTCGGTTTTTAATCTTCCCACCGACTCAATGGAGCCGGTATTGGGAAAAAATTTTATTTCCATATCCAGGGCCGGCAGGGTGCCGGTGATTCCAAACTGATTAATCAGCATGCGGGCTTCGGCACGAATGTTTTGCCCTTCCCTGATGATCACGTTCCCGTGTTCAGGAATCCGGTATTGAAAACCTTTGGAGGGTTGGCGGGGATCTTCATTGCGATCCATATAAAGCCCGGCTTGTCTTGTGGCTTCAGTTCGTGTCGCTTCAATGGTCACGGGGATGCCATTTTCATTCCCCGCTGGTAAAACGCCCTCCAGGGTAGAAAAATGGAACAGGGGTGCAGGACTGCCAGCCCTGTCTTTGTCCGGCATCCAGGTAAAGCGGTAACGCAGGGTGCTCGTGGAAGTAATGCCGGTAAACAGATCCAGGTAATCATTTTCCATTTCTTCCATTTCGGTATACATATATTCCAATGCTTCCTTTGAATAAGGAATTTCGGCAAAACCGGAAATAAGGTCGAACTTTTTATCCCGGATGTTCAAAATAAATTCCGCCACGTCTTTGGCTCGGATGTCCATGCTTTTTTCCACCCAGCTTCTTCGAAGGGTCTGCCTTTCAACAGTGATGGTATCTACCCGCACATGCTCCACAATGGTATCAATCTGCTCCCTCAGGTTATGATCAATAAAATAATTGAAGGTGGCTTCGGTTCCAAAAAATCCATATTCTTTGGTCTCGGGTATTCCTTTAAAAAACTCCTGGCTGTCAAATGGGGTGTTAACGCTGGAGATCAGGCCGGACTGGCTTAAAGCCAGGTAAATGGGGTTTTCTTCCCAGTTTTCAGGATCTGCTTCCACAAAATAGAAGTGAGAAGGATCCGGCTCGGAATAACTGTTGATATTGATTTCTGAAATCTGGTAGGTGACCGCATGATCGTGTATGACCTCTTTCAGACCCAGGTAACGGTCTGCATATCCGGCAAAGGGACCGGGTTGCTTTTCGGTGCGGGTAACCGTCACATCCACAGAAACCATGGTGCGTGGGAGGCTGTAATAAAATCCTTGCTTGCCGGCCTGGTTTTCCATGCTCCTGACATGCATCACCTGCAGGGATTGTTGGCTGTTGCAGCCAATTAAAAGCAGAGCGGTGAGGGTTAAAACCAGGGAAAGTGTTTTTTTCATTGGGTATTATGGATTTTGGTAAGAGGGTATATCAGGCTGTAAAATTAAATAAAAAAAACTCCCGCCCATCACCAATTTATGAGGGATAAGGCGGGAGTTGTTTTATATTTTATTTCAAAAGAAAATCAAGGTTCACATTTTTGTCAAACTCAAGGGTGGGCTGATCTTTTTTGATGATTTTCACAGTTTTGGAACCAATGAGCAGCACTTTTTCTCCTTCAACCAAAAGCATGGTTCCCTCCTTTAATCCTACAACCTGTGTTTCCGGGTTAATTTCCAAAAATTCACGGATGCGTTGTTCCCGGGTTTCTCCATTGTGGTTGGGGATCACTCCATCGGTATAGTGAGGATTGATCTGAAAAGGTACCAGCCCAAGGGTGTCAAAGCTGGAGGGTTGAATAATGGGCATATCATTGGTGGTTTTTAACGAGGGGCAGGCCACGTTGCTTCCTGCGCTCCAGCCAATAAACGGGGTACCGTCTTCCACTTTTTTGCGAATGGGCTCCATAATGCCGGTTTCATGCATCATGTGCACCAGGTGGAAAGTGTTTCCTCCTCCTACCACAATGGCTTCCGCTTTTGCAACCGCTGCTTTGGGATTGCTCTCTTCATGAATCGACTTTAACTCAAAGCCCATTTCCTTAAAGACCAACTTAACTTTATTGGCGTATTCCAGATATGACATGCTCACTCCGGCATAGGGAATAAACAATACTTCCCTGGCCTTATCGCCCAAAAACTCCCTGATGTGGGGTTTGGTATAACCAAGATATTCTTCTCCGTAATTTGTTGAATTGCTGATCAATAGAAGTCTTTTTGCCATTTTTATATGTATTTTGGGTTTGTATTTTCTGTACGCTTTTTATAAAGGGTTTTGTTCACAGGATTCAAAAAAAAATAAAATCCTTACAAATCTAACAAGCAAACGTTCTCAAAGGTTTGGGTATTGTAATTGACTAAGTTGTACGATCACTTTTCCCAATGCCTTTAATACAAAATTAAGTAATAAATTTGTGTCAAAAAAATATCTCCCATGTTGTTAAAGATTGATGAAAAAGATATAAAGAAATTTATCCTGGTTGGTGACCGGGTGCTGGTAAAACCCAAGTCGGCTGACCAGCGAACCAAAGGCGGCCTTTACCTTCCTCCCGGGGTAGAAGAAAAAAGAAAAGTACAACAAGGTTACGTTATTAAATGTGGCCCCGGTTATCCCATCCCTGCCCCGGTGGAAAGCGAAGAAACCTGGAAAGAGCCCAAAGAGCAGGTGAAATATTTTTCTCTTCAGGCAAAAGAAGGCGACCTGGCCGTTTATCTTCAGGACAGCGCCTACGAAATAGAATTTAACAGGGAGAAGTATTGCATTTTGCCGCATTCAGCCATTTTAATGCTCATCAGAGATGAGGACCTTTTTCATTAACCTCTTTGATGGCATTGTTTTTTTGAGGGCCCTTTTCCAGAGAAAACAATGGGTTCTTTCCCCTGTTTTTTTATTTTTATAGAAAACAAAAAAAATAAAATATGTTAAAAGACAAAGACATTGCGCAAATTGAGAAAAAGGGGATCACCCGTGAAGGAATAGAAAAAAACATTGCAGCCTTCAAATCCGGTTTTCCACCCGTTGAACTTGTTCGTCCTGCTAGGGCAGGAGATGGTATTGAGCATTTGGATGATAAAGAAATTGAGAAGCTTACCCATGTTTTTGATCGGGCCCGTAAAAAAATGGAAGTGATTAAATTTGTGCCGGCCAGTGGCGCAGCTTCCCGCATGTTTAAAGATGTTTTTGCCTGGAAGGAAAAGCTCAAGGAGGGGATGGAACCTGATAAACTACTCGAGGAAGACGAGGCTGCTGCCATGTTTTTTGGCAAAATGAAAGATTTCGCTTTCTGGGATGACCTGGCCCTGGTGATGGATAAGGAAGACCTGGATGCCGATCACCTGCTGGAAAGGAAAGATTTTCTGCCATTGCTGGATTTTCTGCTTTCCGATCACGGCCTGGATTACGGCTCCCTGCCCAAAGGGCTGCTGACCTTTCACAAATATGGACATGACTCACGTACCCCGGTGGAAGAACACCTGGTAGAAGGTGTCCACTATGCCGGTGATGAAAACGGGAAGGTACGCATTCATTTCACTGTTTCACCCGAACATAAGGAAAAATTTATCGGGCTGCTGAAAAAAGTTCAGCCGGAATATGAAAGGAATAATCAGGCAACTTTTGATGTTTCCTACTCTGTTCAAAAGCCCTCTACCGATACACTGGCCGTTGATTTGAACAATGAACCTTTTCGCGAAAAGGACGGTTCTTTGCTTTTCAGGCCCGGAGGACATGGTGCGCTGATCGAAAACCTGAATGACCTGGATGGTGACCTGGTTTTTATAAAGAATATTGACAATGTTGTTCCCGATCGCTTAAAAACGCCCACCTTTGTTTATAAAAAAGTGATCGGTGGATTGCTTTTCGATTTGCAGCAGGAGGCATTCAAATGGCTCGTTCAACTTGAAAAAGGACCTCTTAACCCGCAAGCCTACCGTGAGGCTTTGGAATTTGCAGCTTCCCGGTTAAACCTTGACCTGGAAGCGTTTGATCAGGATCCGGTAAAAGGAAGTCCACAGCTTCAGGCCCTTTTAAACCGCCCTATCCGAGTTTGCGGCATGGTAAAAAATGAAGGTGAACCCGGAGGCGGGCCCTTCTGGGTCAAAGAGCCCAAAACAGGAAAGGTTTCTCTGCAGATTGTGGAATCCTCACAGATCAACCTGGAAGATCCCGGTCAGGATAAAATTTTCAGGGCTTCAACCCACTTCAATCCGGTTGACCTGGTTTGTGGCATTAAAGACTACAAAGGGAAAAAATTCGATCTTCGCCAGTTTATTGACCCTCAAACAGGTTTTATCAGCAAAAAGTCAAAAGATGGAAGGGATTTGAAGGCACTGGAACTGCCGGGCCTTTGGAATGGGGCCATGGCTTATTGGAATACCATTTTTGTGGAGGTACCCCTGTCCACCTTTAATCCCGTAAAAACCGTTAACGATCTGCTGCGCCCCGAACATCAATAGTGCGGATATGGCTTATCGGTTTTGCTCAATTTCCCGGGTAATGATTTCCTCAATCTGATCTACCGTGATCCTTTTGGCCATAATGGTTTTTTCGCTATCCAGCAAAAACAGCAGCGGAATACTGTAAATGTCATATTTGTCACGGAAACCCGAACGGTTGTGAATGTCATTGACGTTTATCCAATCCAGGTTGTATTCTTCCTTGGATTTGATCCAGTTTTCCCTGTCTGCTTCGGTATTGACGGCAAATACCTTAACTCCCTGGTCTTTTTTGCGGTGGTAAAGATCTCTCAGGGCAGGGGTGACCCTTTTGCAATGGGGACAGTCCGAATCCCAGAAATAGATCACAAGGTATTCTGCTTCCACATCATGTAAGGAAAGGGTTTCCCCGTCCCGGGTATACATTTCAATGTCGGGAGCAGTATTACCTATCAGCAGCGGTTTCAGCCGCATGGCCCGCTGGGCAATCCGCTCCAGGTTGTCGGGCTCTACCCAAAAAGCTTCTCCACTCATGTAGTATTCTTCAACCATGTGTACAAAAACCGCATCCATACCCATGATCTCTGAGCGTTCTGCATTGTTGGTAAGAAACCAAATAACGTATTTGAACACTTCATCATTGGCCCTGGCCTTGTCAACAATACGGTCGGCTTCTTTGATCACCGTGTCGGGGACCTGGATTACCACATTGTTGAAATAGCGGTTGAGCATCGAATGAAAAACCGGGGTGCGCAAAAGGCGGTCATCCGAAAAATCGATGTTGTTCCAGAATTTGTTTTTATACTGCTGGTATTGCCTGCGAAGGGCTTCATTCTCGTCAACGGGTATGCCGGGTTCAGGAGTTTCAGGGATACCGGCTTCGGGAACCTCAGGTTCCTGTTGGGCCAGCAAAACTTTTGTGAAAAGCCCGTCAGGAAAAGCTTCCATGTATTCGTTCTGTTTTTCCCTTACCTGCTGGTCTGCTTCGGCAAGTTTTTCCCTGATCTCATCAATGCGTTCCGGAGAAGTGTCCTCTTGATGGAGCTCCTCTCTTAAGGGGCCGACTTCCTGTCCTTTGGCAGAAACAAAGCGCAGGTATTCGTAAAAAGCCTGGTTGTCTGGAGAATTCTCAAACTCCATGGCAGGAACGAATTCACCCATTTTGGTTTCCAGGCTGAAATGCTGGTTTTGATCTACGATTATCTCAAAATATTGTTGGCCGGGAAGCACAACAAGGTACATGCCCGGATCCAGGCGTTCGGGGCCCTCAAAAACTAAAAGCCCCCCGGCATCCGCCATAGTGGTATCCTGCAAATATTGCCGGTTGCCAAAATGATAGGCAAGGTAACATTCGGCCTCGGAAAGGCCTTCAATCTTTACTTCTATTTTGTATCCTTCGTTGTTGGAGAAACTGCAGTTCAATAAAAAAATCAATAGTAAAAAGGCAGGAAAAATTTTGGTCGGTTTCATAAAGACAGGTTTTGAAGTCAGGGTTTGGTTACTCAAGAATTGAGCTTATCGTAAAATTACAATCAATTTTTTTTTCCAGCAAATGTAACAAAAACAAAATGTTTGACAAAGCAGCCGATCATCTTACATTTGTTTCTAAATTTGTTCATTGTTTTAAGCAATTGCTATGGATTTCTTCACTACGGATTATATTGCATTTTTCCTGATTGTTGCTCTTGGTCTGGCTTTGGGAAAACTAAAAATCAAAGGGCTTTCGCTGGATATTTCTGCGATCATTTTCGTAGCCATGGCTTTTGGCCATGCCGGAGTTAATATGCCATCCATTTTTCAGCAGATCGGATTGATCCTTTTTATGTTTAGTGTGGGCACACAGGCAGGTCCCGGCTTTTTTGAAGCCTTCAGGGCCAAAGGTTTGCAGTTGGTTTTGCTGGCCGTGGTGGTGATTGTTTCCGGGATGCTTACCACCATCCTGTTTCGGTATTTGTTCAATATCGATAATTCCCTGGTTACAGGGCTTTTTACCGGGGCCATTACCAGTGCTTCAGGGCTGGCAGCAGCAGCCGAAATTTCAGGCTCACCCCTTGTAGCCATTGGCTTTGGACTTGCCTACCCATTCGGAATACTTGGTATTATATTGTTTGTGAGGCTTTCGCCACGATTTCTCGGTATCAGCATTTCCGGAGAAGAAAAAAAATATGAGGATGAGCTCCATTCCGAACATCCGGAATTGCTGTACCGCAACTTTGTGGTGGAAAATCCCAATGTTATCGGTAAAACCCTTGCCGACCTGAGTATTCGAACGGTTACCCACACCAATATTTCCAAAATCCTGCGCAACAATACCCCCATAACCCCCACTTCAGATACAACCCTCGAGCGTCACGATATCATCAGGGCTTCGGGTAACCGGGAAGACCTGAACACCCTTTCTTATTTTATCGGCCCCGAGACAACAGTGGAGATCCCTGAAAGCAAAAAATTTGTGGTACGGAGTTTTCTGATCTCCAATCGGCGTAATATCGGGAAAACCATTGCCGAATCAGAGTTCCTGCACCAATACAATGCCACGGTCACGTCTATTCGTCGCACGGGTATTGATATAGTACCTTCGGCCAATACCCGCCTTCGTTTTGGTGACAAAGTAACCTTGAGTGCTCCCGATGAAAATATCCCAAAAATTGGTAAAGTACTGGGCGACAGTCGTGAGGAGCTTGACGAGATTGACTTTTTGCCCATTGCCGTGGGTGTTTTGCTGGGGGTGTTTATCGGACAGATCCAGATCCCTTTGGGAAACGGCCTCGAATTTAGTTTGGGCCTCACCGGAGGGGTATTGATATCTGCCCTTATTTTGAGTAAAATTGGTAAAACCGGAAACATTGTATGGAATATTTCCGGCACCACCAACCAGTATCTGCGCAAGCTGGGATTGATTTTTTTTCTTGCTTATATCGGTACGGAAGCCGGGGCAAAACTAGGACCAACCATCCACGAGCATGGTTATGGATTGATCCTGGTGGGAGCGGTCATTTCTCTGGTGCCTATGTTTACGGCGGTGATTTTTGGAAGAATGGTGCTGAATATCAACTACCTTAGCTTGCTAGGGGCCATTACCGGGAGTATGACCAGCACCCCTGCCCTGAGTGCAGTAGAACCCCTTACCCGCACCAATGCCCCCCAGGAAGCCTATGCAGCGGTTTATCCCCTGTCATTGGTGTTGATCATTATCGTCAGTCAGGTACTGGTATCGCTTTAGGGATTTAAATGCCCTCAAACCTGCAAATCTTTAAATGCCCGAAAGATCGTCATCGGAAAAGAATTCGGGATCAATACTGTCACGGTATATTTTTCCGTGAATATTCTCTAAAGCCTGAATTGCCCTTACTCCCCAATGATTTTCAAACAATTTTTGCAACTCGGCCACGGCACAGGCCTTGCTTTGCATTGGCGCCTTCTGGTATAGCATAATAAAGTCTTTCATGTCCTGGTAAATGTCTGCCATGTTGTCCGAAAGGCTTACCTCTTCCGTGTCGTAGTTGTGATCATGTATATAATAAATGTCGTCTTCACCGAATTTTTCTCTGAGGCTTTTGAATATGTTTTCCCATTGCTCTTCGGTTACAAACCTTTCAAAAAATTCCGGGTCGGGTTCTATGCCGGCAGGAAGAACCGCCCCTTTTAAATATAGCAATGGCGCCATTTTCTGGAAGTAGGAAAAGATCTCCTCTTTGGAATATTTTTCGGCATCTTCAAAAAACAAACAATATTCATTGGCCACGGTGATCATCTCCAGCACCTGACGGGAAGTCAAAACCTCCTCGCTTTGATTGGGTTCCATGTAATGTTTTTTTAAAAAGGATAACTTTCAGAATACCCTTTGTTAATAAGGCAAAGATTAATTTTTTTGTAAAATTAAAAAAGATTTTTTGTAGTTTTGCACAACCTTTGGCCCAGGTGGTGAAATTGGTAGACACGCTACTTTGAGGGGGTAGTGGCCGCAAGGCCGTGCAAGTTCGAGTCTTGTCCTGGGCACCAATAAGAAAAATATCGATCTTGTTTTATTGCCCGGATGGCGAAATTGGTAGACGCGCTAGTTTCAGGGACTAGTGTTGGCAACAACGTGCAGGTTCGAGTCCTGTTCCGGGCACTTCCATCCATAATAAGAGAGCCGTTGAATTGCAGCGGCTCTTTTTTTTATATTACTGCACACAAGGTTCGATCAATTTTGAACCGCCAATCCCGGAAACTTTCCTGTTTTTTTATAAAAAACCTGTTAACTTTGAGATACAAAGCCAAAAACAGAAAAAACCAAACAAAAAGACTATGAACCCAGTGGATGAAGCAATAATGAAAAAGGCCCGCCAATGGATGGAAGGCGATTTTGATGAGGAAACCAGAAACCAGGTGAAGACCCTGATGGAAAACGACCCAAAGGAATTGACCGAAGCCTTTTACCGGGACCTGGAATTTGGTACCGGAGGTTTGCGGGGAATCATGGGGGTTGGAACCAACCGTATGAATAAATATACCGTTGGCATGGCAACCCAGGGTTTTGCAAACTACCTCAAGCAATCTTTTCCTGAAAAAGATCAGATCCGCGTGGCCATTGCCCATGATTGCAGGAATAACAGCACCTTTTTCACCGAAATAACTGCCGAAATCTTTTCCGCCAATGGATTTAAGGTGTTTTTATTTGATGCGCTGCGTCCTACTCCTCAGCTTTCTTTCGCCATTCGTCACCTGGGCTGCCAGGGCGGGGTCATGATCACGGCCTCTCACAATCCAAAAGAATATAATGGATATAAAGTTTACTGGGAAGATGGGGGGCAGCTTATCGTCCCGCATGATAAAAATGTGATCAGGGAAGTTCAGAAGATCAAAGAGCTCAGTCAGGTTCGGTTTTCGGGAAAAGAGAAACACATCGAAACCCTGGGTGCCGAAATTGATGAAGCATACATTGAAGCCGTTAAAGGGGTTTCCCTTTCGCCGGAATTATGCCAAAAACATCAGGACCTGAAGATCGTATTTACACCCATTCATGGTACCGCAGTAAAGCTGGCTCCCATGGCCCTGAATGCCTATGGATTCAAAAAAGTTTTCAGCGTGCCTGAACAGGATGTGGTGAGCGGGGATTTTCCTACCGTTGTTTCACCCAACCCAGAGGAATCCGCCGCCCTTAAAATGGCATTGGAAAAAGCTGAAGAGGTGGATGCCGACCTGGTGATGGCCACCGACCCTGATGCCGACAGGGTAGGGGTGGCCGTAAAAGATAAAAATGGGAAGTATTTGCTGCTTAACGGCAATCAAACGGCCACCATCCTGATCTATTACCTGTTGGAAAAATGGAAAGAAAAAGAAAAACTTACCGGTAAGGAATATATCGTAAAAACCATTGTCACCACAGAGTTGCTGAAAAAAATGGCCCTTTCCTATGGGGTGGATTGTTACGATGTGCTTACCGGCTTCAAATTCATTGCCGAAAAAATCCGCCTGCTGGAAGGGAAGAAAACCTTCATTGGAGGTGGGGAAGAAAGCTATGGTTACCTGGTGGGCGATTTTGTGCGTGATAAGGATGCCATTGTATCCTGCTGCATTATTGCTGAAGCGGCCGCATGGGCCCGTGAAAACGGTAAAACTTTATATGAGTTGCTCATTGATATTTATGTGAAATTTGATCTTCATTATGAGAAGTTGCTTTCCCTGACCAAAAAAGGCAAAGCAGGGATGGAAGAAATCCAGCAAATGATGGAAAAATACCGCAAGGAACCTCCTGGAAAAATTAACGGACAGCGTATTGCCACCATCAAGGATTACAAAGCCGGTGTAGAAAAAGACATGTTTTATGTGAACAAACATTATCCGATTGATCTGCCATCTGCCAATGTGTTGCAATTTCTTCTGGAAGACGGCAGCAAGATCACCATGCGCCCCTCGGGCACTGAACCCAAGATCAAATTCTATTTTGGGTCGGAAGCTGCTCTTGAAAGTGCAGAGGAATTTGAAAATACCCTGGCAAAACTGGAAGACAAAATTGACTCCATCATAGAATCAATGAAGCTGGAATAGGCTTTGGCAAACAGCCAATGCCTCCTGGCCTCCCTGGCCTTTTACCCTGGAGGTTTTTCTATCTGAAACGGCTTCTTTCTTCTCTTAGCCGTTCAATGGCCTTTTCGTCTTCGGGATTTTCCCGGTAATGCTGGTAAGCCTCTATGAAATCAGGATGATCCCGGAACAGGATCTCCAGACGTGTATCGATGGGAGTTACCCATAAAATAAGGGTTAGAATTCCAAGCAATAATGACCGGCTGTAAAACTGCCTGGTGAACCACGGCTTTATTTGTTGGTATCTGTCGTAAAGAATTAGCAGTACCGTGGTAACCAAAACCAGGAAAAAGGAGGAACCAAGCATAAACATCATTCCCGGATAAAACAAAAACCCGAACAAAATGGCGATCAGTGTGTATGAATATACCACCCCCATCAGGATGCTTGATGAGATGATAATTGGATTGAAATGTGCCCGGTTTAAAGAATCCAGTAAATCAATGGGCAGGCTGCGGGTAAATATAAAAAAGCCAAGCCAGAGATAGAAAATTGACAGCAGTGTTGTGGAAAAAAGCAGCAAGCTGCTGAGTCCCGGGCCGATTACTCCCCTGTAAGCCAGCAAAATGAAAACAATGATGATACCTGCTATTTCTATTTTATTGAAAATGGTAACCTTTCCGGACATAATTTAGTATATTTTTCCCGAAAATATATTATTTTTTTTAATTTATTAGAATTAATATCGTTTTCCGAAAATTTTAGATAAGCTTGTTGGTTTTTAAACAATATTTACCTCAGCTTCAAGCTCCACCCCAAATTTTTCATGAACCGATTTTTGAATTTTGTTTGCCAGGCTTAACAGGTCTTTTCCACTGGCATTGCCATAATTTACAATTACCAGGGCTTGTTTGTAATGCACCCCGGCATCCCCTTCCCGGTAGCCTTTCCATCCCGCCTTTTCAATGAGCCAGCCTGCGGCCAGCTTTATGTCTTTCCCATCAGGGTAAGCCACCATTTCCGGATAAGCAGCGTTTAATTCCCTGAATTTTTGGAAAGATACCACCGGATTTTTGAAAAAACTCCCCGCATTGCCAATCAGGGCCGGATCCGGTAGCTTACTGCGGCGAACATTGCATACCGCCTGCCTTATATGTGTAATGCCCGGTTTATGGATTCCCATGGTTTTTAATTCCTCTTCCAGTTGTCCGTACCTGGTATTTACCTTATGATGGTTTGCTGTCAGGTTAAAAGTTACCGACAAAATGATATATTTTCCTTTTCCTTCTTTTTTAAAGAAGCTGTCGCGGTAACCAAATCTGCATTCTTTTTTATTAAAGGTCCGGATTTTTCCGTTGCTGATCTCAAGGGCTTCCAGCTCCTGAAAACAATCTTTGAGCTCCACCCCGTAAGCCCCGATGTTTTGCATGGGGCTGGTCCCGACATTTCCGGGTATAAGGGAAAGGTTTTCCAAACCTCCCCAGTTGTTTTCCACGCAATATTCCACAAGCTGATCCCAATCCTCCCCTGCATTGACTTTCAGCCGGACAGTTTCCGGGGTGACCTCCAAAACTTCTCTTCCCATGATGGAAACCTTGATCACCATTCCGGGGTAATCATTCTGAAACAACACATTGCTTCCTCCTCCAAGGATCAGGTAAGGATGTTTTTCCAGCAAAGGATCTGCCAGGGCTTGCTGCAGTTCTTCAACAGAATGTACCTCCGTAAAAAAACGCGAATATGCCGGTATCCCAAAGGTGTGATGCGGCTTTAAAAAATGATTTTCTTTAATTTCCATATCAGGAACCAGATGTAATGCCTGCAATTTTTGGCAGCTACAAAGTTAATGGAATTTAATTTTTCAGGCCTCTTAACTTCCAGGGCAAAAAAAATCCGGAAATATTTCCGGATTAATTAATAATAAGGTGAAGATTAAAAGTTTTAGCGGGTGAGGATGATTTCCTTTTCCTGTATCATCTTCCTAAGGTTAATCAGGGCATAACGCATACGGCCTAAGGCGGTGTTGATGCTCACTTCGGTTTTGTCGGCTATTTCCTTGAAGCTCAGATCCTGGTAATGTCGCATTTTCAGTACCTGTTTTTGTTCTTCGGGAAGGTATTCAATCAAATTTCTTACGTCCTGGTGGATCTGTTCTATAACGATCTTATCCTCAATGGTTTCATCGAAAACCTTCAGGGTCTCAAACAGGTCATATTCCGGGTTGTTATCTACTACCTGCATGCGTTTGGATTTCCTGAAGTAGTCGATTACCAGGTTATGGGCTATGCGCATGACCCAGGGCAGAAATTTGCCCTCTTCATTATAAGACCCGGCACGTAAGGTGTTGATTACTTTAATGAAAGCGTCCTGGAAAATATCTTCTGCAAGATGTTTGTCTTTGACAATAAGCAAAATGTAAGAAAAAACTTTTCTTTCGTGACGCTTGACTAGAATTTCTAGGGAGTAGTGATCGCCTGCAATGAACTGACGAATTAACTCTTGATCGCTGGTTACACGGTCATTCATAATGATGGCCTCCATATGTGGTTTAACAAGCGTAAGAGTTTATTCTATAATCAGTCCTCCTTTTTTTGTGAGTAATTTGGTTTGCAGTTTTAGGTTTGGTGCCTTTGTGACGACAAATTTAACTTATTTTTTTAAACTTTCAAAAAAAGGTCTTTTTTTTTTGAAAAAAACACAATATTATGACAGTTAGACAAATAAGAAAAAAATTAAAACCAAACTATCTTAAATATAAATCAATGTTGATGGGTGTTTTTTTTCTTCATGCCGCATTGCCTATAAACAGGGACAAGCAAACGAAAAAGGCTTTTTTTTATTGTCAGCTGGTAAAGGTATAGAGAAATCTTTTGATGCTTTTTTTGGGGGTTTTTTCAAACTCCTCAGGGACGATTTGTATTTTGGATATATTCATATAAACAGGAATCTGGTTGTTAAGCTGGTTTTTGTGATGTTCCAGGGTTTGTTTCAACTGTTTTTCTGTTATGTTGAGCCGATCTACTGCCTCATAGTCAGGGTATATCATGGCCGTAAGCAATCCTTTCTGCTCAACAACCAGGGCTTCCTGGATAAATGGCATGTTATTGAGCCTGGCTTCAACCTCTTCGGGATAGATGTTTTGGCCCGAAGGGCCAAGGATCATGCTTTTGGATCGTCCTTTTATATAAATAAACTGGTCTTTATCAATGAGCCCGAGGTCTCCGGTGTGCAGCCAGCCATCCTTATCCAGGGAAGCTTCGGTTGCTTCCGGGTTTTTATAATACCCCTGCATCACATTCTCTCCCCTTACCATAATTTCTCCCACTTCATGATAAGGATCAGCACTGTCGATCTTCACTTCAAGGGTGTCAACGATTTTACCTGCAGACCCCAGCCGGGTTTTGTCCCAATTGGCATAACTGATAAGCGGGCCGCATTCCGTCATCCCGTAACCGATAGAAAACGGGAATCCGATTTTGTTTAAAAACAGTTCCACATCCTGATTCAAAGGTGCCCCTCCAATGACCACCTCGTGGAAATTGTTGCCAAAAGCAGCGCTGAGCTTTGTTTTTATCTTCTTGTAGATCAACTTATTTACCAGGGGTGTTTTGAGCAGCAGTTGCATGCTGCTTTTGCTGATAACCGGCAGCAGCTGCTTTTTATAGATTTTTTCAATGATCAGGGGTACCGATAACACCAGCCTGGGGCGTATTTCCTTAAATGCCTTGAGAATGATCTGTGGTGAAGGAGTTTTTGTAAGGAAGGTAATATGGCAACCCAGGGTAAACGGCCACAAAAACTCAAAAGCACAACCATAGGCGTGGGCAAGTGGAAGGAAGGATACAATGGCATCATCCGGGTCAAGCGGCATGTTGTTGTTGGCATAAACCACGTTGGCTGTAAGGCTGTTGTGGGGTATCATCACCCCTTTTGTAAAACCGGTGGTTCCTGAGGTGTAACTGATCACGGCAAGCTCCGGGTTTGGGATGGGCTTAAATTGTATGTCGGCTGAAACCGGACCCTTCGGGTATTTTTTATTAAAGGCGCTTTCAGCCTTTTCCTTTCCTGATTTCATCTTTTTCCTGTCCTCCAGAATGGAAAAATCCTGGAGTGAAATAAAGCTTTTTACCTTCTTGATTTTTTGTGTATCAATGTTTTCAAAAATATTGTCTGCAATAAAAACCATTAAAGAATCCGAATGATTGATGATGTGCTCAATATCTCTCGGCTTAAAGTCGGGCAATACCGGCACCACCACTGCACCGTAAGTAATAATCCCAAGGTAAGTGATGCCCCAGTTGGCTGAATTTTTTCCCACCAAAGCAATTTTTTCCCCGGGCTTAATACCGCATTCCTCAAAAAGAAGGTGGAGTTTCAGGATGCGGGAACCCACGTCTGAAAAAAGAAAAGTTTGCCCCTGATAATCTGTAAATGCAGGGCTGTCCCAATTGCTTTTTATGCTCCTCCCGATAAAATCCGTGAGATTTTCCTTCATCATGGCCTGAATATTTTTGGGTGAATATTGTTTTTGCGAGGGTGCAATTTACAAATAAACCCTTTAAATAAAAAGATTATCCCTTTATCCTGCCATGTGTTTATTCTCAAAAACCGTTATGGAGGCTGGCTTATTCATCTCAATAATTAATGGTAATTTTGCAGATTATTTTTGACTTTATGAGCAAAACAAAGTCCATTGACCAATACGACCCCAAAGAATACCTGTTGATAAAGGGTGCCCGGGTTCACAACCTGAAAAACGTAGATGCCATCATCAGGCGCAATCGCCTGGTGGTGATCACGGGTCTTTCGGGTTCGGGCAAATCTTCCCTGGCCTTTGATACTTTATATTCGGAAGGGCAACGACGCTATGTGGAAAGCCTGAGTGCTTACGCCCGCCAATTTTTAGGCAGGATGCACAAGCCGGAGGTCGACTACATAAAAGGGATCTCTCCGGCCATTGCCATTGAGCAAAAGGTCAATACCCGCAACCCCCGCTCAACGGTAGGTACTTCCACCGAAATTTATGAATACCTGAAACTGCTGTTTGCCCGCATCGGCAAAACCCTCTCACCCGTTTCGGGTAACGTGGTGAAGCGGCATAGCGTTACGGATGTGGCAGATCATGCCTTATCGCTTGAGGAAGGTACCATGGTGATGGTGCTTGCCCCCTTAACCCTCCATGAAGGGCGTTCCCTTGAAGAACAATTAAAGATACTGCTTCAGCAGGGGTTTTCTAGGATGATGATCAATGATAAAGTTGAACGCATTGAAAATATGTTACCGGGTTTGCAAAAAACACCCGTGAAAAAGAAACCCTGCATAGTCATTGATCGTTTTGCCGTTCATGCCGATGATGCCGACCTGAAAAGCCGTGTGGCCGATTCGGTGCAAACGGCCTTTTATGAAGGAGATGGGGAGTGCCTTTTGCAATACGAAGAAAACGGAAAAAGAAAAGAAGCCCACTTCTCCAACCGGTTCGAACTGGACGGCATTACTTTTGAAAAACCCTCTGTAAATCTTTTCACTTTCAATAATCCATACGGCGCTTGCAAATCCTGCGAAGGTTTTGGCAGCGTTATCGGGATAGATCCCGACCTGGTGATCCCCAACAAACGCCTTTCGGTTTATGAAGGAGCCATTGCCTGCTGGAAAGGCGAGAAAATGGGCAAATGGAAAGACCGCCTGGTCAACAATGCCTACAAATTCGATTTCCCGATACACAAACCTTATGCTCAACTTACCCAGGAACAAAAAGACCTGCTTTGGACAGGCAACCGCTACTTTAAAGGATTGAAAGATTTTTTCCGGATGGTGGAGGAAAATACTTACAAGATCCAATATCGTGTAATGTTGTCGCGTTACCGGGGTAAAACCACCTGCAGTGAATGTAAGGGTACCCGCTTAAGAAAGGATGCCAATTATGTGAAGGTAGGAGGGAAATCAATTACCGAACTGGTGCTGATGCCCCTGGAAATGCTGCAACAGTTTTTTCACAGCATCACCCTGGATGAACATGAAAGGGAAGTTTCCCGGCGCTTGCTTACCGAAATCAACAACCGCCTGGAATACCTGAATGATGTGGGCCTTGGCTACCTTACACTGAACCGCCTCTCTTCCAGCCTTTCGGGAGGGGAGTCGCAGCGGATCAACCTTGCCACCTCTTTAGGCAGCAGCCTGGTGGGCTCTCTGTACATCCTGGATGAACCCAGCATCGGGCTTCATCAGCGCGACAACCAACGCCTGATCAAAGTATTGAAAAAACTAAGGGATATCGGCAACACGGTAATTGTGGTGGAACACGATGAAGACATCATGCGGGCTGCCGACCAGGTGATCGATATCGGGCCGCTTGCCGGTACCGCAGGAGGAGAGATCCTTTTCCAGGGAACCGTGGAAGATCTGCTGAAAGACAATAAAAGCCTTACCGCACGCTACCTTAACCGTCAGCTTCAGATTGAGGTGCCCCCCAAACGAAGGAAATGGAAAGAATTCATTGAACTCAAAGGCGTGCGCCAACACAACCTCAAAGGGTTTGATGCCAAAATACCACTGCAGGTAATGACGGTGATAACCGGGGTGAGCGGTTCCGGAAAAACCTCGCTGGTCAAGACCATTCTATATCCCTCCCTGAAAAAATTCTACGGTGGCTACGGGGAGCGCACCGGGCTCTTTGACGAACTGGAAGGCGATACCCAAAGCCTGAAAAATGTAGAATACATTGATCAGAATCCCATTGGCAAATCGTCCCGTTCCAATCCGGTAACTTACATCAAAGCCTACGATGATATCCGGAATCTTTTTGCCGACCAGCCGCTTGCCAAAACCCGTGGCTACACCCCGGGCTTCTTCTCGTTTAATATTGAGGGGGGGCGCTGCCCCGAATGTGAAGGGGAAGGCAACGTAAAAATCGAAATGCAATTCATGGCGGATATTACGTTGATTTGTGAAGAATGCAAAGGCAGCCGGTTTAAGGAGGAGATACAGGATGTAGTATTTGAAGGGAAAACCATCAGCGATATCCTGGAACTTACCGTTGACGATGCCATTGCTTTCTTTTCGGAAAAAGGCAAAAAATCAGCGGCTTGCAGACGGATTGCCGGCAGGTTGCAGCCCCTGGCAGATGTAGGCCTTGGATATGTACGCCTTGGTCAGCCCTCAAGTACCCTTAGCGGGGGCGAGGCCCAGCGCATTAAGCTGGCTTCTTTCCTTACAAAAGGGATCACCCCGGAAAAAACGCTGTTTATTTTCGATGAACCTACCACCGGACTTCATTTTCACGACATCCACAAGTTGCTGCAGGCATTGAATGCCCTGCTGGACAATGGCCATTCCCTGGTGATCATTGAACACAATCCCGAGATCATCAAATGTGCCGACTGGATCCTGGACTTAGGACCCGAAGGGGGAGAAAAAGGAGGAAGCCTGGTTTTTGAGGGTACCCCGGAAGACTTGGTGGTAAACGAAAATTCTTATACCGGAAAATTTTTGAAAGAAAAGATCCAAAACCGTTAAAACAAAAAAATCCCGAAGCAATTAACCCCGGGATTTTTTTAATCAAAAAAGTTCCTAAATGGTTTTACCAGGATAGACTTTCAGTGCTTCCTGCAGGCAGCGCATGGCTTTTTTCAAATCTTCCACATTGAGCACGTAAGAAATGCGTACTTCTGTTTTTCCGGCACCCGGTGTGGAATAAAAACCGGTTGCCGGGGCCAGCATCACGGTTTGTCCTTCATAACTAAAGGATTCCAGCAGCCACTGACAAAATTTATCGCTGTCTTCGATGGGCAGGCTGGCAGTTACATAAAATGCTCCTTTTGGATTGGGGCATTCCACTCCCTGCATTTTGTTCAGGGCTTCTACTACGGCATTTCTGCGGGTAAAATATTCGTCGATGATCTCTGTGAAATAACTGTCGGGGGTTTCCATGGCGGCTTCTGCGGCAAATTGGCCCAGGGAAGGGGGGCTCAGGCGGGCCTGGGCAAACTTCATGGCGGTTTTCATCACCTCCTTGTTGCGCGAGATCATGCAACCGATGCGGATACCGCAGGCACTGTATCTTTTGGAAACAGAATCAAAAAGCACCACGTTCTCTTCAAGCCCTTCCAGGTTCATTACCGAATGATGGGTTGTGCCATCGTAACAGAACTCCCGGTAAACCTCATCGGCGAAAAGAAACAGATCGTGTTTTTTTACGATTTCCCGCAACACCTCCAACTCTTCTTTTGAATACAGATAACCGGTGGGGTTGTTGGGGTTACAGATCATAATGGCCTTTGTGGCCGGGGTGATGGCTTTCTCAAACTCGGAAATGGCCGGCAATGCAAAACCGGTTTCAATATTGGATATGATGGGTTTTACCCTGACCCCGGCACTGATGGCAAAGCCGTTGTAGTTTGCATAAAAGGGCTCGGGAATGATAATCTCGTCACCCGGGTTCAGGCAGGTTTGCACCCCAAAAAGAATGGCTTCCGAAGCGCCTGCCCCAACAATTATATCTTCGGGAGTGATGTGGATGTTGTGCTTTGCATAATATTGACACAACTTTTCGCGATAGGAAAGGATCCCTGCCGAATGGCTGTATTCAATTACTTTCACATCCAGGTTGTGCATGGCATCGATCATGCTCTGGGGGGTCGGAATATCGGGCTGACCGATGTTCAGATGGAATACCCGGGTGCCTTTTTTCTTTGCGATTTCTGCATAAGGAACTAACTTGCGGATGGGGGATTCGGGCATCATTTGCCCTTTTTCAGATATTTGAGGCATAACGTTTTTATTATATAGTTAATGTTTAACGGTTTGAAAAGTTATGATCGGCAAAGTTGAAAATTATTTCCTAAATTACCTAAAAATATTCAGCACATCATTATTTGAAATTCAGGAAGTTTAACCGGCTTTTTTAAATTTTTCAGGAACAACTTTTCCCTTCACCTTTACTTCCAGGTTTTTTTGCCAGGCGTTGGTGTGTATGGTAATGATCCGCTCAAATGGGCCGGGACGGGAAGTGTCATAACGAAAAGAAATTGTGGTTTTTTCTCCGGGTTCTACCGGTGCTGCCGGCCAGGTAGGGATCATTAATCCGCAGGCGCTGCGTACTTTGGAAATGATAAAAGGATGCGCTCCCTGGTTGCTTATGGCAATGCTGCCTTCTGCCCTTGAGCCCTTTTCAATTTCTCCAAGATCAATATCATAACTGTTCAGGACTGCATAGGGGTATTGATTTTTTGGGTTGGTAGTATCCTGACCAACCAGCGCGGGAGATAAAAAAATTAAAGCCGAAAAAGAGAAGCAACTTATGGATAAACGCCTTAACAGGAACATTTTATTGACGGTTAAGATGAATACAATTCTTTTTTTTTAAAACGGCTAAATTAGAAAAGTTTTATGATAGTTTGGTCTTTTCCGGCATAAAAAAGAAGCGCCGGGAAGCCCTTGATTGGCTTATTCCCGGCGCGGCAAAATCGTTTTATTTTATTCAATGAAAAGGTTACTCCATCCCCTCTGCAGTGGTTGGTTTTCCTTTTCTTTTGTAAGTTCCGGTGTATTCTGCTTCATCCAGAATTTGCCCTTTGATGGCTGCATAAAAATCTTCCCGGTCGTTGGCCGATTCGGGAGCCAGTTTCTTTTTCAGGGCAAAGATCCTGAAAACATAGCGATGCGTTTCGCCTTTAGGAGGGCAGGGACCACGATAACCGTATTTACCAAAGTCGTTTTTTCCTTGTATGGCCCCGTTGTCAAGTTTTTTGGCCATGGGCTGCACTTCCTCAAGCATATTTTCTTTGGGAGGAATGTTGTATACGATCCAGTGCGTGAAGGTTCCTCCCGGTGCATCAGGGTCTTCCATGATCAATGCAAAACTGGCCGTTTCTTTGGGGGCTTCATCCCATCTGATCATGGGCGAAAGGTCATCGCCGTCGCAACTATGCCTGGCGGGAATGGTGGCTCCGTCTTCGAAAGATTTTAATGTGAGGTTAAAAGCCATATCTTTTCTCTTTTATGGGTTAAAAAAAAGGTTTTGTATGTTTTTTTTCTAAGGTAAACGGTGGTATTTGTAAAGATACAACCTTTTTACCCAAAATAAAAGCAAGCCGGAAATTTTGTCCGGAACACCAGGAAAGTTTTCTGCTGAATCAATTGGTCCCATTCCAACAGGGATTGGAATTGAGGTAGGATTTTTATGAACGATGGTTCTACCGGCGCATTGCGGCTTCTATTTCTTCAGAGGTTTTGGGAAGATACCCGGAGAGTACTTTGTTTCCGTTTTCAGTGATCAGCACATTGTCTTCAATACGTACCCCGATACCGGCATATTTTTCATAAACCGGCCTGACCTGTTTGGCAAAGGCATCCAGCTCTTCGGGGGTGGCCAGGTGGCCAAAAAGTTCAACCAGGTAATCCAGCCTGTTTTTCTGGAGATAAAGGCCGGGCTCCATGGTCATGACCATGCCGGGCTCCAGGTCGCGGCCCCGGATCTCAGGGGTGAGTATGTGTTCGTCACGTTGGGCCGGGTCAAAACCATAATCCCCAACATCATGTACACTCAGGCCGATGTAGTGATTTACCCGGTGCTGGATGTAAAAGCGTTTTTGCCACCATACGGTGGTGTCCGGAATAAGGCCTAATTCATAAAGGCCCTGCACCAGCACCCGGTTGGCGGCATGGTTGCAATCCAGCATTTTAAACCCGGGTTTCATTTTTTCAAGCCCGGTTTCACTGGCTTGATACACCAGGTCGTAAATGGTGCGCTGCTCGGGGGTAAACTGTCCGTTTACAGGGTAGGTGCGGGTAATATCGGCAGTATATCTTCCACGGCTTGCCGCGCCAATATCCACCAGCAGCAGTTCTCCGTCATTTATTTTGCGGTCGTTGCGGATATGATGCAAAATGGTGGCATTGGGACCGGAACCCACAATGGATGCAAAACCGGGGGTCATGCCGTTTTTTCCGAAAATGTATTCAATATCTGCCTGTACTTCATATTCGCGCTGGCCGGGAGCCATGGTTTTCATTATCCATGAGTGGGCCTTTCCGGTAACGGCCACTGCCTGCTCCAACTGAGCGATCTCCCAGGCATCCTTTATCACCCTTTGCTCGTGGATCAGGCTGTCGGCTTCCTGAAAAGTTAAGGTTTGCCCTGTTTCCCGCTGCCAGCCTTCAAGGATTTCTCTTAACCGGGTATCGCGGCTGTGCAGAAAAATCTTTTCGTCACCGCTTAATCGCCGGGGAAGGATTTCCGCTAGATCATTCATCACATAAGCCGTGTCGGCCCCAAATTTTTTCATTGCCCCTTCTGTGCCGTGTCGTTCTCCGGTCCACATGGCATCGGCCGGATTGCGCGGGGTTACAAACATACGGAAAGGTTTGGGATCTCCCGGAAGCAATACCGCCACGCCCTGGTATTCATCAAAACCGGTGAGGTAATAAAAATCATTTGCCGCGGTTGCCGAAACCAGCAAAGGGGTGGGCCCGAGCTGATCCATTATTTCCTGCCGGCGGCGGGCAAAAGACGCCGGATCATATTCCGGCACCTCCGGCTCATGTATAAAAAGTCCGGGCAATTCACCGGGGGCCAGGCAAGGCTCACTCAGGCTTTTGATGGTTAAAAAAACAGCCAGTCCCAGGGTGACAGCTATGATGAAGGTAAACAGAGTTTTTTTCATTTTTCAGGCTATTGCAGTTCCCGTAAAAAAGTTTTTGAATCGCTAAATTATGATTTTTTGCGGGAATGCATTCAGGAAACCGGCTTTTTACGGGATATGAAATAAACCATGCCTTATTCAGATTTGCTGATGAAAACAGGGATTTCTGTTTCCCGGATAACCTCTTCTGTATCGCTGCCAAAGATGAGATTTTTCAACTTTCCTTTACCCCGGCTAAGCAGGGCTACCATCCCGGGCTGATTTTGGCGGATAAAACTGCGCAAGCCATGCTCCAGGCTGTGGTTGTCAATTACATTGATGGAATAGTTTTTAACCTTATATTTTTTGGCCACTTTTTGCATCTTTTCAATGGCCTGTTCCGGGGAAAATTCCCCATCGGTAATCACATGCAGAAACAATAACCTGGCTTTCAGCTTGCTGGCAAAATCCACAATTTCACCCAACCCATCCTGGTTATTCTCATTCACATCAATGGCTGCCACTATATCTTNCACTTCCCGGATAACGGTTTCCTCTTTGAGGATAATCATGGGATAATCCATTTTCCGGACCAGGTTTTCGGTGTCGGAACCGAAGAATTTTGTCAGGAAACTGTCCTCATCCCGGCTGCCACAGATCAAAAGGCTGGCATTGTAGTGCTCCATGTAGTTGTTCAGGTCGGTTTTGCTGTCGTTGAAACGCACCACCGGCTTGATGTCCACATTGGGGGTTTTGAGTTTTTTGGCCTCTTTCTCCAATTGTTCGGCATGCTTTTTTTTCATAGTCAGATAAAAGGGATCTGCAAGAAACTCCTCAGGGGTTATAAGCCCCTCTGAGGAATAGTAATCCCCGGGGGGCAAAGGAACAATAATATTTAATAGAATCACTTCCTTTGCCTGGAGGTTCTGGGCAAGTTTTATTCCAAACCGGACTGCCCTGGCTGAAAGTTCACCAAAATCCGTCAGAACAATTAACTTATTCATATTTTCTTCTGATTTTTTTTTAGTACTCCTTGATAACTCCCAATTCCATACCAATTTAAAATGTTGCCGGGATTTATTTTGTAAGCTTTTCAAATTGTATCATTTAGCACAAAAATGGGGCTTTTCGAAAAAATGGCTGGGGAATAAATTCAACAATAGTTGGAAAATCTCAAAATATTTACGAAATTGTGATTTTAAAAATTCTGAAAAAATGGATGAAGAGACTTTGGGGCAGTTGCCAAACCCTGTATTGATTTGTAATGATAAAGGGAGCATTAATTTTATTAACCCTTCGGGTTTGGATTTGCTGGGGTATGCCGGGAACTTTGAATTAAAAGGAAAATCCATAACCGAAATCTTGCATCCCGAAGAAAATGCCTTCCTGCAGAAATTAAATTTGTCAGACCAGAAAGAACCGGAGGCCCGCCATGTGAAGCAACTGCGGTTTATTTGTAAGGACAATAATGAACTTCGGCTGCTTACAAAAATTGAGGTGTTGCCCACCTTAACCTCCAGGAATAATTCAAGCGGATGGATCATATCGGCTTTTTTGCCTGAGCCTGCCAAAAGAGGTCCGGATCAACCCCAATGTTATAAATTGCTGGCAGAAAATGCTCCCGGAATGGAAATGTTGCTGGTTGACCAAAGCCTGAAAATTCATTGCAGCGTGGGGCGTGAAACCCAGATACAGAGATGGTTGGATGATGAAAAAAAAGCGAAAAAAAAAGGAATAAAAAAGGATGAGCTGCTGGATCATTTTCCTCCCAGGATAAACCAGCTGCTGAAGCCACTTTTTAAAATTGCCTTTGATCTGGTGCCGGTAAGCCGTGAACTCGAAGAAGAAGGGAATTATTATTTTGTTCGGCTCATGCCCATTGTAGGGGAAAACAACCAGCCTTTCTGTGTTATAATTCTGCAAAATATTACAGAAACCAAGCTGGTTGAAAAAAAATTAAAAGCTTCCAAACAAGAGGCAGAAGTGGCCAACCAGGCCAAAGACAATTTTATTGCCAAGATGTCTCATGAAATCCGCACTCCCCTCAACGCCATTATTGGGTTTGCAGAGCAGCTTGAGAAAACCCGCCTGAACAAAACCCAGGCAGAATTCCTGGATGTCGTAAATCATTCCTCCAGGCATTTGTTGTCGCTCATTGAGGATATCCTGGTAGTATCCAGAATGGCATCGGATCATTACGAGCTTGACGAAGAACCTTTCCACCTTAAAGACCTTCTGATCTCAGTCAATAAGTTAGTGGAGTTAAAACATAAAGAAAAAGGGCTTGAATACATATTCCATTTTGATGTCCCTGGAGAGGGTTTTTTGATCGGTGATCCCGATAAACTTAAACAAGTCCTTACCAACCTGATCAACAATGCCATTAAATTTACGGACCAAGGGTGGGTTAAGCTGAGTTGCTCTTTGGTTCGCCAAACCCACGAAAAACAAACCATTCACTTTGAAATAGCAGACACGGGCATTGGAATAAGGCCCGTTTCTATTGAAAAAATCTTTAAACCTTTCCACCAGGAAGATGAAAACCTTGGGCGCAAAAACCTTGGCACCGGCCTGGGGCTGACCATCAGCAAGGAGATCCTTGAAAAAATGGGGGGTGACCTTAAAGTAAAAAGCCAACCCGGCAAAGGTTCTGTATTTTATTTTACCCTCAGTTTTAAGAAAACCCATGAACAGGGAATAACGTATGATCCGGAACAATGGGTTTCGCTTCCCAAAGAGCTGCCTCATCTCAAGATCCTTTTTGTGGATGATGATCCGGTAAACCGCATGCTGGGCAAAGTCATCCTCCAGCAGAAAAAAATAAAAACCATTTTTGCCGCAACCGGGCAGGAAGCCCTGCGGCAATTCCGGACCGGGTATTTTGATGTGGTACTACTGGATATCAATTTACCGGATATTCAGGGTACCGAAATTGCGCGCCGCATCCGGCAAAAAGAAAAAATGGAAAAGCAGGGTTTGAAAACCAGGATCATTGCCATGACCGCCAATGTCTTAAGAAAACATATTCGACAGTATTTGGAGGCAGGAATGGATGATGTGATGTCCAAACCTTTTACAGAAAAAGCCATTTTTCATAAAATTGCCAGAAACACCGCTGCTTTTCCCGATCCCATGCCACCCGAAATACCACAGAATGAAAACCTGCAAAAAAAAGTCGGGCCTGATTTTTCTGAATTGCTTAATTTTACAAAAGGAAACAAAGAGTTTACCATGGTTATGCTCAATACTTTTATTGACAGTGCCACGGAAATGCAAAAAAAGCTGGAAATTGCCTATGAAGCAAAACAAAGTTCGGAAATAGCGGATATAGTGCACCGGTTGATCCCTTCGGTTGAACAAATGGGGTTGAAAAGAACCGGTTCACTGTTGAAAAAGATCGATCTTCAAAATAAAAATGCCGATACTTCCTTTATGCAATCCGGCCTGGTTATAAGTGCCCTGGAGGAATTGGATGCTGGTATAAAAGCAGTTGCCAGGGCAAGGGAAGATTTGAAAAAATAATTAAATTCAAGAACAGAAGAAGACACATCCATGAATAAGAAAATTCTGGTTATTGATGACGATCATTATATTGTCAATCTTCTTGAAAATTTTTTCAAGCGGGAAGGATTTCATATCCAAACTTTTATAAAAGGTAAACCAGCCCTTGACCATTTAAGAAAAGAGAATGCCGATTTGATTCTTTGCGATATCAGGCTGCCGGATATTGATGGACGGGAATTGCTTACGTTTTTCCGTCGTCTCTCTCCGCAGACCCCGGTAATAATGATGACGGCCTATGCAGAGATCCGTGCCGCCGTAGAATGCATTAAAGCCGGAGCTTTTGAATATGTTACCAAGCCCCTGCATCCGGAAGAGATCCTGCATATTGTGCACAAGGCCATTCACAAAAAGAAAGATACCGGGGGAAAAGGTTCTGCTGACGAGTTTATTATGGGAAAAAGTCCTACCATGCTTAAGCTGGTGGAGGAAGCCAAACTTGTTGCCCCGACCGATATGTCGGTGTTGATACAGGGAGAAACCGGGGCAGGAAAAGAATATATTGCCCGCCTGATCCATAATTTCAGCAAGCGGAAACAACAGAAGTTTGTGGCCATTGATTGCGGGGCCATACCCAAGGAACTTGCTGCCAGCGAGCTGTTTGGGCATGTAAAAGGCTCCTTTACCGGGGCCATTTCCAACAAATCGGGCTATTTTGAAGAGGCAAACGGAGGCACCATCTTTCTTGATGAGATCGGCAACCTTTCTTATGAAACACAGGTAAAACTTTTGCGTGCCATTCAATACCAGGTAATCACCCGGGTTGGCGACAGCAAGCCCATCCCCGTGGATGTCAGGATCGTTTCAGCCGCAAACTGTAACCTTTTGAAGGCTGCCGATGACGGACATTTTCGTGAAGATCTGTATCACCGGCTCAATGAATTTAAACTTGATTTGTCGCCCCTGCGCGAAAGGGAAGAGGACATTTTGATCTTTGCCGCACACTTTCTTGAACAGTCAAACCGGGAACTGGGAAAAAATGTTAAAGGATTTTCCCCCGAAGTGCATAAAGTATTGACCAATTATTCCTGGCCTGGAAATTTACGCGAACTCAGGAATGTTATCAAACGCAGTGTGCTGATTGCAGGGGAAGGCCTGGTTACCATCGATTGCCTGCCGGAAGATATTCTGCAGGTTAATAAACCGGCAAGTTCTGATAAAGACGAAATACTTAGCCTGGAAAGCCTGGACTTGAAAAATGCGACCCGTGAAGCAGAAAAAATAATCGTTCTACGGGCACTTGAGAAAGCCAACAACAACAAGTCGCTTGCTGCCAGAATATTGAAAATTGATCGCAAAACCCTTTACAACAAGATCAGCCAGCTGGGTATTGAAGATGAAGAATAAAAAAGGGTGTTGCAGCATTTTTTACCTGCAACACCCCTTTTGAGAAAGAAGTACATTCAATCCTATCCTTCAATTACAAAAGATATCTTTGCATTAACCGCATAGGAAACAATCTCATTGTTTTCAACATTGGCATTCATGTGCTTGATGTAAATGGATTTAATGTTCTTTACGGTTTTGGTCGCCTCTGCTACAGCGTTTTGGGTGGCTTCCGTAAATCCTTTCTCTGATGAGCCAATTACTTCAATTACTTTTACTATTGACATAATAAAATCTCCTTTTTAAGTTCAACAAATGATTATGCCCTCTATGTTGGGAAAATCATGCCAATTAACTTTTTTTTATCTCGTTTTTGAAAGGATACGGTTTTAAAATCCTTGCTGCCGGGCTTTTATAAGTTTGGGTCAGGGAATAACCGGCCTTTTGAAGCAATGGCAGATCCGTGGTTTAAATTTAAGATTTTTTATGGATGAATAAAAAGTTCAACAAGTGTGTGGAAAAGACTCTACAAAGTTTTAAACCCGGATTAACTTCAGAAACTTAAATTATAAAACAGCAGGTATCAATGAAGTTTTTTTCTTAAAAACTGTGCATTGATTGCAACAACTACTGTGCTGAGGCTCATGAGAATTGCACCTACTGCTGGATTGATCATGATGCCGGCCCAAAACAATACCCCGGCCCCAAGGGGGATGGCCACCACATTATACGCTGTAGCATATATTAAATTTTCAATCATTTTTTTATTGGTCGCTTTGCCAAAAGCAATCAACTTGATCACATCCATGGGGTTATTATCTACCAGGATAATATCTGCCGTTTCGGCTGCTATGTCTGTACCGGAACCAATGGCTATTCCCACATCGGCCTGTGCCAGGGCCGGGGCATCGTTTACCCCGTCTCCGACCATTGCCACGAATTTTCCCTTGTTTTGCAGTTCTTTGATCTTGTCCTGTTTTTTGTCGGGCATGACCCCGGCAAAATATCCTTTCAGGTTCAGTTTTTTTGCGATGGTTTTGGTCACCGTTTCATTGTCTCCGGTCAGGATGTAACAGTCAATCCCTTTGTCATTTAATTGCTTGACCGCCTCTATTGAGGATTCCCGTATACTATCGCTCAAAGCGATAAAACCTGTGGGTTTATCATCAACCAATACATAAACCAGGGTTTCGGTTTCTTCAGGTTCTGCTGTTTCTTCAATGTTGATCTGGTTTTTTTCAAGATAAGCCGGGCTAACGATTTTTACTTCCTTGCCTTTTACCTTACCCCTGATCCCTTCTCCCTCCATATTTTCCACTTCAGAAGGGTCGGGGATGTCCAGTTCTTCTTCTTGTGCCTTTGCTACAATGCCGGCTGCGATGGGGTGTTCCGACTCTTTTTCCACCGCTGCGGCAAGGGTTAAAACTTCCTCTTTGTCTGTTTTTCCGTTCAGTGTATCATATCTTGATACGCCGTACTTCCCTTCTGTAAGGGTTCCTGTTTTATCAAAGACCACCACATCTATCTTTCGGGAGTTTTCAAAACTGGTGCGGTTGCGTATGAGCAAGCCGCTGTTTGCCGATGCTGATGTGGATATGGCTACTACCAGCGGAATGGCCAACCCCAGGGCATGGGGACAGGCAATCACCATCACGGTAACCATGCGGGTAAGGGCAAAATTAAAATCCCTGCCCACCAGCAGCCAGGTTGCCAGGGTGACCACCCCCACCCCAATGGCAATAATGGTCAGCCAAAATGCCGCCCTGTCTCCCAGGTGCTGGGTTTTGGACTTTTCCTTGCTGGCCTTTTGCACCATGTTGATCACTTTGGACAGGTAAGAATTCTCCCTGGAATGTTTAACGGTGATCTTTAGGGAGCCTTTTGAATTTACCGATCCGCCCACCACCTCATCATCTTTCTTTTTTTCCACAGGTTTTGACTCGCCGGTAACTACCGATTCATCCACCGATGATTTTCCATCATATACCACTCCGTCAGCGGGAATTTTCTCTCCCGGTTTTACCAGTAATTTATCGCCTTCTTTGATCTCACTGGTTTTGATCTCCTCGGTGCCTGAATCGGTGATGCGATGGGCTGTGTCGGGCATCAGGGCCATGAGTTTGTCTAAAGCACTTGTGGCACGCATTACCGATTTCATTTCAATCCAGTGGCCAGCCAGCATCACCGCGATCAGTGTTGACAACTCCCAGAAAAAAGGTTGACCTTCCAGTCCGAACACAATTGCTGAACTGTAAATGTAAGCCACCGTGATGGCCAGGGAAATGAGGGTCATCATTCCCGGTTGCTTTTGCTTTAATTCATCATACAGCCCTTTTAAAAAGGGCCAGCCACAAAAAAAATACAGCACGGTAGCCAATCCGAAAACAATATATTCGCGTCCGGCAAAGTCTACCACAAATCCGAACCACTGCTGAATGGTATCGCTGAGGATCAATACCGGAATGGTCAGTCCTAGCGAGATCCAGAACCGCTTTTTAAAATCTTCGGCCATGTGCTGATGATGGCCG
>SL_3KL_010_SEDDRAFT_10000130_pt1 | contig 49947 bp, 42 predicted proteins | sample SodLakKL_010_SED_2_FD_10381 | JGI IMG/M metagenome (IMG submission 10381)
CGGCTCAAACAGGGCGCCCGTAGCTCAGCTGGATAGAGTACCTGGCTACGAACCAGGTGGTCGGAGGTTCGAATCCTTCCGGGCGCGCCAATAGACTCAGGGATCCAGGAAAGCCGCCGCAAGGCGGCTTTTTTCCGGGCTAACTCCCACGGCGTTCCGCCACCCCCAACGAAGAAAGCCCCCTCCCCCACCTGTGGGGGGAGGGTTGGGTTGGGGGTACGGCGGCGGCCCTGCCCCATCTGCTGGACCGTTGGACAGGACGGTCGGGTCTTGGCTATAGTTCGCGCACCCTCAGGGGAGTAGTCGCTCCGGCCGCCCCGGCCGGAGGTGCGCGTCAACAGACTTGGCCAACTGGCCGTGGCGCGCACAGCCGGTCGAAGACGCTTCGGCGCATCTCCGGCCAACGGCCTGACGAGACCTGTGGCACCGGCATCCGGCTCGCGTTCTGGCGAGCCCGGCCCATGGGCGGGCGGCGATGGCGGAGCCACCGGTTTTGCTGTGCCGCTCGCCCCGGATTGCCCGCGTGGAACTCTTCCTGCTTTCAATACTGGCTGTTGCGGTCGCGGAGATCGGCGACCGTTCGATGTTTCTGGCCGCGTTGTTCGGGATGCGCTGTCGCAGTGCCTGGGCCGTCTTCTGGGGCATGGCCGCCGGGCTGTTCCTGAACCAACTGCTGTCTGCGGTCGCCGGCATCTGGCTGTTCGCGGTGATCGCCACCGACTGGCACTTGTGGGTGGTCGGAACCGCCTTCCTGGCGATGGCCGTCTGGGTGCTGATCCCAGAGGACGAGGAACTGGAGAAGGACACGCGCGCCCGCAGCGCCTTTTTCGCGGCCGCCATCGCCTTCTTCCTCTTCGAGATGTTCGACAAGACCCAGCTCGCGGTCATCACCCTTGCCGGAGCGTCCGGTGCCCTGCTCCCGGTGGTGTTGGGGGCCACGGTGGGTATCCTTCTGATCACCACTCCGGCGCTGATCCTCGGCAAGCGCTTTGCGGCCAGCATTCCGACTACCCCCATGCGCTACGTGGCCTCCGGGCTGTTTCTGCTGATCGGCCTGTGGACCTGGGCCGAGGCCGGCGGCTGGATGCCCGATCTCGGGCTTCCGGATCTCTCGGGGATGCTGTTGCGCGCGGCGGAAAACTATCAGTAGAACGGCTCCAGCCCGGGTTCGGAAATGTCGTCCTCGCCGGTCCCGAGCGCAGACCCGGCAACATGCTCGCCGCTAACTCTCATGGCACCCAGCCACCCCCAACGATAAAAATCTCCCTCCCCCGCTTGCGGGGGAGGGTTGGGGTGGGGGTGCGGCGGCGGCCCAGGCCCTCACCCCCGGCCCGGGTAATGCCGGCGCTGCTGTACGCAAAACCACGAATGTACCCGTTCAGCAGTCGAGCTCAGCATGGAAGGCACCGAGAATCCTCCCCTGCGCAATGTTCTGATCAATACCTGGATGGGGGTCCTGTCCACACCACCATCCTCCGATTCCGGCGGTGGCTTTTCACGGCATGCAGCGTCAATTGATTTACAGTGAAGCCGAGCCCGTTCCCGGTTGGGTGCCGTGAAGACAGCGGTTTCTGCTGGGATCGAGCTGAAATCCCCCTTCCTCCACCGCAGACCGGGGAGCCAACCGCACCGACTGTTCGGGACGGCGTGATCTCCGGGAGGTTACAGCGATGCATGAGACGACAGGTTCCGATTACCGTCGGCGGATACGCGCTTGCCTTGCGACCTCCGAGGCCGATGTTCTGGCGGACCTGATGGAGCGAGTGCAGCTGGATGCGGCGGCACGACAGGCGATTGCCGCTACCGGCGCTGAGGTCGTCGAGCGCGTGCGTGCCGAGACCACCCCCTCGATGATGGAGAGCTTTCTCGCCGAATACGGCCTCTCCACCGCGGAGGGAGTCGGCTTGATGTGCCTGGCCGAGGCCCTGCTGCGGGTGCCGGACGCCGAAACCATCGACGAGTTGATCCAGGACAAGATCGAGCCGTCCGACTGGGGAGCCCACCTGGGGCACTCGTCGTCTTCGCTGGTGAATGCCTCGACCTGGGCCCTCATGCTCACCGGCAAGGTTCTCAAGGACGACACGCAGAAACCCGTCGCCGCCCTGCGCGGCCTGATCAGACGCATCGGCGAACCCCTGGTGCGTACCGCGGTGGGTCAGTCGATGAAGCTGCTGGCCCGGCAGTTCGTGCTCGGCGAGACCATCGAACAGGGCCTGCGCAACGCCCGAGAGCGCGAGCGCGAGGGCTACACCTATTCCTACGACATGCTTGGCGAGGCCGCGCGCACCGACGCCGATGCGAGACGCTACCACGCGGCCTATGCCGGGGCGATTGCTGCCATCGCGCGCCAGGCAAAGGCCGATGTGCGTTCGAGCCCGGGTATTTCGGTCAAGCTCTCGGCCCTGCATCCGCGCTACGAGACGACCCATCGCTCCACAGTCATGGCCGAACTCCTGCCACGCGCCCGCGAGCTCGTCCGCCAGGCGGCCCGCGCCGGAATCGGTTTCAACATCGATGCCGAGGAGCAGGACCGTCTGGAATTGTCACTGGATATCATCGAGGCACTGCTGGATGACCCGCAACTGGCCGGCTGGGACGGATTCGGTGTGGTGGTGCAGGCCTACGGCCGCCGGGCCGCGCCGGTGATCGAGGCCCTGTACGAACTGGCCGGGCGGCTGGATCGCCGCATCATGGTCCGGCTGGTCAAGGGGGCTTACTGGGATACCGAGATCAAGCTGGCCCAGGAACTGGGTGTGGAGCAGTTCCCGGTATTCACGCGCAAGGTGAGCACCGATGTCAGCTTCATGGCGTGCGCTCGCATGCTGCTGGAACGGCGCGATCGCATCTACCCGCAGTTCGCAACCCACAACGCGCATACCTGCGCCGCGGTGCTGGCAATGGCCGGCGACGACGTGGAAAGCTTCGAATTCCAGCGCCTGCACGGGATGGGTGAATCGCTGCACGCCATCGTGCGCGACATGCACGGCGTGCATTGCCGCATCTACGCGCCGGTGGGGGCACATCGCGACCTGCTCGCCTACCTGGTGCGCCGGCTGCTCGAGAACGGCGCCAACAGCTCCTTCGTCAACCAGGTGGTCGATACCAGCATCACTCCAGCCGACATCGCCCGCGATCCGGTAGACGAGCTGCAGGCCCTGGGGAGCGAGATAAGCAATCCGGCCATTCGCCGGCCCGTCGATCTGTTCGCGCCGCAGCGACGAAATTCCCGCGGCTTCCGGATCCAGGAACCGGCCTCCAGCGGACCCTTGATCGCGGCACGCGATGCCTTCTCGGATGCCCGTTGGGAAGCGCGACCGATACTTGCGAGCGCCGGCTCGCCGGCGGGTCCGGGGCGGGCCGCGCTGGCGCCAGCGGACCCAGACCGGGTCGTGGGCACGGTCCATGATACAACCCCGGACGAGGTGGGCTATGCCCTGAAGGCGGCACAGGAAGGTTTCGCGGGCTGGTCGACGCGGCCCGTCGCAGAGCGCACCGCCATCCTGCGGCGGGTCGCGGACCTCTATGAGGAGAACGTCGCGGAGCTGATCGCCATCGCCAGCCGCGAGGCCGGGAAAACCCTTCAGGATGGCATCGCCGAGGTCCGCGAGGCGGTGGATTTCCTGCGCTACTATGCCGCCGAGGCCGACCGTCTGGAAGCGGACGATCCGCATCACGCGCGCGGCGTCTTCGTCTGCATCAGCCCATGGAACTTTCCGCTGGCGATCTTTACCGGCCAGATCGCCGCAGCCCTGGCGATGGGCAACGCGGTACTGGCGAAGCCCGCCGAACAGACACCGCTGATCGCCACCCGTGCAGTCGAGTTGATGCGGCAGGCGGGGTTGCCGGAGGCAGCACTGCAGCTGTTGCCGGGCGATGGCCCCGGTGTCGGCGGCCCACTGACGGCCGATCCGGGAATCGCCGGGGCCTGTTTTACCGGCTCGAGCGAGGTAGCACAGATCATTCATCGCAGCCTTGCCGCGAATGCAGGACCGGAGGCCGTGCTGATCGCCGAGACCGGGGGTCTCAATGCCATGATCGTCGACAGCACGGCCCTGACCGAACAGGCCGTGCGTGACATCCTGCTGTCCGCCTTCCAGTCCGCGGGTCAGCGCTGTTCGGCCCTGCGCATGCTGTATGTGCAGGAGGAGGCTGAGGCGCGGTTGCTCGAGATGCTGCAGGGGGCCATGGATTCCCTGGTGATCGGCGACCCCTGGCAGACCGACACCGACGTCTCCCCGGTGATCGATGCCGCGGCGGAAGAGGATATCGCCGGGTACGTCGATGCGCAGGCGCAGGCCGGGAGGCTGATCAAGGCGCTACCGGTACCCGCGATCGGCCGTTTCGTGGGTCCGGCGCTGGTCCGGGTCGACGGGATCGAGGACCTCGAGCGCGAGATCTTCGGTCCCGTGCTTCACGTGGCCCGTTTCCGGGCACGCGACCTCGATCGCGTGGTCGATGCGATCAACGCTCGCGGCTTCGGCCTCACCTTCGCACTGCATACGCGCATCGATGACCGCGTGCAGCAGATCGTGGATCGCATCCGGGTCGGCAACGTCTATGTGAACCGCAACCAGATCGGCGCCGTCGTCGGCTCCCAGCCCTTTGGCGGGGAGGGATTGTCCGGGACCGGCCCCAAGGCAGGCGGACCGCTGTACCTGCCACGTTTCGGTCGCCGCGAGACACCAGCAGCTCCGAAGGAGGCACCGCAAGACCCGGTCATTTCCGAAACGACATTGCAGTACGCCGTCGATCGTCTGGACGGGCGCGACTGGGCGGCGCGAACGGACCGCGTCGATGTGCTGCGCCACTCCGTGCCCGGACGCCAGGGCCTGGTGCAGTCGGGCCTGGAGGCAGCAGCAGCCTTCGACATTGATCCGCAGACCCTGCCGGGTCCGACCGGCGAGAGCAACCGCCTCGGCCTGCATCCGAAGGGTCTTGTGCTATGTCTGGGGGCCGGCATCGAAGCCGCAATGGCCCAGGCGGTGCAGGCTCTGAGAGCCGGCTGCCCGGTCGTGATCGTCGCGCCGGGTGCGCAGGCTGCGGTACACCCCCTGATCGACGCCGGCGCACCCGCGATGGGGCTGGACGGCACGGTGGCGGCGGGCACCCTGGCGGATATCACCGGGGTGGTGTCGGTTGCTGCCGCAGGCCCCGAAGCGTGGACCCGCGCCCTGCGCATGGCCCTCGCCGACCGTCCGGGGCCCATCGTGCCGCTGGAGACTGCGCTGATTGCCCCGGAACGCTACGTGGTCGAGCGCCACCTGTGCATCGACACCACGGCGGCGGGTGGCAACGCAAGCCTGCTCGCGGCCGCAGACCGGACGCGGTGACTTGCCGGCGGCAATCGATGCGAAGTAGGGTATCGCGGTGGGTGAAGGGTGCCCGCTGCATCACGCCGAAACTCAACCGCAGACGTGCCGCAGGCGCCTCTCAAGGAACCCCTCATGAACATGCCCTTGCCGACGCTCGCCACCTTTGCCGCCTATCTGGCGGTGATGCTGGCCCTTGGAATCGTCGCCTACCGCAGCACCACCAACCTTTCGGATTACGTGCTCGGTGGGCGCAGCCTCGGCCCGGGGGTCGCGGCCCTGAGCGCCGGGGCTTCGGACATGAGTGGCTGGCTGCTGCTCGGCCTCCCCGGTGCGGTCTATGTTTCCGGGCTGAGCGAACTCTGGATCGGTGTGGGTCTGGTCGTGGGCGCGTTCCTGAACTGGGTGTTCGTCGCCGGCCGACTGCGGCGCTTCACCGCCCTGGCGCACGACTCCCTCACCATCCCCGACTTCCTCGAACACCGCTTCGGCGACCGTACCCGACTGCTGCGCATCATCTCAGCGGTGGTGATTCTGGTGTTCTTCACCCTGTACATCTCGGCGGGCCTGGTCGGCGGCGGGCTCCTGTTCCAGAGCTCGTTCGGGATGGAATACCAGACCGCGGTGTGGGTCGGTGCCATCGTGATCATCAGTTACACCTTCCTCGGCGGCTTTCTCGCGGTCAGCTGGACCGATTTCGCGCAGGGCATCCTGATGTTCCTGACGCTACTGGTCGTCCCCATGTTCGTGGTTGTGCTGGTCGGCGGCTGGGGCAGTGTCCAGACGGAAGTCATCAGCGTCGATCCGAGCCACACGGCGATCCTCAAGGGCATGACCTTCATGGGCATGATTTCCCTGCTGGCCTGGGGTCTCGGCTATTTCGGTCAGCCCCACATCCTCGCGCGCTTCATGGCCCTGCGTTCCGAACGGGACGTGCCGCGGGCAACGCTGATCGGCATGAGCTGGATGGTGCTGGCGCTGGTGGGCGCGGTCGCCACCGGTTATCTCGGGATCGCCTACTTCGCGGATGCGCCGCTCGCCGATGGCGAGACGGTGCTCATCGAGCTGATCCGGGCGTTGTTCAATCCCTGGGTGGCTGGCGTACTGATGGCCGCCATCCTCGCCGCCATCATGAGCACCATCGACTCGCAGCTGATCGTCTCCGCCAGCGCCATCACCAATGACTTCTATCGCGGCATGGTGCGCAGCAACGCGGGCGCGACGGAGCTGGTCTGGATCAGCCGGGCCGCGGTCATCGCGGTCTCGGTCATCGCCCTGATGCTGGCAATGGACCCCGATGCCGGGGTGCTGGATCTGGTGGCCTACGCCTGGGGTGGCTTTGGCGCGGCCTTCGGCCCGGTGATCATCCTGTCCCTCTACTGGTCGCGCATGAACCGCAACGGTGCCCTGGCCGGCATGGTGGTCGGTGCGCTGACGGTCATCATCTGGAAGGAGCTGTCCGGCGGTGTCTTCGATGTCTATGAACTGCTTCCCGGTTTCATTTTTGCAACCGTCGCGATCGTTGTGGTCAGCCAGCTGACGGGTCGTCCTTCGGTCGAGGTCGAGCAGCAGTTCGCGCAGTCCCGCCGCTTGACCGCGGAATAATCGGGAGCGCAGGGACCTTGCCGGCCTGCAGGCAGCCAATGCGGTGACCCGCCAGGGATTGGCATACACCTATGCCGGCGTGGCGGTGCTGCTCTGGTCGACGGTTGCGTCGGCCTTCAAGCTGTCGCTCGAGCATCTGGATCCGCTCCAGCTCCTGCTGTTCTCGAATGCCGTATCGGTAGTGGTCCTGTTCACGGTTCTCGCCGTCCAGGGCCGACTGGACCGCCTGCGCCAGCCGAATGCCGCTGCCTGGTGGCGTCTCGCGGGGCTTGGGGTGCTCAACCCCTTTCTCTATTACATCGTGCTGTTCCAGGCCTACGACCTGTTGCCCGCGCAACAGGCGCAGGCCCTCAACTACACCTGGGCCATTACCCTNGCANTCCTGTCCATTCCGCTGCTGGGGCAGCGGATCGGCGCGAAAGGGTTCGTTGCACTGCTGATCAGTTATGCGGGAGTGGTCGTGATCGCCACGGAGGGCCGCCCGCTGGACCTGGCGTTCACGAGTCTGCCGGGCGTCCTGCTGGCGCTCGGCAGTACGATCATCTGGTCGCTTTACTGGATCTACAACACGCGTGACGGCGGCGACCCGGTGGCCGCACTGCTGACCGGTTTCGTTTTCAGCCTGCCGCTGGTGCTGATCGCCACATTCCTGTTTTCGGAGCTGACCTGGCCGAGCTGGCAGGGATGGCTGGGAGCTTTCTGGGTGGGTACCTTCGAGATGGGACTGGCCTTCGTCTTCTGGCTGCACGCACTCCGGCTGTCCGCCACCACCGCCCGGGTCGGCAACCTGATCTTTCTTGCGCCGTTCCTGTCGTTGGTGTTCATCCATTTCCTGGTCGGCGAAACCATCCTTCCGGCGACTCTGCTCGGTCTGGTGTTCATCATTGCCGGGAACATCGTCCAGCAATGGCAGCCCTCCCGCGGCGCCGCGATCGGTCGGTAATCCCGACCGAGGAACCCGGCCGGGCGGAACAACGTCGCGGTGCCCGCGTCCCGGCTTCGGTGATCAGGCGCAGCGGCGTCCGCCCGCCCCGGAAAACCCGGCCAAAAAGAAACCCCGGGCGCGATCGCCCGGGGCTCTTGTGCAGGACTCGGGCTTTTTCAGTTCGCTGCTGCGCGAGCGGCCTCGAGCCAGCCATCGACCGTTTCACGGTTGGCCTCGATCCACTCCTGCACCAGGGGCCGGACCATCGGGTCGGATAGATCCTCCTCGCCCATGCGTTCGTCCACCTCGCTGACCCAGACCAGCGGGAGCGAGACCTGGCGGAAGAGTTCTGCGGCCGCCGGATTGTCCTCAAGGAAATCGTTGTTCGCTGCGACTTTGATATCCGCCGCAACGTAGCCCATGTAGATCGGATCCGTCACCGCACCATCAACGCCCTCGGCACGCTCCGCCTCGTCCTCGACGATGCCGGGCGCGTTGATCCACATCACGTCTTCACCCGGCACCAGCGACAGCAACCAGGCGCTGGGGCCCCAGGTGTAGTAGAGCGCCGGCTCGCCCGCCTCGATGCGGGACAGGGCTTCGGCAAAGTTCGCCGCATAGCCGGCATCCACGTGGTTCAGGTAGTCGTGCAACTCGAACTTGTCGAGCATGGCGTTGATGCCCTCGTGGCAGCCCCAGCCGGGCGGGCACCCGAAGAGATCGGCCTTGCCGTCTCCGGTCGCGTCGAACGCGGCACGCACTTCATCGCGCTTGAAGTCCTCGATGCCGGTGATGCCGAATTCTTCAATGGACGGCTTGTCGACCAGATACCCCTGGATGCCGCAGGCGGGGCAGTGAGGGTCGAACAGGGTGGCGACATCGCCGAAGTCATCGGGCAGTTGCGGCTCGTGCAGCGGCATCCAGGCATTCGGCCAGTAATGGGCGTCCCCTTCGGAGATCGCCAGGTACGCGACCGGGTTCGACAGTGAGATGGGGTTCTGCACGTTGTAGCCCAGCTCCTCGAGCAGCTCGACAAATACCCAGCTGACCGGGACTGCCGACGTCCACGTCGCGACCGCGGGCTGGACGGTAACGCCCGCGCCGGGATGCTCGTCCGCGACCGCGGCGCTGATCGACATGGCGGTGCCGAGCGTCAGGGCTCCGGCTGCCGCGACCGCACCGAGGCGGCGGGCTTTGCGTTGTTCTCGTTGCATCATTGAGTTCTCCATTCTTGTGTGAATCGTACGGTTTCCGCTGTACCTCCTGGGGAGGCAAGACGCGTGGTCATGCACCGGCGCGTTCTCCGGATGTACTCAGCGGTAACAATCACCTCCTTGCCGTGGGTGGTGGTTGGATTGGGGGACGCGGCCTTCAGTCGCGGTCGCGCACGCCCGGCGCCTTCTCGCCGAGTCCCTGGGTGATCCGGTCCAGCACCATCGCCAGAAGCACGATGCCGATACCGCCGACAAAGGCCTGGCCGATGTTCAGCCGCTCCAGACCGGCGTAAACCTCAAGCCCGAGCCCGCCGGCACCGATGATGGCCGCGATGACCACCATCGACAACGCCAGCATGATGGTCTGGTTCAACCCGGCCATGATCGTCGGCATCGCCAGCGGAAACTGCACCTTCCACAGGATCTGGCGTTTCGTCGAACCGAAGGCCACCGCCGCCTCGATAAACTCGGGGTTCACGTGGCGGATCCCGAGGTTGGTCAGCCGGATTACCGGCGGCATCGCGAACACGATGGTCGCGATCAGCCCGGGCACGTTGCCAATGCTGAAAAGCATCACAGCCGGCACCAAATACACGAAGGGGGGTGTCGTCTGCATGATGTCGAGGACCGGGCGCATGAAGCCATAGAAACGGTCGCTGCGGGAACTGAGGATCCCCAGCGGGAGACCGATCAGCACGCAGAAGAAGACCGCCGTCACCACCAGCGACAGGGTGATGATCATCTGGTCCCACACGCCCATGAAGCCAATCAGCGCGAAGGCGATCACGCTGAACACCCCGACCCGCCAGGAGGCCGCCCACCAGCCGAGGACGAAGGTTGCGAGAATAAAGGCTCCCGGCGGCACCGAACTCAAGCCCCACTGGACGCCATTCATCACGCCCCTGACCGGCGGACTGATATAGGTTCGGGAGAAGTCCCGGAATGTGGCGACGATCCAGTTGACGATGTCCGTGATCACCTGGCGCACCGGCAGGTCGATGAATCCGAACGGATCGGTCATTAATACACGCAGGAATTCAACTAGTTCACCCATGCGATTGCTGCCCCAGTTCTGCTGTAATGATCGGTGCCGCACGCCGACGGCGGTTTGGTGCCGACGGCGGGCTCGGCAAGGCCGCCTCTTTGCTCGGCGGTCAGGGAATCTCGCCGCGCTTCTCGAGGATGCCGTTGATCAGTTCGGGGTCGTCGATCAGGCCGCGGACGCGCCCGTCCCCGTTGGTCACGGCCACCGGCAGGGTTGAATAGAGACGGCTGCGCAGGATGTCGCGCAGAACTGCGTCTTCGCCGCAGGTGAGCGCGAGGCCGGTCCGCTCCGAAGACGCCGGGCGCGCAGATTCGTCCTCGAGGACTTCCTCGAGGCGCCGCACGGGCACATCCTGCTCGTCCATCTGCACATCGTGCAGGCGCCCCTCCCGGTCCATTCCGTAACGGACGTGTGGAAGATCCTGCCGGTGAAGATACGAGATACCGTCGCGTTCACCCGCGGACACGAACTTGTCGCTGTCCAGCGGCAGGGCGATCGTGCCTGCGGTAATCACGCCGGTGGGATCGGCGTGCTCGACGAACTTGGCCACGTACTCGGTGCGCGGGTTGACCAGAATCTGCTCGGGACTCCCGATCTGCACGATTTTCCCATCCTCCATGATCGCGATGTGGTCGCCGATGCGCATCGCCTCGTCGAGGTCGTGGGTAATGAACAGGATCGTCCGGTGCAGCTCCCGCTGGATCCTTGTGAGTTCCTGCTGCATATCGACCTTGATCAGAGGATCCAGCGCCGAGAAAGGCTCGTCCATTAGCAGCACTTCGGCATCGGTCGCCAGCCCCCGTGCCAGCCCGACACGCTGCTGCATGCCACCGGAGAGTTCGGAAGGATAGCTTCGGCCCCAGGGACCGAGTCCAACCATGTCGAGCACACGCTGCGCCGCCTCCTGCCGCTTCCTGCGACCGCGCCCCTGGATTTCCATTCCGTAGCCGACGTTGGAGAGCACCGTACGGTGAGGAAGCAGCGCGAAGTGCTGAAAAACCATGCTCATGTTCTGTTTGCGCAGCGTCCGCAGCGCCTCTTCATCGAGCTGGGTGATGTCCACTTCCCCGCGATCCGGATGCTTGAAGAAGATGTGGCCTGCAGTGGGGTCGATGATGCGGTTGATGCACCGGATCAGCGTCGACTTGCCGCATCCGGAAAGCCCCATGATCGCGAAGACCTCGCCTTGCTGGATATCGAAGCTGGCCTTGTTGACGCCGACCGTCTGCCCGGTCAGTTCGCGGATCTCTTCCTTGGTCTTGTTCTCTTCGAGCAGCGGGATTGCGGATTCGGGATCGGACCCGAAGATCTTGGTCACGTTCTCTGCACGGATCACGCTGGAGGCATCCTCTGTTGACAAACAAGTACATGCGCTGTCGCCGGGTTTCCCGGCAAGGCGCGAAAGTACCCTAACACAGGTCCAGTGAGCGGACCCGCCAAATACCCGGCAATCTCCGGGCCGTTTTCACGGCCAGCCACCGGGATCAACCGCGCTGGATGCCAGCCGTGCCGCCGGCTGCGGGCCTACAACTCGTCGGAGCCGTCCAGGTCGTCGGCATCGGGCTCCACCGCCTCGGACTGTTCCATCAGGGTGATCGCCACACCCAGGAAGTCCGAATCCGTGACAATGCCACGAAGCTCTCTCTCGCGGATCACCGGCAGGCAGCTGCGCTTGTGGCGGACCATCAGCAATGCGGCATTGCGGATGTTGTCGCGTTCGTCAACGGTCTCCGGGTCCGGAATCATGATCTCGCGCACCGTGCGGGCCCCACCGTTGCCGGCCACCAGCACATCCGTCTGGGAAACGAGCCCGACCAGCGAGCCCGTGCCATCCAGCACCGGCAAGTGGCGAATCTTGTTGGTCGCCATCGCGCGCCTGACTTCCTCGACGGTCGATTCGGGCCGCATGACCACCAGGTTCTGTCTCGGCGTCATGATGTCGCTGACATCCAGCATGTCTTCATGCCTCCATGGGGTGTAGATTCATTCTTTGCGCCAGGGCGTAGCTACTTCTTGATGTGTGTCACAGATGCCACCGACGCAGGATGCTATCCGGCCACTCGGGGCGATCGGCGCCCATTCGGGCGCCCCATGCCCATCGAGCAACCGGAGGCTGGCCAGGGGTCTTGCGTGGAGCGTGCCGAGAATGCACGGGAAACCCGGAGACCACAGTCGCAGCAACTTGCCAAGTTGCTATCATCGCAGTTTTGAGGGAGGAAACCCATGGCTGGCGATCGCCCCGAGCTCGAGAAGCTCCGCCGCGAACACGAACAGGCACTTCTCCTCGCAGACCGGATTGCGGCGCTGGCGGCCGACGGAAGCGAGTCCAGCCGCGCCCAGGGCGCGCAACTGGTCAGCGAGTACTACGCGCAGGAACTGGAAGCGCATCTGCAGCACGAGGAGCAGACGTTGTTCGCCCCCCTGCTTCGGCACGACAAGGACCAATTCGCGCTGTGCATGCGGCTCGGAAAGGATCACGGGGCGCTCAGGGCCATCGCCACCGGCATTCATGCGGACACCCCTGCGGACGATCTGGACGCCTTCGCCCGGATCCTGCGGGACCACACTCGGCTCGAGGACGAGGAATTCCTGCCGCTGGTGGCCTCCCTGTTCACACCCGAGGAGTTAGAGGCGGTGGTGAACTTCACGCCCCTCCCCACGGCGGCCACCAGCAGCGGCAATGGTCGCTGAGCCCGTACATGGCCAGAACCGCTCCTGACGGCAAGCGCCGTTGGAGCAACCATCAGCGCGACAAGCGCAACCCCCGACGGTGCTGGAGACCGTTCAGCGGAATGGCGTCATCGGCATCAGGCTCTCCGGCCGCGTCATCCGCTCCATGTCCACCGAGATTCGGCTCATGGAATCCGACATCGCGCCGGACGCCCGGGTCATGCGATTGGTCGCATCGTCCATGCCCCGAAGATCGACCGCCATCCCCCGGATGCTGATCGTCATGTCCTGCATGTCCATCCGGATTTCGTGCATGTCTCGCGCGAGCAGTTCGGTACGCACGCGGACCCGGGCCAGATCGTTCAGGATGCTGGTCTGGCCCTGCACCATACTCTCCGCCATCAGGTCCATGTCGTCGACCATGTACTCCATATCACCGGCCATGGACGACACGTCCAGACCCATCTGGCTGACGGCGTCTGTCATTGCGCTCATGTCGCGCCCCATCTGGTACATGAACAGTCCCATTCCCGCAAAGGCGAGACCGGCGCCGACCAGCACCACTCCGAGACCCAACACTCGGGCCATCCGCGCCAACCCACCCTGCGACGTGTTTCCGGATGATGCCATCCCCACCCCCGCGCTCAAGCACCTTCGAGCGTCTGGCCGAGGCCCGTTGCACCCGGTCCCTGCCGGCCGCGCGTCGCCTCTTTGCTGTCTCCGGAGCATAGTCCATCCGGCGTGCGAGCGTGGAGAAAGCAGCGCGATCCTCGACGGACAGCCCTGATCGTCGTGGTCGCCCGGCAGCTGGCGGCGGACGCCGTCCCCTGGCCCATCCAGGGGACGCCGGAGGTCAGCTCAGGGGCGGCGTTCCATTGGAAGGTAGTCGGTCAGGCCGTTCCCGGTGTAGATCTGCCGTGGCCGGGCGATGCGGCCACCCGGCGTCTGGCTCTGCTCCCACCAGTGGGCGATCCAGCCGGGCAGCCGGCCGATCGCGAAAATCACTGTGAACATGTTCGTCGGAATGCCCATCGCGCGCAGCAGGATGCCACTGTAGAAGTCCACGTTCGGATACAGCTTGCGCTCGACGAAATAGGGGTCCGAAAGCGCGATTTCCTCCAGCCGGCGGGCGATGTCCAGCAGCGGGTCGTCTCCCGAGAGTTGCGGCAGCAATTCCTCCGCCACCTTCTGCAGCATCTGGGCGCGCGGATCGAAGTTCTTGTACACCCGATGGCCAAAACCCATCAGGCGTACGTTGCTGTCCTTGTCCTTCGCGAGGCGCACGTACTCCTCGGGCGTGACGTTGCCCTGGTGGATCTGCTCGAGCATGTCCAGCACCGCCACGTTGGCCCCGCCGTGCAACGGTCCCCAAAGGGCGGAAACGCCCGCGGCGCACGAGGCAAAAAGGTTCGCGCCGCTCGAGCCCACCATGCGGACCGTCGATGTGGAGCAGTTCTGCTCGTGATCGGCGTGCAGGATCAGGATGAGGTTGAAGGCCTTGCGCACCAGAATGGGACAGACGTACTGGCTGTAGGGCTGCGAGAACATCATGTGCAGCAGGTTGGGCACGTAGCGCAGACCCGGATCCGGGTACACGTACGGCAGTCCGCGCGAGTGCCGGAAGGCGTAGGCGGCTATCGTCCGGATCTTGCTGATCAGGCGTGCCGCCGCGTGCCGCAGCTCACCTTCGTCCTCCAGTTCATGCAGATCCAGGTGGTAGCAGGACAGGGCGTTGATCATCGCCGATAGCGTGGCCATCGGCGGCGCCGATCGCGGGAAGCCCTCGAACTGGTGCTTCATGCTCTCGTCGATGTGCGCGAAGCGCGTCAGGTCCTCGGAGAAGTCCTGGTATTCGGTCTCGCTCGGCAGATGCCCGAAGATCAGCAGCCAGGCCACCTCAATGAACGTCGGGCTGTCAACGAACTGCTCGATCGGGATGCCGCGGTACCGGAGGATTCCCGCATCGCCATCGATGAAGGTGATTGCGCTGTTGCAGCTGCCAGTGTTTCCGTAGCCGGTGTCCAGCGTGATGTGTCCGGTCTGGGCGCGCAGCGCGCCGACGTCGATTCCGCGTTCGCCTTCACTGCCCTCCACCACTGGCAGGCTGTATTCCTTCCCGTCAATTGACAGGACTGCAGGCTCCACGGGCTGCGGATTCGGGTTCAGGGGTTCAGTCATCGCATGTGCTCCCAACGGGGAAAAGGAGATCGGCTTCGCGCGCTCGCGCCGGGGCCATGATGGCAGAAGCCGCGCGGCAGGATGAAGTGCCGCGCCATTGCCCGACGAAAACGAACCTGCATCGAAGCCCGGATTCAACGTGAAAGTGACGCCCTTCACCCACTCCCGCCAGGAAAGCGCTGACCAGGGGCCTCCTGGCTTTCCCAGCGCACGCTTCGCTGCAAATGTGATTTGCAGCTTGCTTCAGGATCGATCCTCTGTGGTGGTCGATTCTGGCGGAAAGGCGCGATTCATCCGCAATCCCTTCACGATCGGCTGAAGGCGCGTATCATGATCCAGGCCAATCCGGCTGTTTGCCAACGGGAGGAAGACAACATGCGCTACAAGCTGCTGTTTGGAATCGCCCTGGGCCTTCTGCTTGTGGGCTGCCAACCCAACGATGAGGTTCCCGAACCCGAGGTGCCGGAAGACGTCGAGCCGCCACCGCAGGTCAGCCCTACGCCACCCCCCGAGACCGAGGCCCCGCCTGCCGAGGACTCGATGCCGGACGTGATGCGCGAGGGTGAACTGCCACCGGACGAAGAACTGCCACCCAATGGCGAAGCGACCGCCCCGGAGGAGGATGCCGAAGCGGAAGAGCTCTGGAATCGTGCTCAGCAGCTCGCAGAAGAGGCTCAGGAGCAGGCCGAGGAGGCCTGGCGTATCGGACGCGAGGAAGGCGGAGAAGCGGCAGAGGCTGCCCGGGATGCCGCGGCCGAGGCCCAGGAGGAAGCGCGCGAGGCCTGGGAAGCGGCCCGTGACTATTCAGGAGAGGCCTGGTCCGATGCACGTGAAGCCGCGGAAACGGCCTGGTCCGAGGCCACCGAGGCCTGGGATCGCTTGATGGATAAGGAACCGCGGGAAGAGTGAGCGGAATTCGGGGGCGGGGCGGCGTTGATCGGCCAGGAAGGGCAAATCACGAACCACGATGGCACGCGCAGCCACCCCCGACCATGAAAGAAGCGCAGGGCGGATGACGGGCTTCGCCTGCTTCCGCCCTGCGGATCTGTCCATCGGGACGACGAATCCCGGTGTGCACAGCCCGAACGGATCCAGGCGGCCTCAGTGAATCCGGCATCCCACCAGCTCCAGTTGCTGGCCAGGTCGAATCAGATAGCGCGGGCCCTGAATGCCATTCGCCTCGGCGACCGCCCGAAGGCTCGGGCATCCATGCCGGTGCGCGATCGTCGAAAGGGTATCGCCGCTACGCACGGTGTAGGTACGCACCGCAAGCAGGGCGCGACGCTCGTCGCGAGACGCGTGCAAACGGCGGGCGAGTTCGCTGCGGGTCCCTTGCAGGCAGCCCTCCGAATACCGCACTGCGATCTCGGTCGGCGCCTGCACCGGGTAGCCTTCGGGGAGCCGAACATCGTGTTCGTGGTGCGGATTGAGGTTGCGCAGCGTGCGGAACCACCCGGCGCGGCTGCCTCCCTGGCCGAGACAGATCGAGAGTTCGGCGAGGGTCTTCGGTTCCGCCAGTTCGATCCGGGATGGCACTGCGTCCACCACCGGAAATTCGACACCGTGGACCTCCGGATCCTGAAACAGTAGTGCCGCCGCCAGCACGTACGGGACGTACTCCTGGGTCTCCCGCGGCAGCTGCCGCAAGAAATCGGGGTTCCAGAAGCTGGGCTCTTCGAGTGAGCGGGCCAGGCGCAGGACCCGTGTCTCACCGGCGTTGTAAGCGGCGAGCGCCAGCGCGAGATCACCGTCGTACTCGACGAACCGTTCCCGCAGGTAGGCAACGTTGGCCCGCGTCGCAGCCAACGGATCAAAGCGCTCGTCGCGCTCGTCATCGATGCGCAGTCCCAGACGCAGCGCGGTAAAGCCCATGAACTGCAGTGGCCCCGCCGCACCCATCCGCGAAACCGAGTGGACGCGCCCTCCCGATTCCTTCGCGAGGATGCCGAACAGCAGGGCCTCCGGCAGACCCGCGCGTTCATAAACCGGCCACATCAGGTGGCGCATGTACATGTATTGCTCGTAGGCGTCGATCAGTGTCGGCCGCATCCACGTCAGCCAGTCGTTCAACGCGGCCGCTATCAGACTCTCCCGTTCCGAAGCCCACGCAATGTCCGAAGCGTTCAGCGCCTGGTCCAGGCTCCCCGAATACTCGGCGAGGCTCCCCAACGGAAGCTCCCCGGTGTCGTCCACCGCGCCGGCGGTTACGGCCCCGCCACAAAGCAGGGTAATGCAGCAAAGCGCGATCCAGTAGCGAAACGACTCGCCCATGNCCCTCCTCTCCCCAACATCAGCCGATTGTCTCGAAGCGGCAGCGGCCTTTAACCACCCAACGGACGATATTACACCCTCACCGCGCCACAAAAGGGCACGGGACCGGTCCAGCGGACCCGTCAACCGCCGCGGCGTCTCCAAGGGAACGGGCGGGCCGTTCACCGGTCACAAGGCGCGTGAGTCCCGCCCGGACGCGCCCCGATCTGCACAACGCAAGGAGGCCCTGTTCTTCGAATGGCAATCGAGGTATCCGAACTAACCAAGAATTTCGGCCCCGCGACCGCCGTGGATGCGGTGAGCTTCGCGATCGAGACCGGCTCGGCTACCGCCCTGCTCGGCCCGAACGGCGCTGGAAAAACGACCACACTCGCGATGCTGCTGGGTCTGATGACGCCCACCTTCGGACGCATTCGCGTGCTCGGTGCCGACATGCTGCGCCACCGCTACGCGGTGCTGAACCGCATGAACTACGCATCGCCCTACATCGACCTGCCGCAACGCCTGACGGTGCGGGAGAACCTGACCGTGTACGGGCGCCTGTACGGGGTCCGCAAGCTCAGGGCGCGCATCGACCAGCTCGCCGAGGAACTCGAACTCGAGGCCCTGATCAGCCGGCCCTACCGCGAACTCTCGGCGGGCCAGCGTACCCGGGTGGCGCTGGCGAAGGCGCTGATCAACGAACCGGAGCTGCTTCTGCTCGACGAGCCCACGGCCTCCCTGGACCCGGACACCGGTGACCGCATCCGCGGCTGGCTCGAGGCCTACCGGGCGCGGACCGGTGCGACGATGGTGCTCGCATCGCACAACATGCCCGAGGTCGAACGCCTCTGCGATCGCGTGCTGATGATGCGCGGCGGTCGCATCGTGGATGACGGGACGCCCCGCGGCCTGGCGGAGCGCTACGGGCGGCGCAACCTCGAAGAGGTTTTTCTGGACGTGGCCCGCCATGGCTGAACGTCGAAGACCAGCGCAAACCCCCAACCCGACGAGCCTCGCGGGGTCGCTGAACCGCAGCTACGCGATGCTGCTGCGCCACGTGTACCTGCTCCGGGGCTCGTGGCCCCGCGTCCTCGAACTGGCCTACTGGCCGGTGATGCAGATGATTCTCTGGGGTTTCATCACGCAGTTCTTCATCGGGCACAGCGAATGGGTGGCGCAGGCGGCCGGGCTGCTGCTCGCGGCCGTGCTCCTGTGGGACGTGCTGTTCCGCGCTCAGCTTGGTGTAACGCTGCCCTTCTACGAGGAGCTGTATTCGCGCAACCTCGGCCACCTGTTCGTGAGTCCACTGCGGCCATGGGAGCTCATCGTCTCGCTGCTCGGAATCAGCACCCTGCGCACCCTGATCGGCGTGGTGCCTGCAGCACTGCTGGCGATCCCGCTGTACCACTATTCGATCTTCACGATGGGTCTCCCGTTGATCGTGTTCTTCGTGCAACTGCTGGTGACCGGATGGGCACTCGGGCTGATGGTCAGCGGACTCGTGCTGCGCTTCGGACTTGGCGCGCAGAGTCTGGCGTGGGTGGCCATCTTCGCACTGGCGCCGATTTCCGGCATCTACTACCCGATCGAGGTGTTGCCAGGTTGGTTGCAGCCGGTGGCGCTGGCCCTGCCCTCCGCTCACGTCTTCGAGGGGATGCGTGCGGTCCTGCTTGACGAAGGCTTCCATACCGGACACTTCCTCGCCGCCCTGGGGCTGAACGTCCTTTATCTCGTGCTCGGTGCGGCGCTGTTCATGCGCGTGTTCGCGATCGCACGGGAGCGCGGCTTGCTCCTGCACAGCGGCGAGTAGCGGGTCCTGGTTCGTCCGGACGCCGCGCCCCCACCCCAACCCTCCCCCGCAAGCGGGGGAGGGTGATTTTCATCGCTCGGGGTGGCCCGGAGCCATGGCAGTCAGGCCCACTGTGTGCCTTCAGCGTGCGGAGCGAAGGTAGATGCGGATCACGATCCAGTCATACAGTGCGTGCGCGACTGCGACCACGAGCAGATTTCCGGTGACGTGGTAGACCACCCCGAGGTAGATCCCGATCAGGGTGGCAAAAAGGAAATAGAACCCGGAGATGTAATGCGCGAGCCCGAAAACCACCGCCGCCAGCAGAATCGCCACTGCCGCGGGCACATGTTCCGCCAGCCCGCCCTGCAGCACGCCTCGCAGCAGCATCTCCTCCCCGAAGCCCGCAAGCAGTGACAGCGCGGCGACCGAACCCGGGGGGGCGCCTCGAAACAGCGTGTGCAGGAAGTCGCGAACCTGCGCCTCCAGCACCCGGTACGCCCGCAACCCACTGGCCGCCAGCAGCCCGAGCAGACCCAGCATCGGCAAGGTGACGAGCGCACCCATCGCGAGTCCATCAAGACTCCATTCGAAGCGGGCGAGCACCGGTATGCCGAAAACAAGACCGAGCAGCAAGGCAAGCGGGATCAACGCTCCCTGAAAGAGCATTCCCGCCCGCAACGGATGGTGTAGCACGTACCGGCGCAGGTCCATCCGGATTCCCTCCTCCGACGCGTTTCACTTGTCTGCCACGATAACCCAGGCGCCCCTGCCCGTGTCTCTGCCGGTTCGATACGGCTGTCACGAACGGTTGGCCAGCGCCCAGCCCCAAAAAAAGCCAAACCGCTGAAAGTTTTCTGAACAAATCCTGAACAAAAAGGGTGGCCTGAGACCCGCGCCCGCCAGTCATTGTAAGAATTATTCGGACGCTGATCCTGTTCAGAAAGAGTTCAGGTCAACCCGCCTATCCTGAGCCCGACCCTGGGAAATAAAAGCCCGGGTCTGGCAGAAACTCCAGGCAACTTTCTGCCGCCCCGGTATCCGGTTGGAGAAAGAAGGCGTTGTCTCCAGGGTGTCGGAATACCGGCAAAGTCAAACCTGATGAAAGCAACTACCAAGAGGAACTGAAGATGAAAAACAACCTGACCCGTACCCTGCCCCTCGCACTTGTCTCGGCCGCCCTTCTGGCAATGGTGGCAGGCCCCGTTTCGGCCCAGGGCAATAACTTCAACACCACGATACAGGAGGGCAAGATCAACACCAATGACACCCGTCAGATCGGGTCCCTGAACGACAACGCGACCTTCCAGGAAGGCCGGGACAATGCCAACCGCACCCGTCAGCGCGGCGATCACAATTGGAACCAGTCCGGGCAGTTTGGTCGCTACAACTACAACGAGACGCACCAGTACGGCTTCACCAACCGCAGCCAACTGACGCGAGGTCGCGGCCGCAACTGAAACGCTACGGCGCCCGCCCGACGGGCGCCGTAATTCGCGAAACCCAAGGAGACAAGACCCGATGAAAAAACCGATTCCACTCCTCGGCCTGGCTGTCCTGCTGTTATCACCACTCGCCGTTGCCACCGTACCGGGCGAACGCAGCCACGGTCCGTGTTTTCAAGTGAACATCCAGAACGACGCGCAAAACCATTCGAACCTGCGCCAGAACTGCGACATGAATTTTGCTCGCACCGTGCAGGCTGGCCAGGATAACGAAGCGCAAACCGAACAGCGCGGACGGATCAACAGCAACAAGGTCAGGCAGTATCGCAGCCCCTCCCATCGACAATGGACCGGTCATTGAACCCGGCCATCAACCGTGACGGCGCGCGGCATCCCGACGATAAAAAACCGGTGGCGGACGACGCCAAAAACCGTCACCCGCCTTTTGGCGCCGGGGTTGCCGCGTGCTGGGGGACATTGCGAGCGCCGCGTGGTGGACGCTGTCGGGCTTTTCCACCCGGCGTGTGCCCCGGGGCGCAGACCGTGTCCGCTCGCACCAAACAGCCATGGGTCCACGTGACCCTGGGAGACCGATATGAAGGCTTGTTCATCCATCGCCGCGACCATGGTACTCGGCGTCCTGCTGACCGTATCCGTACCGGTGGCCGCGACACAATCGAATAGCAACGCCACCGTGCAAATGGGTCAGATCAACATCAACCGCACCAGCCAATGCGGCGAGGAAAACACGAATAGCACCTACCAGGACGGTCGGGTGAACATCAACCAGACAAACCAGGGCGGCTGCAGGCAACCGGAGCGTGGCGCACGAGGAAGAGCGCCCGGGCACGAGGGGCGGGCCATTGGGCCTCCGGCGCATGCCGCGGCGGGTCGGCGATGATTCCCCGGCCGTCGGTGAGCCGCGATGGCCGGCCATCGCGTCGCGATCATGCCCCGGCCGCGCGGCCCCGGGTCGCGACGGCGGCCGGCGCCATCCTTCTGCTGATGGGACTTGCGCAAGGCGGCGCCGCCTGCGCGGTCGCCCCGGTCGCGGGGCCGTCCGGGTCGGCCACTGCGGGCACGGCGTCGCCGCTCCCGCAGAACCGGGACACGCGGGTCGTCCAGTATTCGACCGGCCATACCGTGATCACGCAGGATCACTACGGCACCGACATAACGGTCCAGCGCACACCCGGAGGTCTCGGTACTCGGGGTGTCTCGCCCGGACCCGGTAGGAGCCATGGGCAGTGGCAACCGGACCCCGAGCAGCGCCGGCCGGAAGTGTCCGCGCAGGACCAATACCTGCCAGCGCCGTCCCTCAGGGATGAGTACCGGCGCCGGATGCTCGATCGCCTGGACAGGTACCCGTGATGCCGACCCCCACTGTCCAACAACCGGTCAGGAGGGCGGGCGGCTCTCCTTTTCCCGGTTCTGCTCGCGACGTATCAGGCGAACGATGTCACTCAGTTCGTCGGTGATGAACTTCAGCAGGTCATCCATCGTGAGCATGCCGCAGAGGTTGCCGCCCGGATCCACCACCGGGAGGCGTCGAACCCCCATGGCGCGCATGCGCATGATGGTCTCCCAGATGCCATCGGCCTCGCGCGCAGTCAGGAGTTCGGGAGCAATAATGTCCCCGGTGGTGAGCGCCTCTTCCGGGACCTCCTTTGCCATGATTTCCACCACCAGATCCCGGTCGGTCACGATCCCCACCGGCCTTCTCGGCGTGCTCGAACCCTCGTCCACAATCACCAGGCTGCCCACGTGTTGATTGCGCATCGTGCGGGCCGCCTCGTAGACCGACGCCTTGCGATCGATCACCACCACTTCTCTGTTACAGATCTCCCCGACCGACATTTCGTCTTCTCCAGCTAGCGTTTGTTGTTCTTGATCGGCGCCACCGCGCCGCAGAGGTCGGGCAGGTCGCAGCTTCCATCTCCCGTTCCCTTGCGCGACGCAACAAACCCGGCCCCTCGAACGAAGTGTCCCGCCCCTGGCTTGCAGCCGTCAACCGACGCATCGGCGTCCCCGTCCGCCTGCCGGATCGCACTGGCCTGCAGATGGCCCGAGACACCGCCCTACACTACCGGCCGTCGCTGCCGACATAAGCTCAGGAGGCTGCAGCCCGGGAGACTACGGGCGTGAACCTGCGGCCAGAGACACATAAAGAACCACTCTGGGTGACGGTCACGGGGCCAGGTACCGGAGCAGACGGTCCGTTACGTTTTGCGAGGATCGGCTAACGCCGCGATGGAGTCTGGATGGAAGACAGGCACGACGCCCATTTGATGGAGCAGGTCCGCGGCGAACAGGTCCGGATGGTTGTTGACGCCACGCCGTTTTCCATCATGACGGTGCTGGTCGTGAGCACGATCCTGGCCGTGCTCCACTGGTCGACCGTCGACACCGCCACGATCCAGGCCTGGATCGTGGCGGTGTACCTCATCAGTGCCTACCGCCTGCTGGTGACACTCTATTTTCTTCGCACCGACCCTCCCGCCGACCGGATCAGACCGTGGTCCGTCGCGGTGCATGCAGGAGCCTTGCTTTCCGCGCTGAGCTGGGCCAGCGCCGGTTTCTTCCTCTTCGCGCCCGACAGTCCCCCGCATCAGATCCTGCTCGCCCTGATGATCGCGGGCGTCTCCGCTGGTGGCGTGGCATCGCTCGCTGCATTGCGCTCGGCGGCCTTCGGATTCGTGTTTCTGGTCAATCTGCCACTCGCCTACCGCTTCTTCGAGGCGTCCGAGGTCACAGGCCACGCCGTATCCATCGTGGTATTGGTATTCACCGCCTTCATGCTCGGGGTTGCACACCGGTTCAACCGGCACCTGACCATGATGGTGGTGGAACGCCACAATCGGCAATTGTCGCAGCAGCGCGAACAGACGCGGACCCGCGTGCTCGAACTGCTTGCCCAGGCCGCGCCCCTCCGGCGGATCCTGAAGTCAATCGTACAGGGCATCGAAAACGAGGACCCTCGCATCCGGGGCAGTATTCTGCTGCTGGACGAATCCGGCAGCCGGCTGCTCACCGCTGCGGCCCCCAGCCTTCCGCAGTCGTTCATCCAGAGCGTCGACGGGCTCGAGATCGGCATGAATGCCGGCTCATGCGGCACGGCCGCCTACACCCGCAAGCGCTTCATCGTCGAAGACATCATGGAACACCCTTCCTGGGCACCCTACCGGCAACTCGCCGCTGACACGGACATCCACTCCGCCTGGTCCGAGCCCATAATGGCCTCCACCGGCGAACTTCTCGGCACCTTCACCCTGTACGGGCACAAACCCCATTATCCCGACGAGAGGGAACTCTCGATGCTGTCCAAGGCCGCGAACCTGGCCAGCATCGCCATCGAGCGGAGCAAGACGGAGGAGGACCTGCGTCTCGCGGCCATGGTCTACGAGAAATCCTCCGAGGCCATGATGATCACCGACGAGGAGAACCGGATCGTTGCAATCAACCCGGCCTTCGTCGACACCACCGGCTACACCCAGCAGGAGGTCGTTGGCCAGAATCCGAGTCTATTGCACTCGGGACACCACGACCGGCACTTCTTCGAGGCGATGTGGGAGGAGCTGCACGCCACCGGGCGCTGGCAGGGCGAGGTCTGGAACCGGCGCAAGAACGGCGAGGTGTTCCCGGAGTGGCTCACGATCAACACCATCCTTGATCCGCGGGGACGGGTGCACCGGCGTGTCGCCCTGTTCTCCGACATTACCGAGAAGAAGAAAGCCGACGAACTCATCTGGACCCAGGCCAATTACGACGCGCTGACCCACCTGCCAAACCGCCGCCTGTTCATGGACCGGCTGGAACAGAGCATCCGCCGCGCATCCCGCGACAGACAGCGTCTTGCACTGCTGTACGTCGACCTCGACCGCTTCAAGGAGGTCAACGATACGCTCGGCCATGCCCTGGGCGACGAGCTGCTGGTGGAGGCCTCGAGACGGCTGGGTGCATGCGTGCGCGATTCCGATACCGTGGCCCGCATCGGCGGCGACGAGTTCACGGTTATCCTGAACGAAGTGAAGGACGTCGACTCGCTTTGCCGCGTCGCAAGGAAGTTTCTTGAAGTCTTCAGCGATCCCTACCAGCTCCGGGAGGAACAGGCATACCTCTCGGCCAGCATCGGGATCACCGTCTTCCCTGATGACGGCACGCGGGCCGACGTGCTGCTGAAGAACGCCGATCAGGCGATGTTCGCGGCCAAGGAGGCGGGTCGCAACCGATTCAATCACTTCACCGGCGCAATGCAGGAGGCCGCCAACCGGCGCATGCGCCTGGTGCGGGATCTGCATCGCGCGATGGCCCGGAACCAGTTTCAAGTCTATTACCAACCGGTGGTCAGCCTTGCCACCGGTCGGATCGAAAAGGCGGAGGCGCTGCTGCGCTGGGAACACCCCGAGCGCGGCTTCATCAGCCCTGCGGATTTCATTCCGGTTGCGGAGGAAACCGGTGCAATTCACCAGATCGGCAACTACATCTTCAAGGAAGCGACCCTCAGGGCGCGGGAATGGCGCAAGCGCTATCACCCGGGGTTTCAGATCAGTGTGAACCGTTCTCCCGTGCAGTTCTTCGCCGACGGTCCGACCGAGGACGACTGGCTGGAGCACCTGCAGTCGATCCAGATGCCGGGCGAGGCAGTCGTGGTCGAGATCACGGAGGGTGTCCTGCTCCGGGGCGCGGTGAACATCAACGAGAAGCTGCTGCGTCTGCGCGACGCGGGGATCCAGGTGGCGATCGACGACTTCGGCACCGGATACTCGTCACTCGCGTACCTCAAGCGCTTCGATATCGACTATCTGAAAATCGATCGGACTTTCGTCAGCAGCCTTGAAACCGACAGCAGCGACCGTGCCGTGTCAGAGGCCATTGTCGTGATGGCCCACAAGCTCGGATTCAAGGTTATCGCCGAGGGGGTGGAGACCGAGGGCCAGCAGCGCATCCTCAGCGACATCGGCTGCGACTACGCCCAGGGCTACCTGTTTTCCCCTCCCGTCCCGACCATCGCTTTCGAATCCATGCTCGAAGTTCAGGAAAACGCCCGACGGCTCGCCAGCGGGTAGCTGTCCGGGGGTCGGACCAGCCCAACCCTCTGAATTTGCGCGATAACCTTCCGTTTTCGAGGCCTCAAAACGACTTAAAAGCCCGTTTTGCCCGCCAAAAGTCCACGATACGCCCCCGGCCAGAGTCAGCGCTCCTGTCCCCCGGGCCGGTACGGTGCGTTTGCGTGTCGGGCATGCGTATGCCCCAGTGGAGAGCCGCCACGGTTGACTGCTCGCGGATGGGTGGGCATCAAAAGCTGCGAGCCCACCATCATCGCTCGGTGGGCTCGCAGGATCGTGCTGCCGGCAGGTCGCGAAATCGTACAAGAATCACGCGGTGGCGCCGGCAATGTTGCCACTTCGCTTACCGATTGTCGTTTGCCTCGTCCGGCGCTTCCGGCATCGCATCGCCGGTATCGGACGCCGCGGGCATGTCACCCTCTGGCGACCTCGGGGCACCCATGCCATCCTCAGCCGGAGGCGCTTCCATGCCACCCTCTGGCGGCGGAGCTTCCTCCGTTGGCGGCAGCCAATCCTGCTGCTGTTGCTCCTGCTGCTGCATGTCGGGTTGGTCAGCAGGTTCGAATGGTTCGTCCATGTCGCCGCAACCCACCAGCAGGGCGAGTGGGACTGCGACGGCGGTCAGGCCTACGATCTTTTTCAACGGTTTCATAATGAATCTCCTTGCTGTGTAGAGCGGACCAGTCCCGGCATGCCTTGACGCGGCCAGGCGCGCCGATGGCAGCGGGGCTGGGCTCCGAATTGGCCGTGGTTTCAATTCAAGCGCGCGGGCGCGCGGGTGCTTTCAGCCCGCACCCGGCACAACCTGGCACGTTTCAGAATCCTTCCGCGGGTACTACCGCTCATCTTCCGGGTCCCCACCTTCCGGGTCCCATGTATCCATGCTCTCCGGCGGCGGCATCTCCATGTCACGAGCCGGTGGCGGCGCGCCCATGCCACCCTCGCGCGGCGGCATCTCCATGTCACGAGCCGGTGGCGGCGCACCCATGCCACCCTCGCGCGGCGGCATCTCCATGTCGCGACCCGGCGGCGGCGTGCCCATGCCGCCCTCGCGCGGCGGCATCTCCATGTCGCGACCCGGCGGCGGCGTGCCCATGCCGCCCTCGCGCGGCGGCATCTCCATGTCGCGAGCCGGTGGCGGCGTGCCCATGCCACGCTCGCGCGGCGGCATCTCCATGTCACGACCCGGTGGCGGCGTGCCCATGCCACGCTCGCCCGATGGCATCTCCATGTCACGACCCGGTGGTGTACCCATGTCTCGCTCCGGCGGCGGCGTACCCATGCCGGGCGCGGGTGATGCATCACCCGCGCTACCGTCGAAGCCTTGCGCGGCGGCGGAGCTTCCCAGGATGGCCAGAGATCCGATGGCCACGGCGAGTGCGCTTCTACGCAGAATCATCATTTACTCCTGTTCGCAAAGTACATTGTCCAACCCATCCTGCATGGGGCATGCCAGATCGCTGCGGGAGTCAAGCGAACGTCGCAGAACAACGGCTTATGCGCCAAATTGCGGCATAGGAGAGCGATTGAGATGCTGAAATCAACGTATAACAGCGACACACCGGGTCATCGTGGCAGTGTCGCAATGACACTGTTCTGCCCCGTTGCCGGGACCCTGGGAATCGACCACCTCCGTTGGCCAATTCTGGCGGCACCTTCGTGTGCCGCTGAGGAGGAGACGGATGATCTCCTCGCTCGGCTGCGGTATAAACGTGTTCGCTGACATCCGTAGCCTGTTCACGCCCAGAGCACGCGATGAAATCCCGTTCCCGACGCCGATTCGCTCTCAGCACGCTGGCCGCCCCCCTCTTGCTGCTGCACGGCACGGGCAGCCGCGCCAATCCGATCGAGGATTTGCTTGCCAACGCGCGCGTCCGGCACGGGGGACAACGAAGACGGGCATCACCCGGCAGGGCCGGGGCATCCGGGGAGATCTGCAGGCAGTTGTCGACGGGTACGGTAGGCTCTATAGAATTGGAGAGGTCGCCGGGAGACCGTGGTCGTTCCCGGCCTGCTGCGGGCCTGCTGGGCCCGGCATACATTCGAGGAGAGATTGCGTGGGTGATTGGCGCGGGTTGGTCATGGCATGGGCTTTCGCGGGCAGTTGCGTCATGGGCGCGCCTGCCGTGTGGGCCGATGATCCGGACCTCGAGGAGACCGATGCAGTGGTCGAGACGCGCGAAGTGCCGACGTTCGACCAGGGCAAGGCGTTTGAGCTGCTGGGCAAGGCTGCCGAGTACTTCGACGGAATCGCCGCGCTGCCTGAAAGCCACTGGTTGCGGCGCGACCAGGAAGGTGCGAATCGCGACATCGACGATCTGCTCGACGACGCCCTTGAGGTAATGGACGTCCCCGAAATCGTCGGCATGCGGGAGGACTACCGCAAGCTCGAATCCCGCATCGGCACCGAACAGCAACGGATTGCCGAATTGCGCGAGCGGCGCATGTTCGCCCCGGACACCGATGCCAGCACCTTGTCGCGCTTCACCCCGACGGAGACGCTGCGGTCCATGACGGCCAGCACGCGGGGTGATTTCGACAAGCTGATCGCGGCCCGCGAGGCGAATGTCGAGGCCTACGAAGAGGAACTCGAAGGCCTCAAGCGTGGCATGTCCGAATCCCTTGCGGCCATTGGCCTAGAGATGCCGCCGGATCAGCTCGAGCTCTGGCTCAGTTCGGCGATTGGTGACGACGTGGTGTCGATGGGCGTGGTCTTCCGCAGCATTCGCACCATCACCCTGCGCCTTGAGGAACTGACGCGCGAAAGCGGAGAGAACCTGGCCGTCGCCAGCCGCTATTACGGGATGGTGGTGATGCTGCACCGCCTGGTGGTGTCGATGCAGGAGGCCTTCGTGGCAAAGGTGGACGAGGATATCCTGCCCCACCTGCAGGCCTACCGCGACGAGGCCGACGCGATCATTGCCCAGTCCCGCGCGCTCATCCGCAGCGGCGGCAACCGTGCCGGGCTCGAAAGCAACATCGCTGCAAACGAGCTGACCCAGCGGGCCATCGATCTCTACCTGCGCATCGTGAACAGTCAAAGGGCAAAGGTCGCCGAGGCGCTGGAGATCAGCGAACGCGAGCACCAGGTCGCCATCAACACGTTCCGCACCGTCCGCCTCAGCTCGAATGTCGCCGATCTCATCCGCGACGGGCTCGGTACCTTCGACACCCTCTCCGACCTGCAGGTGCCGGACACGGCCGAGTTCCAGAACGAGGAAATTCGACAGGAATTCCTCCTGCTGACCGAGCGATTGCGGGAATAAGGATCGAACGTCTGGTCGATGAGTAGCAGGCCGTCCGCCTCATTCACGACGGCCAAGTCGATCTCACCGTGGATCTAGAACCACCGGATGATCGCCTGGAGGTGGTCATCGAGGTGCCCGCCGGGTTTGCCGGGCAAGCAGATACACCTTCGACTCGTTCCGTACTTCCCTGGGAGGAATGTCAGAACACCTCCGGGGCCAGGATGAACAGCATCCGCAGGGCCGCCCCGGCCTCAATATCCGGCATGGTGTTGCGGAAGATGCGCGCCATATCACCATTCTGGTAGAGCGCGCTCAGCCCCCGGTCGACAGCCAGACGGAAATCACTGTCGCCACGCTGCAGGACGAGACCGTGCTTCTCGACCGTCAGGGTGTCATCGGAAATCCGCAGGCTGTCGGGCAGATCACCGGAGATCGCGAGGCCGAACAGCTGCGACTGATCGCCGAAGAAGGCGTCGAGATCCCCCTTGGCCATTGCCGCGACACCATCCCGGAAGGTGCTGAACGTGATCACCTCGGCCTCGAGGCCGGCGGCCTTCAGGGAATTGCGCAGAATCTCCTCCGTGGTGGTCTCACCGCGCACCCCCAGCCGCTTGCCGTCCAGATCCTCGAACGTGGTGTCCCCCTCCCCTGCGAGCAGCACGGCCGTCCCGTCGACAAAGGTGGGGATCGAGAAGTCAACCCGCTCGCGACGGCTCAGTGTGATCGTAGCGGCTCCACAATGCAGGTCGACGCGCCCCCCCTCCACCGCGTCGAAACGGCTCTGCGCATCCAAAGGCACCCACACCGGCGTCAGCTTCTCCATGCCCAGTGCGTCGGCAAATCGTGCCGCAAGGGCCTGGCAGACCATCACGGAGTAGCCCTGCGGCTGCCCGGCGCCGTCGACATAGGACAGGGGTACGGCATCGGTCCGGTGGCCGAGGCGTATCTCGCCACTGTCCAGTAGCCGATTCAGAGTATCTGCTGCGACCGGTGCAGCCACGAGAGCGAAAGAGAGGGTCAGGGATAAAAGAACGGTGCGGCGCATTGGAAACTCCTCCTTGGTGGGCATTGCATGCCGTTGCATATCCGCAAGCGCGGCTGCAAACCACCCATCTTCGCGTCGAGTGTCAAGCGCTGAATACGTCGGCTGAGCCCCGCGGCGACGGTCAATGACCACCGGTCAACAAAGTCGCGGTCAACAAAGTGGGCGTCTAATAGTGTGCCGCGTCTTGTGGTGTACCCGGTCCGCAGCGACGTTATTCCAGGCCGGAGTATAGGGATCGGAGCTGGGCAAAACAGTCAAAAAAGCGCATAAATTGCCATGGGCAGTCGGATGGAAAGCGGGCGATCGAAACGGGTGCCCGGCATCGAGGCCGGGAATGCGTGCGGGGGTGCGGTGAAGGTGATAACCTGCGTCAACGATATCCTCAGCACAAGGCCGGTGGTGGGCTGGGCGACCGGCGGAGATGAAGTGAAAAGCGGTACGGGCGCATGCTGAAATTGCGCAGTGGGTTTGGCGCAGATAAGGAATTTCGGCTAATGTGAACCGGTCTTTTACACTTCGGGGCAGCCACGTTTTTCCCGGCCGTAGTTAAAGTCCAGGGCAAAGGACGCCGACCGGTTTTCGGTGGACANCCTCTTGCAAAGGATGAACAACCCGGTAAAACGATGGGGCCCGGGCGGATCGCCCCGATGACACCCCGTTGCCCTTGGGCGGCGGTTCCACTTTGTATCTCCCGTCGAGTTGCAGCCGTTGCGGCACTCGGTCCTGATGGCGTATGACCTTGATGAATTGGAGCGTTTGATGCCTCTCCGTGTTCGAATCCTCGTGCCTTCCTTGATGTTCGTTCTGCTTGCTGCTCTCTGGCTTGTGCCAGTTGCCGTTGCGGCCCAGCAGGCGGAGGCCCCGGCCGCCGAAACACCTGCTGCTGAAGCGAGTGAGTCGGCCGCTGCCTCGGACGCGCCGGCGGAGGAGCCGCCAGCTTACCCGCCAGGGCTCGATGCCGTGGACATCCCCCTGGAAGAGTTGCAGCTTCGCCTCGTGCCCCTCACGGCCGACGAGCTTGCTGCCCTGGCCGTCGCATGGCAGGGGCTGGCCCGCGATGCCACGCAAGCCGTGGTCGACACCCAGCTCGAGATTCGCGCGATTCGCGCGGAGGGAGACACCGCTCCGGACGCGCTTCGCGATCAGCGGGTCGCACTAACGGAGGACCGGTCGCGGATCTTCGAGAGGTTTGCCGCCGTCGTCTCCAGTCTCGATGGCAAGGGCGGCGATCCGGATCTCGTCGAGAGTCTGCGTGGCTATCGCTCGGCGATCGCGATTGAGGAAACATCGCGCATGAATTTGCGCGAACTTGCCGAAGTGGCGGCCGCCTGGCTCATTTCACCCGAAGGTGGTATCCAGCTGCTCTTCCGCGTGACCGTGGTCGTGGCGGCGATTCTGGGCCTGTTCGTGGTGGCGCGGCTGGTACGCGGCTGGGCCCGACGCATCTTCGGTCGCATCCCGAACCTGTCGCAGCTTCTGACGGGCTTCCTCGCCATGGCCGCCTACTGGCTGACCATCGCTTTCGGCCTGATGATCGTGCTGGCCATGCTTGGCGTGAACGTGACTCCGCTCTTCGCTCTCGTCGGCGGTGCCGCCTTCATCATGGCCTTCGCACTGCAGGACACGCTGAGCAACCTCGCCGCGGGCCTGATGATCATCATCAACCGGCCCTTCGACGAGGGGGATTACGTGACCGTCGCAGGTGTCGGCGGCACGGTACGGAACGTCTCGGTAGTGTCGACAACGGTCACGACCCCCGACAACCAGGTGATCGTGATCCCGAATTCCAAGGTTTGGGGTGACATCATAACCAACGTCACCGCCTCCGAGACGCGCCGCGTGGATCTCAGCTTCGGCATTTCCTACGACGATTCCATCGAGGAGGCGCAGGCGGTGCTGGAGGAAGTGGTGCGCGCGCACCCGGCGGTGCTTTCCGATCCAGCTCCGGTGGTCCGCGTGCATGCACTCGGGTCCAGTTCCGTTGACTTCATCGTGAGGCCGTGGACCCGCGCGGAGGATTACTGGACGGTCTACTGGGATCTGACCCGCCAGGTGAAGGAGGCCTTCGACGCGCGCGGCATTTCCATCCCGTATCCCCATACGGAGATGGTGGTGCGTGACAAGGACAAGGACAAGGTAGCCTTCGCGCGGCCGGATTCCACGAGCTGATATGCGGTGGGGGCTCAGCGCCGGGCCCCCACCCCAGCCCTCCCCCACAGGTGGGGGAGGGAGCTTTCATCGTCAGGGGTGGCGCAGTGCCATGGGAGTTAGTCTGAAATGGGGACAGGGGCGATGGGGTGACCATGGAACTCAACGGCATCGTACTGCCCGTGGAGATCGAGGGCGGAGACACGCACGCCGGGGCGTCAGTCCGCCGGCCGGATTGGCAGGCTGCTCCGGGTGTAGCCACTTCCTTCTGCCGTTCGTTACTGGTCACAGATGGGTCACGTACGCCGCCTTCGTGCGACCACGCAAGAAAAAAGCGACCTGGACAGAATCCGAAGTCGCTCTATTCTATGCGTTTTTTGGTGGGCGGTACTGGGTTCGAACCAGTGACCCCTGCCGTGTGAAGGCAGTGCTCTACCGCTGAGCTAACCGCCCGGTCGGGTGGCAAAGAGTAAGCGTCGGCGGGATTGCGGTCAAGCATTTGTGGCCGCGAGGTAAAGAGCGTGCCGGGACGCTGTGAGCGTCAGCCCCGAGGGCCCGCGGCCGGGCCTCGGGAACCGTTTCCGCTTCTGCCCCTCCAAAGCGCAGGCCGAATTCGCCGAATTTCCATACAAAAGGAAGCGACCATGCGCGACACCACCTCCGCCAACCATTCCGGACTGCCCCGTTATGCGCTGGTGCACCGTCTGCTGCACTGGCTGATCGCCGCGCTCGTGCTGCTGGCCTTTGCCTTCGGCGCGACCATCGGTTACTTCGAATTCGGCGGACTCCGCGAGATGGTTGGTCCAGCCGGCACCGACCTCATTTACACGACTCACAAGACACTCGGAGTACTGATTCTCGGCTTCATGGTCCTGAGGCTCCTGAGCCGGGTCACTTTCGGCAAGCCTGCATATGCGACACCGCTGCCGGCACCGCAACGCATCGCCAGCCAGGTGGCGCACACACTGTTCTATGTACTGCTGTTTGCGATGCCGGTACTTGGATGGCTGGCCACCGCCGCCGGCGGGTTTCCGGTGAGCCTGTTCCACCTCGAACTGCCGGGTCTGATCGGACGCAACGATGCGTTGTCCGAGACGCTGTTTCTCTGGCACCAGTACGTGGGCTACGCATTGATCACACTGGTGGTGATTCACATCGCCGGCGCGTTCTATCACTGGCGCATTCGCCGCGACGAGGTAATGCAGCGGATGAGCCTGCTGCCCGGCACCCGGACCGGCTGAGACCAGCGGACCAAACTGCATTGGCAGCGCCGGGCCGGTGCGTGCACTGCACACGCACCGCCGCGCTCGTTGCGCGCCCAGATCATGTCGTTTAACGGGCGACGATTGGCAATTGTCGATGCGCTTCGGCATTCGGCAACCGCGCTGCCGCGTCCGGTCGCTTCGCCGTTGGCAGACCGATTCATGCGTCGTTACGCATGCCCCCCGGCATGCTTCCCGCGATGCAACGGTCGCCGTTCGCCTGTTGGCTGCGCGCAGCCTCTTTCCGTACCCGGTGATCCTCAAGCCAGGTGACCGGTGCACCCGACTCCGCCGCCCCCCTCCGTGCACGAACGGCAGCCGCGGTGGACTCGAGTTGTGCGAGCGTTGCCAGCGTGGCGCCTGGCACCAGTTCCGATGGAGCAAGCAGCAGACCGCGCTCACGCAGCCAGATTCCCGCACGCCGGCTCCCGCTGACGCGGACCAGCAGAGGCGAGAGCAACAGGCCCGCAAACACGGGCGACAGCCACCAGAAAAACGCAGGTGCCCACCACGCCACGATGCCGCCCCAGGCAAGGCCAGCCAGCACGAAGGCACCGGTACGCTGCCCGCTCTCGCGCCATGAAACCATGCGCCCCTCGCGCGACTGGCTCGTCCAGCCGACGTTCCGGCCAAGAGCAACCGAGGCGACGAAGAGGCTGTGGAAAGCCATCATCAAGGGGGCAATCAGGACCGAAAAAACGGTTTCCAGGAGTCCGCCGGCGACCAGCCGCGACGGTCCGCCAAATCGCTCGCGTTCACGGTACATGGCCAGCGTGATCCCGAACAGCTTGGGCAATAGCAACATCACGCCCGTTACTGCGAGGAGCACGTAGGCCAGCGGCGCCTGCACCGGCGCGAGGTCGCTCGCAATCGAGGAGGTGCCGGGCGGTGCCGGGTTAAGATACGCCGCGACCGCAGCCGCCGAGGCCGTCCCCAGCATCAGCAGCCAGAACAGGGAGGCGAGGTAGGCGAGCGCACCGAACAGAAAGTGTACCCGGCTCACCGGATGCAGGCCGGCCATGCCCAGGAGCCGCAGGTGCTGCAGATTCCCCTGCGACCAGCGCCGGTCACGCCGGGCGTAATCCACCAGGTTTCCCGGGAGCTCCTCGTAGCTGCCCGGGAGTTCCGGCAATAGCCACACGTCCCAGCCGCTCCGGCGCAACAGTGCCGCCTCGACGAAGTCGTGACTCAAGATTTCGCCGCCCAGAGGCGGCCGACCCGACAGCACCGGAAGCTGGCAGTGCTCCACGAAAGGCTGAATGCGGATGATCGCATTGTGCCCCCAGTAATTGGCGGCACTGCCCTGCCAGAAACTCAGACCCGTGGCGAGCATCGGCCCGTGCAGGGCGTTCGCGAACTGCTGGAGGCGTCCGAAGAGCGACTCCTGACGCACCGGCAACGGCATTGTCTGGATCAGCCCCGCACCGGGATTGGCATCCATCAGCCTCACCAGCTCCACCAGCGTCTGTCCTTCCATCACGCTATCGGCGTCCAGCACGATCATGTAGTCGTACCGGCCGCCCCAGCGCCCGCAGAAGTCGGCGATATTCCCTGCCTTGCGCCCGCTGTTCACGGACCGCCGGCGATAATGGGTCCGAAACGGTGCCGGCAGCCGGCCCTGAAGGGCCCACACCGCCCTTTCCTCCTCGGGGATCACCGCCGGATCATTGCTGTCGCTCAACAGAAACAGATCGAAGGCCGCCGCCTGCCCGGTATCCAGCAGCGAGGTGCAGATGGCCTCCACACCCCGCATCACTCGCAGCGGATCCTCGTTGTAGATGGGTATCACGATGGCGGTCCGCCGCCCGGCCAACCGGACGGGGCCAGCAGAGGCGCTGCCCGGTGGAATCCGGCGCAGGTTCAACGGATCCCGCTGCAGGAGACGGAGCACGAAACCGGCCGCGGCGGTCCAGAACGAGATTGCGATCCAGGTGAAGGTGAGCAGGAACAGCGCGAGGATCACCCAGAGCAGCGGTCCCATTCCCGTTATCGGCAGGATGCGGGTCATCAGGTAGCCGGCGGGGGCAACAGTGCCCAGGACCAGCCCCAGAAACAGCACGCGCCGGCCTCGAGCCGCGGGCGCGCGAAGCGTCGAGTCCGCAACCGTCTTCGGCACGTCTCCGGACGGCTGCCGCTCGAGTAACGCCTCAGAGTTCATCGGGATACCACACGTGATTCCACGTCTCGCTCACGGGCATGTCATCCAGCGTGAGCATCAGGCGCAGATCGGCTGCCCGCGCCTCGTCGGGGTCCAGCAGAAAGCTCGCCCGCCAGCCCTCGTCGTCCGGAAGCCGCCTGACATGCACATCGTCGAGGCTGCCGGAGGTTGTGTCCAGTCGGACTTCGATGGCCGCATCCGGGCCGAGATCCTTCAGTGCACCGCCGGCGAAATCGACGGCATAGCGGCGCAGGCTGCGCGGTGGCGGGTCTGCCGCACCGGGAACGGCACCCCAACCGCTGCGCGTACGTATCACGCGGGCCGGCGGATCACCCGGGGGGATGTCGTCGAAGACCGTCAGGCGGTAGCGATAATGGCGCCGCTCGCCGGCGGAGAACGCGCGATCGCCCACCCAGTAGGCGACGATGTTGTCGTGGGTCTCGTCGGGCGTGGGAATCTCCACCAGTTCGACACCGCCGGCGCCCCAGTCCCCGCCTGTCGGTCTCACCCACTGGCTGGGCCGGCGGTGATATTCGGCTTCCATGTCCAGGTAATGCGCAAATTCCCGGTTGCGCTGCACCAGCCCGAAACCAGCGGGATCGCGGTCGCGCAGGGAGGCTGCCCGCACGGCGCGCGGATTGCTCAGCGGTCGCCAGATCCACTCGCCCGCCCCGGTCAGCACCTGCAACCCCTCGGAATCATGAACGCGCGGCCTGAAGTCGTCGTGGTCGCGCCAACTCGCCTCACCGAAGAAGTACATGCTGGTGAGCGGCGCGACACCGAGCTTGCCGACGTCTGCACGGGCGAAAAGGTGCTTGTCCACATCCACCAGCACCTTGTCACCCACGATGAGGTCGAAACGGTAGGCACCGCTGACCGACGGACTGTCGAGCAGCGCAAGGATCGTGATCCGGTCGGCCTGCGGCTCCGGACGCACGAGCCAGAACTCGCGGAATGCCGGAAACTCCTCGCCTGATGGCGTCGCCGTATCGATTGCCAGTCCCCGCGTGGACAGCCCGTACACCTGGCCGGGACCCACAAGGCGGAAGTATGAGGCCCCGAGGAAGACCATCACCTCGTCCATGTACTCGGGGGTGTTCAACGGATAGTGCAGCCGGAAACCGGCAAACCCGTCAGCCCCGTCGCCCTCGCCCTCGAGCACGGCAGCCTCGGCATCATAGCGGAACAGCTCCTGTGCGAAAGGGACCGGACTGACGACCCCGGCCTCCAGCGTATTGATTCCGACCGGATGCGGGAACAGGAATCCGGGGTGAAAGAACTGCACCTCGAAGCGGCCGTGTTCGCGCCAGAGCGCTTCTTCCGGCCGGAACCGGATGGATCGGTACTGATCATAGGTGATGTCGCGCAGACCCTCGGAAAGCGAGGCGACCGGCGGTTCGTAGGGCGCGCCGGCCCGCTCTGCCGCCAGCGCGGTCACGTGCTCGAACAGGGACTCGGCGGTCCAGTCACCGTGATCCGAGGCCGTTGCGGACATTGTGGACAGGATCAGCAGCGCTGCGATCCCGAGGTGCCGAGCCCGGCGTTCAACGCGCCAGGCGAACGCTGCGCCGAAACCGAAGCCTTCGCGCCGCCATGCTTGCCTTACCCGCTGCGTCGCGCACCCTGTCCAACCCATAAACACCCCTCTGGCCGCATCAATCCTGCGCACAAAGGCCTCCGACAACTTTTCCGGCGGGAAGTTGTCGTTTCCGGGTGGCTGTGCCTTGAAAGTTGCCGCGGGGAACCGCCCGTAGCTCAGCGTTTCCTCAGCGCTCGGGTGGCGCGGCACGCACAGAGTCGAGGGGCGAGAAGGTCCGCTCGACCTCGAGATGCATCCCCCGGTGCCAGGCGTCAATCGCCTGGCCATACTGATCGAGCAACGTCGCCTCGAGCTCCGCCCGCAGCAGCGCGAGCCGCTCCTCCCAGTCGGCGATCAGCGCGTCCCGGTTGCGCCACTCGTCCGCGGAGAGGAGCGCCCAATCGGTCGCGACCCACGCGGCCCCGCCCACAGCCAGCGCACACGCCCAGGCGGCGGGCCCGGCGGCGGCACAGCCCAGTGCGCCGGCACCCGCGCCACCGGCCTTCGCCGCACCGCGTCCCGCGCCCTTCAGTGCCAGCGACCCACTGCCGGCCGCGGCCGCAGAGGAACGCAGCGCCAGGCGCGCCACCAGGGGGCCGGCGGCCCCAACCGAAGCCGCACCGGCAGAGCTCGCCGAGAGACGGGTGAGGAATTCACTGCTCCCGTGACCACCGAATTCTTCCGCCAGATCGTCGAGCAGGACGACCGCCGAGGGCTCCCCGGGCTCGCTGGCGGGCTTCGGCTCCCCCGCCATCAACAGCAATTCCTGCAGCCAGGCGGTCCGCAGCTCGCGCGCGCGGGCCGTCAGAAGGCCCTCCACCCGGCCTTCGATCGCACTGACCTCCCCGGCCAGCTCCTCGCCGCCGAGGATGAGTTCCACCGCCTTGTCGACGACCGGGTCCGCAGTGGCGAGTCCACCCCAGCGCAGGATCAGCAGCGAAAGGCGCGTATATTCGCCGCGCAGCGAGAAGTACCAGTCGGCATAGGCGGGCAGGCGCGCCGACAACCGTTCGAACAGGTCGTCGAGTTCGGACGCGACCAGCCGGGCCGCCGCGTCGCTTGCCTCGGCGGCCCCGCGGTCCGCGTGCCGCGCGGCTCGACCCTCGAGGTCGGCAGACTGCTCTGCAGGGAGCTGGAATCGCTGGCCCTGGATCACGATGCCGACTGCCGAGTCCGTCGCGAACAGACGGTCCCACGGCCGCTGATCGATCACCAGAACGGTCAACAGCGCGAGCCCCAGCACCACGCCCAGCACCCGGGCCGCGTTGCCGGCGATGCCGCGTCTTTGCACCTGCGTATTCACTGTCGGTGGCCTCCGGGGTGCCATTCGCGCCAGTGCAGCAGTGTGAGCACAGACGCGCATATCATCAGATAGGACCATACCACCAGCACGTCGGTTGCCACGAGCACCATCCAGCCGACGATCTGGAGCCCCGGTTCAATCAACCCGGGCAGCACCTGCTGTCCCAGCCACCAGGCCATTGCATCCTTCGCCGCGGCCAGTTGCATTAATGCTTGCAGCAGCCCGCTTGCCGCCTCCTGTCGTCCGGCCTCGGAAAGCATCGCTTCCGTGAGCGTCAGCCCGGCGAGCTCCGGATAGGTGCGAAACAGCGCCGCCGTCGCCAGCGCAAGGAACAGCAACCCGAGGTTGAGGGCGAGCGCCAGCCGCAGTGCCAGCATCGCACGGAAGCGCGGGACCGCATGGCTGGCGAGACGCCGGCTCCAGAACTCCCGCACAAGCACCAGTACCGGCACGTTCAGCACCATTCCGAGCAGCAGGTGCGGAGCGTCCACCCGTGCCACGGCAACCACCAGAATCGCCGCCAAAGGAACCGCGCCGCCCAGCGCCAACAGCGCCATCAGCGGCCCGCCACGAAGCCGCCGGTACCACGGACTTTCCACACGAAGTGCCCCGGCCAGGAAAATTCGCCTGCGCAGCACCAGCCGCAGCCAGATGCCCGCCGTCATGAACAGCGCCAGCCCGAGCACCAGGACGACGACCGCCGTATCGGTGAGCTGCACGGCGATCCGGCTCAGAACGATCAGGAAGACAGGTACGGCAAGCAACCAGAGCATGTCGTTAAGTGCGAGGCGCGTCTGCCGTGCGCCGGATGCCGTTGCCATCACGCTCACCCCGATCCCAGCACCAGACCCACCCAGAAAAGCGCGACCGGTATCAGCAGCACCACGGATGCAAGGCTCGGCAGTGCTCCGCCCCGGACCATGTCGAGCACCCTCAGCCGATCACTGCCGAAAATGATCGCATTCGGGGGCGTTGCAACCGGGAGCATGAAGGCAGCGGAGGCCGCGAGCGCCACCGGCACGGCGAGGAGCAGCGGTGAGGTATCGGCCTGCAGCGCGAGTGCCGCGACCAGCGGCAGCAGGGTCGCGGCCGTTGCAGTGTTGCTGGTCACGTGGCTCAGGATCATCGTCAGCAGGATCACCCCGACCGCGAGGATCCAGAATGGCAGCTGTACGGCTGCATCGAGGGTTTGCGCCGTGAGCGCCGCAAGTCCACTGCTCTCGATCGCCGAGCCAAGACTCAGCCCGCCGCCAACCAGCACCAGGACGCCCCAGGGCAGGTCCCGCGTGTTCTCCCAGATCAGAAGATAGCGCTGTTCGGTGCGTCCCGACGGAAGAATGAACAGGGCGGCCGCACCGAGGACCGCAATCCCGGCATCGGTGAGTTCGATCGGAAACAGATCATTGAGCAGCGGGCGGAACAACCAGGCCAGCGCCACCAGCAGGAACACCACCGCGACGCGTCGTTCGGCCGAGGTCCAGCCACCGAGGTCCTCGCGCTGGCTGGAAAGCAGACCGTCGAGTCCGGTCAGGCGGATCCGGTGCACTCGGAACACCCAGTGCGTCAGTGACCACCAGGTGAACAGGAGCAGCGACGCGGAGATGGGCACGCCCATCACCAGCCACTGCACGAAACCGATCTCCAGATCATAGCGATCGTTCAGGAATGCGGCCGTCAGCGCGTTTGGTGGCGAACCGATCAGCGTTGCCATCCCACCGATGTTCGCCGCGAAGGCGATCCCGAGCAGCAGCGCCAGCGCAGGCCGCGATCCGGCCTCGCGGGTCTGTGCGTCCGTTTCCACCAGGTTGAGCACCGACAACGCGATCGGAAGCATCAGCGCCGCGGTGGCCGTGTTGCTGACCCACATGCTGAGACCGGCGGTGGCGAGCATGAAGCCGCCGATCAGCCGGTCCAGCCGGCTCCCGGAGAATTCCAGCACCGTCAGCGCCACACGCCGGTGCAGATTCCAGCGCTGCACCGCCAGTGCCACCGCGAAACCGCCGACGAACAGGAAGATCAGCGGGTTTGCGTAGGGGGCGGTCGCCTCGGCGATCGGCACCACCCCGAGCACCGGCAGCACGGCAACCGGCAGAGCCGCGGTCACCGGAATCGGCGCGGCCTCGGTGACCCACCAGGTGGCCATGAACAGGGTCAGTCCAAGGACCAGCCACGCGTCCGGTTCAAAACCGGCCGGCGGCGGCACCAGCAGGAAGAGCAGGAAAAGCAGCGGCCCAAGCCAGCGTCCTGCCCGCGCCATGGCGCCGCCCTCCGAAGAGGCTTGCCGGGTCGGACGCGGCGAATCGGTCATCGCGGGAAGCGGCAGGGAACGGATGGGTGAAACCGCGGGGACTGGCAGACAGACCCGTAACGTTGTCGGCGCACGGCCGCCTCAGCACGACGCGGTGGCCGCGCAGCCGGTGCTCCGGGATGTCGAGACGGGTACAGGTTCACGAAGGCTCCGGTGCTTCACGCGTCGACAGGTGGCATCATAAGAGATCGGCGTCGCCCTTTCGCTCGTGCCCTGCAACAAAGGCGAACAGCATTAAAGCCGAGCGAACACGTCGGGAATTGCATCCGGGATGGCGTATGACTATCGTACGCGATCCCCCAAGAACCCTGCGAGGCCTCGCAGACACCGTCAAGGAGATTCCGCATGGCACACGAACTGCCCGCACTGCCCTACGAGAAGAATGCACTGGAACCGCATATCTCCGCGGAGACCCTGGAGTTTCACCACGACAAGCACCATGCGACCTACGTGACCAAACTCAACGGCCTGTTGCCCGGCAGCGCATTCGAGAACGCCACCCTGGAAGAGATCGTCGAGAAGGCGCCGGCCGGTGGCATCTTCAACAACGGGGCGCAGGTCTGGAACCACACCTTCTATTTCAACTGCATGAGCCCCAACGGCGGCGGCGAGCCTTCCGGCAAGCTGGCCGACGCGATCAACTCGACCTTCGGGTCCGTCGACGCCTTCAAGGAGAAGTTCAACGAGCAGGCCACGGGCAACTTCGGTTCCGGCTGGACCTGGCTGGTGCAGAACCCCGACGGTTCGCTGGAGATCGTCAACACGTCCAATGCCGACAACCCGCTCCGCGCCGGCAAGACCCCGCTGCTGACCGTCGACGTCTGGGAACATGCCTACTACATCGATTACCGCAATCTCCGGCCCAAGTATCTGGAGGGTTTCTGGAACGTGGTCAACTGGGACTTCGTTGCCAGCCAGATGAAATAGTCCGACAATCGACAGGCATGGAGATACGTCTGGCCGTGTCTCCGCCAAGGGCCGGTGCAGCGCCTGACGGTGTCACCGGCCTTCTTCATTACGGAGACTTCGCGATGGCTGATGCCCTTCAGAAAACCTACAACCGGCTACCGGTCGCCTTCGAGCGCGGTGAGGGTGCGTGGCTGTGGGACACCGAGGGTCACCGCTACCTGGATGCCCTCTCGGGGATTGCCGTCTGCGGGCTCGGGCACGCCCACCCGAAGATCGCAGCCGCCGTTGCCGACCAGGCGCACACACTGATCCATACCTCCAACCTGTACCGGATTCCGTTGCAGGAGAAACTCGCGCGTCGCCTCAGTGCGTTGTCCGGCATGGATCAGGTCTTTTTCTGCAACTCGGGCGCCGAGGCCAACGAAGCCGCGATCAAGCTTGCCCGCCTGCACGGACACCGCCGGGGCATCGAACGGCCCCGGATCATCGTGATGGATGGCAGCTTTCACGGACGCACGATGGCCACACTGACCGCCACCGGCAATGCGCGCATCCAGCACGGCTTTGAACCCCTGCTCGAGGGCTTCGTTCGCGTCCCGTTCGGCGATTCGGCGGCGGTGGCCGAGTACCGCAACCATCCGGAAATCGCCGCGATCCTGGTCGAGCCCATCACGGGCGAGGGTGGCATCCGCATACCGCCGGAGGGATACCTGCGCGATCTCCGCGCGCTCGCGACCGAGAACGACTGGCTGCTGATGCTCGACGAAGTCCAGGCCGGTATCGGTCGAACCGGCCACTGGTTCGCGTTCCAGCACGACGCCATGCTGCCCGACGTGCTCAGCCTGGCCAAGGGCCTCGGCAACGGCGTGCCGATCGGCGCCAGCCTGGTCGCCGGGCGCGCGGTCGACCTGTTCACGCCCGGCAGCCACGGCACCACGTTTGGCGGCAATCCGCTCGCCTGCCGCGCCGCACTCGCCGTTCTCGACGTGATGCAGGCCGAAGCCCTGCGCGAGGAAGCCGAGCGGGTGGGTGCCCGGCTCCTGCGCCTGTTCGAGGAGAGACTGGGTGACCGCCCCGAGGTGGTGGAGATCCGCGGCCGGGGACTGATGCTCGGCATCGAACTGGATCGCCCGGCCGGCGGCCTCGTGCGTGCCGCGCTGGAGCGGGGCCTGCTGATCAACGTCACTGCGGAGCGCGTGATTCGCCTGCTCCCGCCACTGATCATCGACGACGCGCAGGCGACCGAGATCGCCGACACGGTATCCGATATCGTGCTTGAGCTGATCAAAAAGGAAGAAAGACATAGGATTAGCGCATGACCCTGAGGCATTTTATATCATTGGCGGATCTGACCGGCACCGAAATTCGCCAGATCATCGAGCGCGCCATCGAACTGAAAGGCGAAACCCGCGCCGGAACCCACCACGACGGCATCCTGCGCGGCAAGGCGCTGGCGATGATCTTCGAGAAGTCCTCGACCCGCACCCGCGTGTCCTTTGAAGTGGGCATGCAGCAGCTCGGCGGGAACGCGCTGTTCCTGTCGCCGCGCGACACCCAACTCGGTCGCGGCGAGCCGATCGAAGACACGGCCCGCGTACTCTCGCGCATGGTCGACTGCGTGATGATCCGCACCTACGAGCACGAGAAGGTCGAGCGCTTCGCCAATTACGCCTCGGTTCCGGTGATCAACGGGCTTACCGACCGCGAGCACCCGGCACAGCTCCTTGCCGACCTCCAGACCTATTTCGAACATCGTGGCGAGATTCACGGCAAGCGCGTGGCCTGGATCGGCGACGGCAACAACATGTGCAACAGCTATATCCACGCAGCGCGGCTTCTCGGTTTCACGCTCGCCGCCGCCTGCCCGGAGGGTTACGATCCCGATCCGCAGATCAGCGCCGCTGCCGGTCCCGCGCTGGAGCTGGTTCGCGACCCGCGCCAGGCGGCGCGCGACGCCGATCTGGTCGTGACCGACGTCTGGGCCAGCATGGGGCAGGAGGACGAAAAAAGTGCCCGCCGGCAGGCCTTTTCGGGCTTCTTCGTCGATACCGGGCTGATGCGCCTGGCGCGACCCGATGCGATCTTCATGCACTGCCTGCCGGCACACCGCGAGGAGGAGGTCAGCACCGAGGTCCTCGAGGGAGCACAAAGCGTGGTCTGGGACGAGGCCGAAAACCGGTTGCACGCCCAGAAGGCCCTGGTCGAATTCCTGCTCGCGGCCTGAACGCCTGCGCGATGAGGGCCGGTGCGGTATACCGCACCTGGGGAATGGTTTACCCTCGCACCCTGCCCGCACCGCCGCCCTGCCCCGATGAACGACATCGATCTCGCCAACCCTGAACTCTACCTGAACCGCGAACTCTCGCTGCTGGAGTTCAACCGGCGAGTGCTGCAGCTCGCGCTCGACCAGGACTATCCGCTGCTGGAGCGCCTGCGCCTGCTGTGCATCTCCTCCACCAACCTCGACGAGTTCTTCGAGGTCCGTGTTGGCTCGCTGCGCCAGCAGGTCGCCCTGAACGTGCACACGCCGGGGCCCGACGGACTCACCGCATCGGAGCAACTGGCGAAGATCAGCGTGGTCGCGCACGAACTCGTTGCCGAGCAGTACCGCACCCTGAACGAGGTGCTGATTCCGGAACTGGCGGAAAAGGAAATCCGCTTCATCCGGCGGACGCACTGGAACGACGCCCAGCGGCGATGGCTGAAGGACTTTTTCCGGGAACAGCTCCAGCCCGTGCTCAGCCCGCTCGGGCTCGACCCGGCGCACCCGTTTCCGCGCATTCTGAACAAGAGCCTGAACTTCATTGTCACCCTGAAGGGCAAGGATGCCTTCGGTCGCGAATCCCGACGCGCGGTGGTACAGGCGCCGCGCTCCCTGCCTCGCGTGGTGCGCCTGCCGCGCGAGGTCGCCCGGGGTGACAATGATTTCGTGCTCCTGTCGTCGATCCTGCACGCCCATGTAGACGAGTTGTTCCAGGGCATGAAGGTGACCGGCTGCTACCAGTTTCGGCTCACACGCAATTCCGACCTCTTCGTGCGCGAGGAGGAAATCGACGACCTGCTCAATGCACTCGAGGGCGAACTGCCGCAGCGCAATTACGGTGAAGCGGTGCGCCTCGAGATCGCGGACAACTGCCCGGAGGACGATGCGCGGTTCCTGCTTGCCCAGTTCAAGCTGACCGGGAGCGAGCTGTACCAGGTGCACGGCCTCGTGAACCTGAATCGCCTGATCGCGGTGCATGACCTGGTCGAACGACCGGATCTCAAGTTCAGCCCCTTTGTCCCCAGCCTGCCGCGCTACCACAGCGCCGGCATCAGCATCTTCGAGGCCGTGCGCGCGCAGGAGATCCTGCTGCACCACCCGTACGAGTCCTTCATGCCGGTGATCGAATTCATCCGGCAGGCGGCGCGCGACCCCGACGTTCTCGCGATCAAGCAGACGCTGTACCGCACCGGGACCCAGTCCGAGTTGGTGGAGCTGCTGATCGAGGCGGCACAGGCGGGCAAGGAGGTCACCGTGGTCATCGAACTGCGGGCCCGGTTCGACGAGGAAGCGAACATCGAACTCGCGAACCGCATGCAGGATGCGGGCGTGCACATCACCTACGGCGTGGTCGGCTACAAGACGCATGCCAAACTGGCGCTGATCGTGCGGCGCGACAAGGACCGCATCACCCGTTACGCCCATCTCGGGACCGGCAACTACCACGCGGGCACCGCCAAGGCCTACACCGACTACGGCCTGCTCACCGCCGATCCGGTGATCACCGAGGACGTGCACCGGATCTTCCAGCAGCTGACCGGCCTCGGCAAGGTCTCGAAGCTGAAGGACCTGTTGCAGGCCCCGTTCACCCTGCACACCGCAATCGTGGAGCGCATCGAACGCGAAACCGCCCACGCCCGGGCCGGCCGGCCGGCCCTGATCGCGGCGCGCATGAACTCGCTGATCGAACCCGGCGTAATCCAGGCCCTCTACCGCGCCTCCGGTGCCGGCGTACAGGTTCGGCTGCTGGTGCGCGGCATCTGCTGCCTTCGGCCCGGCGTGCCGGGCGTCTCCGAGAACATCGAGGTCCGCTCGGTACTCGGGCGCTTCCTCGAGCACTCGCGCGTGTTCTATTTCGGCAACGACGGACAACCGGAACTGTACATGTCCAGTGCGGACTGGATGCCGCGCAACTTCTTCCGGCGGGTCGAGGCCGCCTTCCCCATCAAGGATCCCAAGCTGCGCGAGCGTGCTGCCGAGGAGTCGCTGTTCTGCTACATGCGGGACAATACCTCCGCCTGGGTCCTGCAGAAGGACGGCGGCTACCGGCGCCTGAGCCCGACGCCCGGCGAAGAGCCGTACTCGGCACAAAAGGATCTGCTGGAGCGTTTGGCGAACCGGTAAGACCCGGTACCCGGCACGATTCGCCCGGATCGGTTCGACTGACCGGTCCGCCTGAACCGGACGGGCGTGAACCCTCCCCGCCTCAGGACGCCTTCAGGGTAAAACCCAGCTCCTTNAGCTGCGCGGCCTCGTGCTCGAGGTCGGCCGCGGTCAGCGGGTGTTCCGCGAGCCAGCCGTCCTCGAAGGCGATGCGGAGATTCTTGCCCGAGGCCGACATATCCTCAAGCGGCACCGGCGCATCGGTGCGTGAGCGGTGCAGCAGCACCGCAAGCCGCAACAGCACCGCCAGCCGCAGCAGCCGCTTTCGCCTCGCCTTCGGCAGATCCTCGAACAGACGCTCCTGCAGACGCCGGCGATGAACCCGCACCAGCAGCGCGAGCTCAGCCTGCTCCTGGCGCGAGAAGCCGGGCAGATCGGCATGGGTCAGCAGATACTCCCCATGCTTGTGATAGCGACTGTGCGCAAGGGCGAGGCCGATCTCGTGGAGTTCCGCGGCCCAGCTCAGCAGATCGGCGTCGGCATTGCCCAGGGCCCAGGTCCCCGAGACCCGTCCGAGCAGCCGCCGGGCCTGCTCCACTACCCGCTCGGCGTGCGCAGCATCGACCGCAAAGCGCTTGCGCAAGTGGTGGATCGTGCGCGCCCGGACGTCCTCGTGATGGAAACGACCGAACAGGTCGTGCACGACTCCCTCGCGGAGCGCCCCGTCGGAGGTCGTCATCCGCTCGATCCCGAGTGCGCGAAATGCACCGATGATCACGGCCAGACCGCCGACAATCACCGGGCGCCGGTCGTCGCTGAGCCCGGGCACGTTCAGGCGGTCGATCTCCCCCGCCTCGACCATCCGGGCACGCAGCGCCTCGAGCGATGGCAGACTCAGGCCGCGGCTCTTCTCCAGCCCGCACTCCTGCAGGATCCGGTCGAGCGCCAGCAGCGTTCCGGACGATCCCAGCGCCTGTTCCCACCCGAGCGCCCGATAGGCCGCCACGATCGGCTGCAATTCCAGTTGCGCATGCAGTTCCGCCTGCCGGAAACGTCGTGCATTGATCCGGCCATCGGGGAAGTGCAGGCTGCTGAAGGTGACGCAGCCCATCTGCAGGCTCTCCGCAAGTTGGGGCTCGAAGCGCTCGCCGATAATGAACTCGGTGCTGCCGCCACCGATGTCGATCACCAGCCGGCGGCCCCGATCGTCAGCGAGGGTATGGGCGACGCCGAGGTAGATCAGCCGTGCCTCTTCGCGTCCGCCGATGATCTCGACCGGGTGCCCGAGNGCTTCTTCGGCGTTNTCCAGGAACCGCCGCGAACCGCGCGCCTTGCGCANGGTATTGGTGCCGAGCGCCCGGACGCTGCCGGGCGGCATCTCCCGCAGACGCTGCCCGAACCGCTCGAGGCAGGCCAGCGCGCGCGCCTGGGCGGCTGCGGACAGACGGTTCCGGTTGTCCAGACCACTCGCCAGGCGAACCGTCTCCTTGAGACGATCAACCATAATGACCTCGCCCTCGTGCCAGCGGGCCACGATCATGTGGAAGCTGTTCGAACCGAGATCGACGGCGGCAACCGTCTCGAAACCGTTGTGCTGTCTGCTCGCTGGCATCGCGTGTCCCTGCTGCTGTTCCGCTGTCCTGCTAGTGGGCCATATCGAACTTCCGGCGTGGCCCACTAGAGACGCCGAAGGCCATACTGGGGCAGTTTCCAGACCAGTTCCACCTTCCCGGGCACGATGTCGCCGGAGATCCGGAGCGCACAGGCCGCGCCCTTCTCCATCGGCACCGGGGCACGGCTGCCGGCACCGCAGAGCCAGTTACCCAACAGCGTGGAGAGGTCAGGCTCGTGACCGACGAGAATTGCGGTTCCGCCCGACGCCAAGCGGGGTTCCAGCCAGTCCGACAGCGCCCGGTGCCCCCACGGAGGTTCGAGCGCCTTGGGAGCCTCGGCCGGGCAACCAAACACTTCGGCGATACCCTGCGCGGTCTGCCGGGCCCGGGTGTAGGGACTGCTCCACACGTGATCGGGCGGTCCGATCAGACGGTACAGGCCCGCGGCAGCCGCCGCGTTGCGTTTGCGGCCCTCGCCGGTCAGGGGCCTTTCCCGGTCGGGCCGGGCGGTCTCGCGCCAGAAGCGTTCCGAATCGCCTGCCTGCGCGTGCCGCACCAGCACCAGCAGGCGCTCGCCCGGACCCGGAGCGGTCTTCTTCACCGGAACCTCCGGTGCGGCGGAATGAGGCGCGAAAGATTGATCGACATCGTTCGTTTCAAGCGCAGAAGGGCGCAGTGGCGCGAGTGCATTGCTCGGGCGGGAAAGCTACCATGAATCACACGCCGCGACCCACCCCGCGAGGTCAGCCATGTGCCGTCACGTCGCCTACATCGGCCCCGAACTGGCGCTGCAGGAGATCCTGTTCCTGCCGCCGCACGGCCTGGCACGACAGGCCTCTGACCCGGAGGAGCTGCGCTACGCGCGGCTGAACGCCGACGGCTTCGGCTTCGGCTGGTACGGCGAGGACGACACCGCCGTGGTCTACCGGCGGGCCGACCCGATCTGGCAGGATCCGAACCTCGTGCCGCTCGCCCGCAACCTTTACGCCGACCTTTGGCTCGCGGCCGTGCGCAGCGCCACGCCAGGATTCGGAGGCGACGTCGTCAACGCGCAACCCTTCGCGAACGGCGACCTGCTCTACAGCCACAACGGTCTGATCGACGGTTTTCGCCCGGACATCCGGCGCGAAATCCAGAATCTCCTGGAGCCGGAGGTGGAGACGGAGATCCTCGGATCCACGGATTCGGAGTACCTTTTCGCGCTGATTCGACAGTACCTGATCGACGACGCAGACCTCAGTCTGGAGGGTGCGGTGATGGAAGCCTTCACAACCCTCGAACCATGGATGGGGGCGGGCCGTGCACTGTTGAACGTAATCCTTACCGATGGCGACCGCCTGGTCGCCAGCCGCCATGCGATCAATGATCCCTGCCCCAGCCTCTACTACACCAGCGACGACGACGGCTTTCCGGAGGGTGCTGTGGTAATCGCCTCCGAGCCGCTAACGGAACGCGAGCGCTGGCGCAGTGTCCCGGAGGGCCACATTCTTGTAGTCGTCCCCGACGAACCGCCGGAATTGCTCGCGCTACGGTGAACCCGGGACGGCGCCTGGCACCCGGCGGTGACCGGTTCACTCGGGGCAGTTCAGGGGGCGAGCTGCAGCTTGATCCAGCCGTCGCCGACCTCCACCGATTCGATTCCGGCACCGAGCGCGCTCAGGGCGGTATCCTCGAGGAGATCGCGACCCTTGAATCCTCCCAGCCACGCGTCCGGCATCGGCACGCCAGCCAGACTGACGCCGAGCAGCCGGGCCTGAACCCGGTCATCCTCGGTCGTGAGCCGCAGCCCGGCCTGAACCCGGAGCCGTCGCCCGCCGAGCAGCGGCAGATCCTCCGGGACATCCACCAGAAAGTTCGCGGATACCCGTTCCGGCGAGAGGCGCACCGCGGCCCGGCCGGCCAGTGCAGGGTCGCGGGCGATCGCCGCATTCAGCTCACGCTCGGTGAACCGGAGAGACCGTTGTGCAGGGTCCTCTTCATACACCTCGGGAGCGAGTGCCGTCTCCGGATCGGGGGCTACACGCGCCGCGGGTTCCGAGGTCTCGGGGACGGCCCTGACCGAAGCGTCACGCAGCACGGCCAGCTTCTCGTTCAGCGTCTGCCGTTCCGCGGGCGACAGCGCCACCTCGGTCTCCCGCTCGACCTGCATCAGGTAGTAGATCCGCAAACCGGCCGCGATCAGCAGCACCGCCAGCAGCAGCACGAGGATCCATGGAAGGGGCGACGGGCGCCGCCGGTTTTCGGGGTTCTGTTCCAAGCAGGCGGGCTTCATGCAGTGACCGGCGGTTAACGGTAGCATAGAGCCGATCCATCGGCAGCGGAGCCAAACGCATGCACTGGGCATTCCTGTTCCTCACCGTCTTCCTGATCACGGGCCCTGCCCATGCCGAGCCGCTTCCATACAGTCCCGAAGCAGCTGCGGAACTCGGACCGGAGGAGCAGCGGCTTCAGGCGGAGAGACACCTCCAGCGCCAGCCGCCGGACGTGGTCGAGGCCCGCCGCTGGCTCG
>SL_3KL_010_SEDDRAFT_10000131_pt1 | contig 49907 bp, 45 predicted proteins | sample SodLakKL_010_SED_2_FD_10381 | JGI IMG/M metagenome (IMG submission 10381)
CCCCCTTGCTGTTTTTGTTCAGCCTGCTGATGGTGCTGCTGCTGTTGCGGGGGATGTGGCGGGTTTCACGCCACAGGCACCTCCTGAAAGNCCCCCCATAATTCCGCCTGGACTTAAAGGTCGATCAGCAAGCCATTCTCTTCTGACTCCTCCAGTTTGGTGTAAAAAGACTTCAATGTGTGCTTCAGCTTGTCGAGGGTTTTGGAGGGTTTGGCTATAAGTATATCCATCCCTTTGCGGTCGAGACGCTCGATAACGGTCCTGACACTGATCTGGTGAATGTCCAGGGCCGGCTGATAGGCTGTTTCCCGGTCGTATTGGGTTTCCACCTGGTTGACAAGGCCTGCCTCCTCCAGTTCATTGAGAATGCTGCGCGTCAGGCTGTTCGGGATATGCAGCAAGCCCGAAACCCCTTCGGGACCCAGTAGAGGCTCTTCCTTTTGAAAGCGCGAAACCAGCAGTTGCATAATATACAATGCAAGGACCTTTTTATTGAAAGCTGCGATATCCTTTGTTTCGGCTTCAAATTCGTAGCTTTTTACATTCTGGTTGGCAAAGGACAGTTCGGCCCCGAACAGTACCACGATCCAGCTCACGTGCATCCAAAGCAACAGCAGGGGGAGGGCCGCGAACGAGCCATAAATGGCACCATATTTGGCTGCGCCGATCTGAAAGGCTATATAGGCCCATTGGGTCAACTGGAACAGGGTGCCCGCAATAATGCCGGCCACCAGTGCAGAAGAGAACTTTACCCTGGTGTTGGGCATGATCATATACAGGATGGTGAACACCGACCATATCAACAGGTAAGGGATCAGGTTGACCAGGAAAAGGAGTACGGGGCCAAGTATGGCGAATTCGGTTTCCTGGACCTGGGTGTTCAGGTACACGGTGACCGCGCTCGACATGATAACGAACAGGGGGGCAATGAACATCATGGCGAAATAGTCGCTGAACTTCCTTGACCACGACCTGGGTTTGCTGACCTGCCATATTTCGTTGAAGGACTCCTCAATGTTTACCAACAGCATGGTAATGGTGTAGATGAGAATGACCAGGCCTGCCGCGGCCACGGCCCCACCGTGGGTGCCTTCGAGGAAGGACTGTGTGATGTCCATAACCCAGTTGTATACTTCTTCCCTGCCGGCCAGTGCGGTCTCGAGCTGCCTTTCGACNTACATCTCCAGCCCGAAGCCTTTTGCAATGCCAAAGGCCATGGCTACCACCGGCACTATGCTGAACATTGAATAATAAGTCAGTGCCGGGGCCCTTAACAGCAACTGGTCTTCACGGAAGCCCCGCAGGGCCAAAAAAAAGATCCTCAGCTGCTTGACAATAAAGGTTTTGCGTGGAGACAGGTCCTTCAAGGGAACTCTCCAGATATCCTTCCTGACATATTGCAGGGTTCTTCTGGCAGACTTAAATTTTTCGGATATGCTTTGTTTCATATGCCGGAGGCGATGGCCGTTTTTGATGACTCAGTTTCAGTTGCTGACAAGGGTAAAGATACAAAAAAAGCCAGCTGAAACGGTACACCAGGCAGCTGGCTGTTTTAAACCCTTCAACTCACTTCCGTCTTCCGTCCTCTGTCTTCCGTCCTGGACGGGTCAGTAGATCAGGTCAAGGCCAAGTTCCCTTCTGAACTTTTGAAGCCCGGGGTTTTTCTCCATAAGTTTTTGCAGCTTTTCTTTAGGCAGATAGGCTTTCTGGCCCGATTTGCCCCTGGCGATCCGGGTCTGTATCAGCAGCGAATAATTGCCCAGTTCTCGGTGAAGCACCCCGAGGAGTTCGGGTGTTTTTTCCATTACGACCTCTTCCTGAATGGCATTGTCGACGCTTACCATAATGACTCCATCTGCCAGGAGTTTGGGTTTGTGACGGGTCAGGGCCAAAAACAGGCCCAGACTATCCTCTTTATGAGAGGCGGCCAGTTGCTCCCACACTTCACGAAAACGCTCATTTGAAAATGCGGCCTCTGGCCGGTCGGACTCCCTGCCCTCCTGGGTTTGCTTTACTTCCTGCCTGGCTTTTTTCTCCTTGATTTTGAGGGTGAGCCTGCCGATGGGGCCTGAGGCCGGGACCTGCACTTCGGGCTTTTGTGCTGGCCGTGGCCCTGATCCTTTCGCGTGGGTTGCTGGCGGCTGAGAATCCGGGGCAGGCGTTTCGGAGCTTGCTGCTATGGCCGCGCCCCCGGCTTCAGTCTCCTGTATGTCTGCCCGGGCAACTGTCTGTTTGTTGACTCTGGTATCTGAAGGGGGGATCAACTCACGGGCCGACCCGCTGCTTGCTTCCGGGCTTTTTTTTTTACCAGGGAGGCCATTTGCAGGAGCGACAACTCCAGCAGCAGTCTTTTGTTGCTGCTGAGTTTGTATTGGGTGTCGGCCCTGTTGTTGATTTCCAGGGCAGACATCAGCAGGTCAGGGGGGCAGTTGGCGGTTTGCTCCAGGTATTTTTCCCTGATATCCTCACTGGCCTCAATGAGCGTGATGGTAGCGGGTTCCTTGCATACCAGAAGATTGCGCAGGTGGTTTCCATAACCGGCTATGAAATCGGCCCCTTCGAAGCCCCTTTGGAGGATCTCATCGAGCAGCAGCAGTATCCCGGCGGGTTTTTCTTCGAGGATAAGGCCGGTCATTTTGAAATAATAATCGTGGTCAAGAACGTTCAGGGTTTGGATTACCTGCTGATAACTGACTTTGTTCCCTGTAAAGCTGACGATCTGATCGAAGATCGACAAGGCGTCGCGCATGGCACCGTCTGCTTTTTGCCCGATGACGTGCAGGGCATTCACGTCGGCCTCCACCTTTTCCTTTTCGGCCACCCAGGCAAGCTGACGGCTGATGTCGTCGACGGTGATGCGGGCAAAGTCGAATATCTGGCAACGCGACAGTATGGTGGGGATGATCTTGTGTTTTTCGGTGGTAGCCAGGATAAACTTGGCATAGGCCGGAGGCTCTTCGAGTGTTTTCAGGAACGCATTGAAAGCCTGTTGGGAGAGCATGTGTACCTCATCGATGATATAGACCTTGTAGTTCCCTACCTGGGGTGGAATGCGGACCTGGTCGACCAGGGCGCGGATGCCGTCGACCGAATTGTTTGATGCGGCATCCAGTTCGTGCACGTTGAATGAATGCGAGTGGTTGAATGAGGTGCATGATTCACACTCGTTGCATGCTTCGATGCTGCCGGTGAGCTTCTCGCAATTGATGGTCTTGGCCAGTATCCTGGCGCAGGTGGTTTTGCCCACCCCCCTGGGGCCGCAGAAAAGGAAGGCCTGGGCAATGTGCTTGGTCCTGATGGCGTTTTTCAGGGTGTTGGTGATGGATTGCTGGCCCACCACCGTATCGAAGGTAGAGGGTCTGTATTTACGGGCTGATACAACAAAGGAATCCATCGGGCGAACGATCTTGATTATAGACTTTGCAAAGCTACGTATTTTTATAAAAAACCCGGCAGTTGTTCGTCTGTTACTGCCGGGTTTTTTGAGTGTCTAAATTAGGCCTTTCTCGTGCTTCTCGCCAATGGCCTTCAGCATATCGGCCGTCATGCCATCCAGGTCGTAATCAGGCTTCCAACCCCAGTCCTGTCGGGCCGGGCCATCATCGACCGAATTGGGCCAGGAGTCAGCGATCTGCTGGCGGAAATCGGGTTCGTACGAAATTTCAAACTCAGGAATGAACTTCCTGATCGATTCGGCCATTTCGCCCACGCTGAAGCTCATGGCGCCCACATTGTAATCACAATGGTAGTTCAGATCGGAAAAGTCAGCCTGCATCAGATCGACGGTGGCTTTCAGGCAATCGGGCATATACATCATCGGAAGCCGTGTATCCTCGTTCACAAAGCAGGTATATTTCTTATTTTTGATGGCTTCGTAATAGATGGCCACGGCGTAATCGGTGGTACCTCCACCGGGAAGGGTCTCGTGGCTGATGATGCCCGGATAGCGCAGTCCCCTGACATCCATCCCGTAACGTTTTACATAATAGTCTCCGATTAATTCACCGGCCACCTTGGTCACACCGTAAATGGTGGTGGGTTTGAGTATGGTCTCCTGGGGGGTGTTGTCGACGGGGGTGGTGGGGCCGAATACGGCGATTGAGCTGGGTACCACGACCTGTTTCATGCCGTGCTCCCGTGCCAACTCCAGTATATTTATCAGACCGTTCATGTTCACATCCCAGGCAAGCATGGGGTTCTTTTCGCCGGTGCCCGATAAAATGGCTGCCATATTGACAATGGCATCGATCTTGTATTTTTTTACCACGGCAAGCAGCCCTTCCTTGTCAAGTGCGTCTACCACCTCGCAGGGCCCGGTGCTGGTGAGTTTTTCGGATGGTTTTGTTTTCCGTACACCGGCAACCACATGGTCTCCTCCATAGATGTCCCTCAATAACAGGGTTAACTCCGAGCCGATCTGTCCTGCTGATCCTACTACCAAGATGTTTTTCATTAGTTGTCTGATTTTTAGCCGTTAATATTACTATTTACACATGAAGTTCCCGTCGCGGCAGCAAAAATAGATATTTTTATGAAATATCCAATAGGGTTAACTGCTTCAGCGGCTGTATACCCGGAAGGAAAATTGGGGATGCCGCCCTGGGGAGGCTGAAGGAAAAAAACTATCTTTGCCCCTGGAAATCATCAACGTTTTATTCATGTCCCAACCAAAAATCAAACAACGTATGTACGGAAAAATAAAGGAACATCTTCAGCAGGAGCTGAAATCCATCCGGGAAGCCGGCTTGTACAAGGAGGAACGCATCATCGTGAGCCCCCAGGATGCGGTGATCAGGGTGCAGACCGGGCAGGAAGTGTTGAATTTTTGCGCAAACAATTACCTCGGGTTGTCCAATCATCCGGCCCTGATACAGGCCGCCAGGGAGGGCATGGACTCACGTGGCTTCGGCATGTCGTCGGTGAGGTTCATATGCGGCACCCAGGACTTGCACAAAACCCTGGAAGAGAAGATCGCTGAATTTTTCGGCACCGAAGACACCATTTTGTACGCCGCTTGTTTCGATGCCAACGGCGGGGTGTTCGAACCCCTCCTCACCGATGCCGATGCGATTATTTCCGATTCGTTGAATCATGCCTCCATCATTGACGGGGTGAGGCTTTGCAAGGCGGTGCGATACCGCTATAAGAATGCCGACATGACCGATTTGGAAGATAAACTGAAACAGGCCCAGGCGCAGCGTTTCCGGATCATTGTTACCGACGGGGTCTTTTCCATGGACGGCAATGCCGCCCCCATGGACCGGATCGTTGAGCTGGCCAGGAAATATGATGCCCTGGTCATGGTAGACGAATGCCACTCGGCCGGAGTGGTGGGTGAAACCGGCCGGGGGGTCACCGAGCAATTCGATATCCGCGGAGAGGTGGACATTATCACAGGCACACTTGGAAAAGCCTTTGGGGGAGCCATTGGCGGCTTCACCACCGGCCGCAGGGAAATCATCGAATTGCTGCGGCAGCGCTCCAGGCCTTATCTTTTCTCCAACTCCCTGCCCCCCTCTGTGGTCAATGCCGGCATCAAGATGTTCGACATGATGGCCGAAACCCATGAACTCCAGGACAAGCTTCACCGGAATACGGAATATTTTATGGGAAAGATGAAGGAAGCCGGTTTTGACCTGAAGCCTACCCAGTCGGCCATTGTGGCGGTGATGCTCTACGACGCCAAACTTTCACAGGATTTCGCGACCCGGCTGCTCGATGAGGGCATCTATGTGATCGGGTTCTATTATCCGGTGGTCCCCAAAGGGGAGGCCCGGATCCGTGTGCAGGTATCTGCTGCCCACAAAACCAGCCACCTCGACCAGTGTGTAGAGGCCTTTGAAAAAGTGGGCAGGGAGCTGGGCGTATTGAAATAGGCCGATGCTGAAGCTGGTAGACACCCACACCCACCTTTACCTGTCGCAATTTGACGCGGACCGGGAAACTGTGGTGCGAAATGCCAGAGCAGCCGGGGTGAGGCAGATGCTCATGCCCAATATCGACAGCCACACCGCAGGCCCCATGCTTTCGGTGGCCCGGCAGTTTCCCGGCATCTGCCTTCCGATGATGGGGCTGCATCCGACCTCCGTCAAGGCCACCTGGCGTTCCGAGCTGGACCATATTGAAAGCTGGCTCGGCAAGGGAGGCTTTGTGGCCATTGGCGAAACCGGCATGGATCTTTACTGGGATACCAGCTTCGCCCCTGCGCAGGCAGAAAGCCTTGAACGTCACATCGGGTGGGCCCTCAAATTCGGACTCCCCCTGGTGTTGCACTCCCGCAATGCCCTCAATGAAATATTTGACATACTGCAAGCCTGCCGTGGTCAGGGACTGAAAGGGGTGTTCCATTGTTTCCCCGGCGATGCCTCACAGGCGGCAAAAGCCATTGATATGGGGTTTTTGCTGGGTGTCGGAGGTGTGCTTACCTACAAGAACAGCCAGATGGCTGGGGTGGCAAAGTATGCAGCCCTATCTGACATGGTCCTGGAAACGGATGCGCCCTTCCTGGCACCTGAACCCCATCGGGGCAAAAGGAACGAGAGTGCATTCCTGTTGGCCATTGCACAAAGGCTTGCAGAGATCAAAGGAATGGATGTGGATGAGGTGGCGGCAACGACCACCCGGAATGCCGTAAAATTATTCGCCCTGAACCAGAAAGTCCCTAAGACAGAAACGCCATGAGCATGCAACCCGGCATACTGGTGATCTATACCGGTGGCACCATCGGCATGGTCGAGGATTCGGAAACCGGGGTGTTGAATCCCTTTGATTTCGAACACCTCACCGATCAGATACCGGAGATCAAAAAATTCAATTACCGGATCGACAGCATTTCGTTCGATCCCATTATCGATTCGTCCAATATGGAACCGGCTGTGTGGGTGCGCCTGGCCAGGCTTCTGGAAGAAAACTATGAGGCCTATGAGGGGTTCGTTATTTTGCATGGGTCCGACACCATGGCCTATACGGCCTCGGCCCTCAGCTTCATGCTCGAGAATCTGTCCAGGCCGGTGATATTGACGGGGTCGCAGTTGCCTATCGGTATGATCAGGACCGACGGAAAGGAAAATTTCATCACTGCCATCGAGATCGCTGCCGCCAGAAAAGACGGGAGGGCCATCGTGCCTGAGGTTTGCATTTATTTCGAATATCAGCTATACCGTGGCAACCGCACCCATAAATACAATGCCGAGCATTTTGAAGCATTCCGCTCGGTCAATTACCCCGTGCTGGCACAGGCCGGGGTGCACATCAGGTACAATGAGGCCGCCATTCACCAGGCCACCGATCAGGAATTCCGGATCTTCACCCGGCTGGACACCAATATCGCCGTGTTGAAGCTTTTTCCGGGTATCAGCCCTTCGGTGGTTTCGGCCGTGCTTTCGACCGAAGGGGTCAGGGCCGTGATCATTGAAACTTACGGGGCAGGCAATGCCCCCACTCAGCAATGGTTTATGGAAGCGTTGCGAGAGGCCACCGCCAAAGGACTCATTATCTGCAATGTTTCCCAATGCCGTGGCGGGGCTGTCATCCAGGGGAAATACGAAACCAGCGCCTGGCTCGAAAAAGCCGGCGTGGTCAGCGGCCGCGACATGACCATCGAGGCGGCTGTCACCAAATTGATGTACCTGCTTGGCAACGGGTATTCGACCAGCCGGGTTAAAAAGTATTTTCAGAAACCCCTGCGCGGTGAGATGACCGCCTGAATCTTACTTGCTGCACTTTTCCTCGTGCATGAAGGGGTAGCGGAAGTCGGTGGGGGGGTTGAAGGTTTCTTTTACAGTACGTGCATTAATCCACCTCAGCAGGTTCAGGTAACTCCCGGCTTTGTCGTTGGTTCCTGACATCCTTGAGCCCCCGAATGGCTGCTGGCCTACAACCGAACCCGTGGGCTTGTCGTTGAAGTACATATTCCCTGCAGCATACCTCAGAATCTGGCAGGCCTTGACCGTGGCGTGACGGTCTTTTGAAAAAATGGCCCCGGTGAGGCCGAAGGGCGATGTCTCGTTGCAAATGTGAAGGGTTTTTTCAAAGTCCTGATCTTCATAAACAAAAACAGAAAGTACGGGCCCGAATATTTCTTCCTCCATGGTGACAAAATGGGGGTCGGTGGTAAGGATTACCGTGGGTTCGATGAAAAAGCCACTTGATTTGTCCCCCCGGCCGCCGGCGATTACTTCGGCGGCTTGAGACTGCCTGGCCTTGTCGATATAGCCCATGATCTTGTCCCAGGCCTTTTCATCGATCACGGCATTGACAAAATTACAAAAGTCACGCACATCCCCTTTGCGGATCATGCCGGTATTTTTTTCGATCCGGCGGCGCACGGCATCCCAAAGCGAACGGGGAATATAGGCCCTGGAAGCTGCTGAGCATTTTTGCCCCTGGTATTCGAACGCACCCCTGACCAGGGCGGTGGATACCTCATCCACATTGGCTGAGGGATGAACAAACACAAAATCCTTTCCTCCGGTTTCCCCCACTATCCGTGGGTAAGACCGGTAATTGCCCAGGTTTTCGCCGATGGTCTTCCAGATGTGGTTGAAGGTATTGTTGGAACCCGTAAAATGGACCCCACCCAGGTTTTTGTCTTTCAACGCGATGTCGCCGATCAGGCCGCCCCGCCCCGGGATGAAATTGATCACTCCGTCGGGTACCCCGGCCTCCCGGTAGATCTGCATCAGGTAGTAATTCGACAAAAGGGCGGTTGAGGAGGGCTTCCACAATACCGTGTTGCCGAGCATGACCGGGGCAAGCACCAGGTTGGACGCAATGGCGGTGAAATTAAAGGGACTTACGGCAAATACAAAACCTTCCAGGGGCCGGTATTCAATACGGTTCAGGTTGCCCACTTCCGAATGGGGCTGGTTGTCGTAAATCTCCGAAACATAGTGTGCGTTGAAGCGAATAAAGTCAATGGTTTCGCAGGCGGCATCTATTTCGGCCTGGTAGGCGTTCTTGCCCTGGCCCAGCATGGTGGCTGCATTGATCAGTTCGCGGTATTTGGCAGAGATCAGTTCCGCTATCTTCAGTGCGATGGAAACCCGTTCCACCCAGGATATTTCGGCCCATTCCCTGTGGGCCTCCTTGGCAGCTTCAATGGCCATCCTGACTTCTTTTTCGGTGGCCTGGTGGTAAGTGGCCAGTACATGAGAATGCTTGTGTGGCATAACCACCCTGGCGGTATTGCCGGTATGTATTTCCTTTCCTCCGATAATCAGGGGAATCTCTATCTGCAGTTTGCTCTGACGTTGGAGTTCGGCATCCAGGGCCCTGCGTTTGGGGGTGCCTTTGGTATAGGAATTAACGGCTTCGTTTTGGGGGCGGGCATAATAAAATTGTGCGTTGTTCATGTCAAAGGCTTTTTGGCTTGTTTGGTGAATAGATGCGGCGGGTAAGGCAACTGCCTCAGTGGGCATGGCCTCCTTTCCCGGGTCACGGTGGCCAGAGGTTCAACAAGAAAGTCCGTGAAATGTTTATCCGCTTTCAGGCCTTTGCGGCTTCCCTGGCGGCCACGTTCTGTGAGATGCGGATGCTCACTTCGTAAAGGGCGAAAAGGGGCAGGCCAACCAGGATCTGGCTGAACACATCGGGAGGGGTGATCAGGGCAGCCAGGGCGATGATGAGCACGAAGGCAAGGCGGCGGTTTTTGCGCATGGTGGCCGGTGTAAGGATGCCCACCCTGCTCAGGAAAAAGACAAAAACGGGGAGTTCGAAAAGGATGCCCGTGGCGAAGGTTATGGTGGTTACCGTGCTGATGAACGAACGCAATGCCACCTGGTTCTCTACCAGGCCACTCACCTGGTAAGAACCCAGGAAATTGACCGACAGGGGAACGATCAGAAAATAGCTGAACAAAACACCGGTGAGGAACAATCCGGAAATGATCACCACTGCCCCCCCTGAGTTGGCCCTTTCGGCAGGGGTAAGCCCCGGCCTGATAAAACGCCAGAACTCATAAACGATATAGGGTATGGAAACAATGATGCCCACAATCAGTGAAACCACCACATGAGTGGTAAACTGACCCGCCAGGTCGATGTTGATCAGTTTCAGGGGTTCGGCATTGATGCAAAGGGCAGGGGCCGACAATTGCTGAGAAAGCCAGCAAAAGGCGCGGTTGGTGATAAAATAGGGCTCTTTCGGGGCCAGGATCACCCGGGTGAACAGAAAGTTCTTGGCGATGAAGGCCAGGATGGCAAAGGCAACTACGGCAAGGGCCGACCTGATCAGATGGCCGCGCAGCTCTTCCAGGTGGCCCCAGAACGTCATGGTGCCATCAAGGCTTTTCCGGTATGTGTTTTCCTGGTTCGTCAAAATAGTTCGCCTGGGATTTACGGACAAAAATAGTACAAAAAACAGGCATAAAAAAAGCCCGCCGGTAAGCGGGCAGGCTTTGAGATGATTTCTGCCTCAACAGGATGTTGAAGTCAGACAGGGCTTATTCGGGATGAATTGCTTCAACCGGGCAAACGTCTGCGCAGGCACCGCAGTCGGTACATACATCGGGATCTATCTTATAGATATCACCTTCAGAAATAGCATCAACCGGGCATTCGTCAATGCAGCTGCCGCATGCAGTGCAATCGTCATTGATTATGTAAGCCATTTCACTGTGTTTTTTGGTTCCTAAATTCAGAATTAATTCGCCACAAATGTACATGATTTGGAAACACCTTCTGCAACTTTTCGATAGCCCGCTTTAATTTGAAATTGATTTAAATAAAGGTTTTGTAAACAAGGGGTTGGAGGTTGCGGAAACAAAAAAAATGGCGATTTTTTCAAGCGGATACGCATTAAACATGTAACTTCGCAAAATCAATTGGATGCAAATACATTACAGTTAATCAACCAACTTATCGTCTATCTACAAAAATCTGCAGTTTATTATGGGAAAAAGACATGATGTACGTGAATTGGAGGATGTGGTGGTGAAGTTTGTGGGTGACTCCGGCGACGGGATGCAGCTCACAGGGACCTTGTTTTCTGAGGTCGCCGCCCTGTCGGGGAATGACCTGGCCACCTTCCCCGATTTTCCTGCCGAGATCCGGGCACCGCACAATACCATTGCCGGTGTGAGTGGTTTCCAGGTGCATATGGGGCAGCGGAAGATCTACACATCCGGCGATATGTGCGATGTGCTCGTGGCCATGAACCCGGCTTCGCTCAAAGCCAACCTGAAGTGGGCAAAACCCGGATCGACACTGGTGATCGATTCATCTGCATTCGACGAAAAAACGATCGGAAAGGCCGGTTACGTGCAAAACCCCCTGGAAGATGGAAGCCTGGACGGCTATCTGGTGATCAAGGCCCCCATCACCAGCATGACTCATGAAGCCCTGTCGGGACTTGGCGTTGACAAGCGACTGGCCGAGCGTACCAAGAATATGTTTGTCCTTGGTTTGATGTTCAATCTTTTTGAACGCGACATAGCCAAACCTTTGGAGTTTATCAAGGAAAAATTCACAGATCGCCCCAAGGTGGTTCAGGCCAACCAGGCAGCTTTGCAAGCCGGTTACCATTTTGCCGAAAACACCGAGGCCATCAAGGTCAGTTTCCGGGTAGGGCCGGCCCCCATGGAAAAGGGGCTGTACCGCAATATACATGGGAACATTGCTACTGCATGGGGGCTTCTTGCCGCCGCCGAACGCAGTGGACGCCCTCTTTTTCTGGGCTCTTATCCGATCACACCGGCTACCGAGATCCTCATGGAGCTTTCCAAGCACAAGTCGTTGGGTGCAAAGGTGTTTCAGGCCGAGGACGAGATTGCCGGCATCTGCTCGGCCATTGGCGCCAGTTTTGGCGGCTCAATGGCGGTGACCACTACCTCCGGGCCCGGGCTGTCGCTAAAAAGCGAGGCATTGGGTCTGGCCGTGATCACCGAATTGCCGCTGGTCATTGTCAACGTGCAAAGGGCTGGCCCCTCGACCGGGATGCCCACCAAAAGCGAACAGTCTGACCTGATGCAGGCCCTTTTCGGCCGCAATGGCGAAAGCCCGCTGATGATCATGGCTGCTTCCAGCTCGGCCAACTGTTTTTATTATGCCTACATGGCTTCCAAATACGCCATGGAGCATATGACCCCGGTCATCCTACTTACCGACGGTTACCTTGGCTTCGGATCGGAACTGTTCAGGATTCCGGACGTCAATGACCTTCCGGCCATCAATCCGCCAATGGCCGACTCGAACGATAAAAACTTCAAGCCCTACCGCAGAGACGAAAAAACCCTGGTGCGCAAATGGGCCCCACCCGGGGTAGAAGGATTGCGTCACCGCATCGGAGGACTGGAAAAGACCAATATCGATGGAAATGTGTCAACCGATCCGCTGAACCATCAGCTGATGACCAACATCAGGGAAGAAAAGGTGGCCAGGATTGCCGATTACATCCCCCTTCAGGAAATCCACGGCGAGGATTCGGGCGAGTTGCTGGTTGTCGGCTGGGGAGGCACCGAGGGTGCACTTCGTTCGACCGTTTCGGCCATGCAGGAAAAAGGGCACAGCATCAGCCACGCGCATTTCAACTACATCAAGCCCCTGCCTAAAAACACCAGGGAGATCTTGTCTGGCTTTAAAAAGATCGTGGTATGCGAGTTGAACAACGGTCAGTTTGTCAACTACCTCCGCATGTTGTATCCCGGATTTACCTATCATCAGTTTAATAAGGTGCAGGGCCTGCCTTTCCATGTGCAGGAGCTCACCGAAACATTCACCAAACTCTTGGAGGAAAAATAAGCATGATCGAATATAAGAGAGTAGCTAAGTCTCCCGTAGAGCTTACCAAGCAGGATTTTGTAAGCGACCAGATGGTCAAATGGTGTCCCGGCTGCGGTGCGCATGCCATCCTGGCTGCCGTGGGCAATGTGTTTCCCCGGATCGGCTACCGCAAGGAAAACTTTGCCATGGTATCGGGCATCGGTTGTTCATCGCGCTTCCCCTACTATGTAGACACCTTTGGCTTTCACGGCATCCATGGCCGGGCGGCGGCCATTGCCAGCGGGCTGAAAATTTCCAACCCGGGTCTGAGTGTGTGGATGGCCACTGGCGATGGCGATTCGATGGCCATCGGGGGCAACCATTTCATCCACATATTAAGGAGGAATATCGATGTGAACATCCTGTTGTTCAACAACCAGATATACGGACTGACCAAGGGACAGTTTTCGCCCACCACACCCATGGGTACGGTGACCAAAACTTCTCCTTACGGCACCATCGAACACCCGTTTACAGTGTCCGGCCTTGTGATGGGCTCGCAAGGTACCTTTTTTGCCAGGGTGCCTGACAACAACATCAAGCTGATGGCTGAAGTCATGTACGAAGCGGCCAAACACGATGGGACCTCGGTGATCGAGATCCTGCAAAACTGTGTCATTTTCGCCGACAAGATCCATGAACACATCACTGCCCGCGATTTTCGCGAAGACAGGCAGCTTTTTCTGAAACACGGGGAACCCATGATATTCGGCAAAAACCGGGACAGGGGAATCATAATCAATGGCACCCGGCTCGAGGTAGTGGAGATCGGGGCAAACGGGATCAACGAAAAAGACCTGCTGGTTCACGACCAGTATTCGAAGGATCCCGGCATCCATCGGATGCTGGGGTGGATGAAAGCCCCTGATTTTCCGGTGGCCGTGGGCGTGATCCGATCGGCTCCCTTCGATACCTACGACGATTTGACCGAGCAGCAGATCGAAACCGCCAAAAAGACCTCCAGGATCAAGACGGTGAACGATCTGCTCAGAAGCGGGGATACCTGGGAAATATAGGATTGCCCCTGACCAATGACCAGGCATGTCCTACAGGAACCAGCAATGTTTTTCCCTGCCTCCCTCTAACAGGGCGTTTTACCTGAAGACCCTCCATTGGGCTTCCCGGCATTTCGACACCTGTGTTTTTTTGAATTCCAACAACTACCAGCTCGACAGCTATGCTGCCACGCCCTTGGCTTTTGGCCTGGGCGCGGCAGCATCGTGGGCCAGCGACGGCCGGTCGGGCTTTGAAGGCTTCAAAGGCTTTGCCGACAGCCACGACGACTGGATGTTTGGTTTTTTGTCCTATGAGCTGAAAAACCAACTGGAAAACCTGCAGTCGAAAAATCCGGATCGCCTGGGTTTTCCTGCGGCACACTTCTTCAGGCCGGTTATCCTGATTTTGCCAGGCAAGGGCGAGATGCTGATCGGATGCCTGCCAGGTCATGGCCGGCTGTCCGACCCATCCGTCGTATATTATGACATCATGGCTAGCGAGCCGCCTCCATCAACCCGGGGCATATCTTCGGTCATCCGCCGGCGCATCGACCGTGAAAACTACCTGAGGCAGGTGGGGGCAATCAAAGAACATATTCAGGCAGGGGATATTTATGAAATGAACTACTGCATGGAATTCTTTGCGGAGAACGTACATGCCGACCCCCTGGAGGTATATGATGCCCTGAACCTGGCCTCTCCGACCCCGTTTTCCTGTTTTTATATGCTGGACAACAAATTTTTAATGTGTGCCAGCCCTGAAAGATTTTTACGGAAGAAGGGCCAAAAGCTGATATCGCAGCCGATGAAGGGCACCATGGGCAGGGGAGGCACAAAAGCCGAAGACCTCATGCTGAAACAGGCCTTGCACAACGACCCCAAAGAGCGCAGCGAAAATGTGATGATCGTCGACCTGGTAAGGAATGATCTGTCGCGGACGGCGTTGAAAAACAGCGTTTGTGTCGAGGAGCTTTTCGGGATCTATTCTTTCAGGCAGGTGCATCAAATGATCTCGACAATCACCTCCCGTTTGCGTCCCGGCCTCCACTACCTCGACGCCGTCAGGCATGCTTTTCCGATGGGTTCGATGACCGGGGCCCCCAAGATCAGGGCCATGCAACTGATCGACCAGTACGAGGACCACTGCCGCGGACTGTTCTCCGGTGCAGTGGGCTATATCAGCCCCGAAAAGGATTTTGACTTCAACGTGGTGATCAGGAGCATACTGTACAATCGAAAAAATATGTATCTTGCCTATCTTGCCGGCAGTGCCATTACATCGGGTTCCGTGCCCGACAAAGAGTATGAGGAATGCCTGCTGAAAGCCGCCTCCATGGGAAAGGCGATCGGAAACCCGGGGCTGCTGTTGCCCTGAGCTCCCGGAGGCATACTGGCCGTAATTTTGTGAATGGATTAACCTATGAAGTGTAACTGTTTAGTGTGTTTGTTGATCGCAGTCATTCTTTTGGCCCCTGCCCCGGCCAGGGCAGAGGAGAAAGATGTAAGCGATATGGAACATCGTGAACGGATTTTTGTGGGAGGGATGATCGGCCTGCAACTGGGCACCCTCACCGCCGTGAGCATCAACCTGCATGGGGGGTACCGTCTGACCAATCGCTTGTCGGCCGGCATCGGAGGTATGTACCAGTATGCCAACGACAGGTGGTTCGGAGAGTCATACAGTTCGCACGTATACGGAGGCAGTGTTTTTGCCCGTTTCGGGCTTGCCGGCGATTTGTTTCTCCATGCCGAATACGAGCGGCTGCAGGTAGAGTCAAGATTGTCATTGCAGCCCCCCGATGAGAGGCCCAGGATCACCGAGCAGAACTACCTTCTGGGTGCGGGTTATGGACTGCGGCTGTCGGAAAGTGCTGTTATCAATCTGATGCTGCTGTACAATTTCAATGACGACAGCCAGGTGCATTTTTCCAATCCCTTCATGAGGGTCGGCATCGACATCTATTTTTAAACAGCCTTTTGCCGGGCAGTCTGCAGGATTTTGCACGCCCGGGCCTGGTCCGGCTGGCCGGCAGTCTGAAAAAAAACGCCCCCACTTTTTACAATCAGTCGACGCAGTTAAACAATTCCTGTTTGACGGTGGTTTATGAAAGTATAGCCGGAAAACGGCATTCATTCTATTCATACATAAAATCAATCGCAACATGAAGACAGACCTGGACATTGCCAAGGCCGCAAAAATACGTCCGATTACCCAGGTAGCCGCCAAACTTGGTGTTGAAGAGGACGACCTCTACCTGTTTGGCAAACACATCGCCAAGCTGCCGCTGAGGCTGATCGACCCCAGCCAGTCTCGCAAAAAAAAGCTCGTACTGGTAACGGCCATTACCCCCACACCTGCCGGCGAAGGGAAAACCACGACCTCCATCGGACTTTCGGAAGGACTGAACCGAATAGGTGTAAAATCCACCGTAGTGATCCGTGAGCCATCGTTAGGTCCGGTGTTTGGGATAAAGGGCGGGGCGGCCGGAGGAGGCCATGCCCAGGTGATCCCCATGGAAGACATCAACCTGCATTTTACCGGCGATATGGCCGCGGTCGAAAAAGCCCACAATTTGCTGTCGGCCCTCGTGGACAATCACCTGCAAAGTAAAAGCAACACATTGAACCTTGACCCGCGCAAGATAGTCTGGAAACGGGTTACCGACATGAACGAGAGGGTGCTGAGAAATATCATCGTGGGCCTTGGGGGGCCCAAGCAGGGAGTTCCCCGCGAAACCGGGTTCGACATCACGGCAGCCTCAGAGGTCATGGCGGCCCTTTGCCTTGCCAGCGACCTGGAAGACCTGAAAGAAAAGTTCGGCAACATCCTGGTTGGCTTTACCTACGACGATCAGCCCGTGTATGCCAGGGACTTCAAGGCCCAGGGTGCCATGGCCGCCCTGATGAAATACGCCATCATGCCCAACCTGGTGCAGACCCTTGAAGGAAATCCCGCCATTGTTCACGGAGGACCCTTCGCAAACATTGCGCAGGGAACCAATACCTTGATTGCCACCAGGATGGGGCTATCCCTCTCGGACTATGTGGTGACCGAGGCTGGCTTTGCATCGGAACTGGGGGCCGAAAAATTCCTCAACATCAAATGCCAGTACGGGGGGCTTTCGCCCAATGCCTCGGTGATCGTCGCCACCATCAGGGCCTTGAAGTACCATGGAGGAGCCAAACTGTCGGCACTGAAAGATCCCGACGCTGAGGCCGTTGGAAGGGGCCTTGAAAACCTGGACAAACATATCGAGAACATCCGACATTTCAAGCTGAGCCCGGTTGTGGCCATCAATAAATTCCATACTGACACCGATCAGGAGGTTGACCTCGTGAAAAAGCACTGTGAGAATCAGGGAGTAAAAGTGGCCATTTACGAAGGCTGGGAAAAAGGCGGGGAAGGTGCCATCGAACTGGCCAGGCTCGTGAAGGAAGCTGCCGAAAGCTGCACCACCTGCTTTGAACCCCTCTACGACTTTAACTGGGACATTGAGAAAAAGCTGCACACCATAGCCACCAAACTTTATGGCGCCGACCATGTAGAGTATACCGTGAAGGCGAAAGCCCAGATCAGGCAATTTGAAAAGCTTGGCCTCGACAAATTGCCCGTATGTGTGGCCAAGACCCAGAAGTCACTGTCCGACGACCAGTTCAAGCTTGGCCGGCCGAATGATTTCACCGTAAAGATCAGGGAGTTCGAGGTGGCCGCAGGGGCTGGCTTCCTGATACCCATTGCGGGCACCATCATGCGCATGCCCGGCCTGCCCGGCATGCCCTCGGCCGAAAAGATCGACATCGACAAGGAGGGGAACATCACAGGATTGTTTTGATCAGCCTGGCCTGGAGCGTCTTCTTAGTGGACATCCAGGCCATGCCTCATATAGATCAGGTGTTCTAGGGTCTTGAGTATCTCTTCCATGTATTCGCCAACAGCCCTGGTGCTTCCGGGCAGGGTATATACCAGGGTTTCACCGATGATCCCGGCCACCCCCCTGCTGAGAAGGGCATTTGGTTTTTCTTTCCCGTATTTGATCCGGATCATTTCCATAATACCCGGAATTTCCTTGTCGAGCATGGGGCGGATAGTCTCCACCGTAATGTCGCGGGGGCCGATCCCCGTACCTCCTGTGGTAATGATCACATCGGCCTCGTCGTAGGTGGTTTTTTCGATCAGTACGCTGAGGCTGGATGTGTCATCGGGGATTACTGTATGCCTGATATCGATCTTTCTTGGCTGACTGCCGAAATGCCGTTCGAGCAGCTCGACGATGCGCGGACCGCTCCGGTCGGCATAATCACCCCGGCTTGCCCTGTCGCTGAGGGTTACCACCTGAATGCGGAACACCCTGGGCACATACCTGAGTACGTCGCCCGGCCGCAATGAACCCTGACGTATTACCCGGGCAAAGATCCCTTCTTTGGGCATGACGCAGTTGCCCACCTCACGAAAAATGGCACAGGCTGAACCGTGGCAGGATTTTCCGATCTGGGTTACCTCGAGCTCCACATGTTCTCCTGTAAAGCGATCGAGGGGTGAGGTTTTCGACAGTTCTATTCCGTGGGTGGTCAGGTTTTCGGCAAATTCGCCATAGGCGATGGATCGCCCGGCTTCGCGCGAAAACCTGTCTACGCTTTCTTTTCCGAGGAGGCTTACCTGCCTGTGCCAGGGCCCGGCATGTGCGTCTTCCATGACACCAAGATGGTTCAGGGTGATTTCTTCTGCGGGAAGTTTTAACGTGCCTTTTTCCCTGGAGCGATTCACCGACAAGATCTTCAAAACATCGTTTTGCATGCCTATTCCTTTGTTTTTGAAACCAAACTGAGCTGTCCGATCAGCATTTGCTTATCGACGGCCTTGCACATATCGTAGATGGTCAGCAGGCATACAGAGGCTGCCGTCAGGGCTTCCATCTCTACCCCGGTACGTCCGTTGCAAATTACAGTGGCCCTTACCTTTACCCCCGATTGAGCGGGGTCTTGCAAAAGCCTTGTCTCTATTGCCACCTTGCTGATCTGCAGCGGATGGCACAGGGGAATGAGTTCGGACGTGCGCTTGGCTGCCTGTATGCCGGCTATCTCGGCTACTGTGAGCACATCGCCTTTTTTGATCTGGTTATCGGCTATCAGCGCGGCGGTGGGGTCTTGCATGGCGATAAAGCCCTCTGCCACAGCAGTCCGTTTCTGAACAGCCTTCCCGCCCACGTCGACCATCCTGGCTTTGCCTTCCTGGTCGGTATGTGATAATGAATTCATTTGTTGTTGGTTTAAGATCCGTCAGCAGGCGGGCTATCCGCCGATATTGTGGAAGCAGTTCAACCGGTTTACCGTCCCTTTTTCAGGTTTGGTGTCCAGGGCCATTTCCATGGCTCTATGTATGCCCAGCTGCCTGATATCGTAGCTCAGGTCGCTGAACAAACATGGTTTCATCTTTCCGTCGCTGGTAAGCCGCAAACGGTTGCAATGCTTACAGTCGCCCCCACTGCCGCCCTCCACGATGCCAAAATGCCCTGCCTGCAGGTCCATTTGCTGGATGAAGCGCAATTGCAGTCCGTTCCGCATACAGTAATCAGCAACCCCCCTGGCATCCTCTCCGTGCGGGCCGGGGCCCACCACGCAGTTGACCTTGACAGGAAGCAGCCCGGCCTCTCTGGCAGCCTCTATCCCATTGAACACTTTTTGAATATCGCCACCACGGGTGATCTCCCTGAACTTTACGGCATCTGTGGTGTCGAGGCTGATGTTTACCCGCCGGAGCCCGGCCCTGGCCAGGGGAAGGGCAAAATCCGGCAGCAGTATCCCGTTGGTGGTCATGGCCAGGTCGCTGAGCCCGGGTACCGCCGATATCATGCTCACCAGCTCAACGATGTCCCTTCTTACCAGGGGTTCCCCTCCGGTAAGGCGTATCTTGTCTACCCCAAGGGCCGCGGCCACTGCCACCACTTGCTGTATCTCTTCGAAGCGCAGGATGTCCTGGTGTCGCAACATGCAGGGGTTGTCTGCGGGCATGCAATAGTGGCAGCGGAGATTGCAGCGGTCGGTAACCGATATGCGCAGGTAATTGATCTTTCTGTTAAAGCGGTCTAACATCGGCCAGCTCTCCTTTCTCTATATTAAGAATGCCTTTGGGAATGCACATCAGCCCAACGGAGAGGCTGATGGCATGGATATGGGCCGAACCATGGTATCTGGCCGGAACCGCCTCTCCCTGGCTGTTGATGATCACGGGTAAAAACTCAAGGCGGTCGGCCTTTTTTCTCTTGAAACTTACCCCCATGGGTATTTTCAGTTCAAGAGGATGGTAATCATGCCCCATCATTTTGTATATCAGGGGTTTGACAAAGGTCTCGAAATTGATGTACGACGATACCGGGTTCCCGGGCAAGCCAAAGATGGGCGTGGTGCCCGATTTGCCGAAAACGGTGGGCCTGCCCGGTTTGACAGCCACTTTTTGAAACAATATGTCGACATTGTTTTTTTTCATGATCCCGGGAACGAAATCGAAGTCGCCCATCGAAACCCCTCCGCTGATCAGCACGAGGTCGTTGGTGGCCAAGGCCTGTCCGATGGCAAGCTCAGTGGCTTTGGCATCGTCAGGTACGATCCCCATGTAGTTGGGAATGCAGCCGGCCGCCCTTGACTGTGCTGCCAGCTGGATTCCGTTGCTGTTGCGTATTTTTCCCGGCCCCGGTACCTCCCCCGGTTCGACCAGTTCATCACCGGTTGACAAAATGCCCACCCTGGGCTGTTTTGCCAGCAGCGGGCGGGTCGATCCGCTGGCAGCCAGCATGGCTATGTGCCGGGGCAGGATCAGGGTCCCCGCACGGCAGATCACATCGCCTTTTTTTACATCCTCTCCCTTTGTGGCGATATTTGACATGGTCTTCCGGGCGGCAAAACGTATTTTCCCCTCCCCGGTTTCCCTGCATTGCTCGATCATGATCACGGTATCTGCTCCCCGGGGCACCATGGCACCTGTCATGATCTTGCTGCATTGACCTTCTGCTATATCCCGGCTGGGGATATCGCCGGCAGCCAGTACTTCAATCACTTCCAGTTCCCCGTCCAGGTCGTTGCGGCGGCAGGCATAGCCATCCATGGCCGCCTTGTCGAAAGGCGGCATGTCAACATCCGAACACAGGTCTTCTGCCAGCACGCGGTTAAGAGCATCTGCGAAGTCGGCGCGTTCGCTGCCCGTGGTGGTCACACCAGACAATACAATGGAAAGCGCTTCTTCGAATTCGATCATTTTCCTGCTACATTTCTTCCATACACCGCCGGCAGCCGGAGGTGATTACTCCCCGTCAAAACCGATCACCTGGTATTCGTGATCAAGGGTGTTGACAATGAGCAATTTGTTTCTGAGTACGCCTTCTTTTCCCAGCAATACCTTCAGGGCTTCGGCAACCTGCAGGGATGCAGCCAGTGCCGGGGTGAAGGATGGGTTGCCCAACAGGGTTTCCGCCCCTTTTTCCACCTCATCCGGGTAAATCCGCTCCAGCAGGCGGTCGCCCGGCATGATGGTGCCTACCTGGGCATACCATCCGGCAATTGCCCCGAACACCATGGGGATATTCAGCGCGTTTGCCGCAGCAGCCACCACCTTTCGGGTGCTTACATTGTCCAGTGCGTCGACGATCAGGTCGTGCCCTACCAGGATGCCGGCCGCATTATCAGAATTGATCAGCAACTGTCGTGCCACAACCTTCACTTCAGGATTGACTTCTCCGACCCGCTGCCGGGCTTCCTCTGTTTTCGGCTTGCCCAGGTTGGCTGGCAGGGAGAGGAGCTGGCGGTTCAGGTTGGATACCTCAAACACATCCCCGTCGATCACCGTCAGATGACCGATCCCCAGCCGCGCCAGCAATTCGATGATGTAGCCGCCCAGGCCGCCGCATCCCACCACGGCCACCCTGAAGTGCCGCAGTCTGAGGTTCTCCTCGTGGCTGAGCATGTTTTCGTTGCGGACATACCGGTCTTTCAGCTTCATGGCTTGCGTGTTACAGATGGTTTGCGAAGTTACAAAAAACCATTGGAAGCGGGGTTATCAGATCTTGTGCCTCAGTGAACAAGGGAGGCAACTGAAATGTTCTGTTTGGCGGCACCGGCTTCTGGCCGAAGTCTTACTGCAAGATGCATTCAAGACCAGGGCCGGGCATGATTCTTCACAGGATTCATTGCCCTCCTGTGGATGTCAGTCAATCATTAATGTTTCATAAATAGAATAAGAAATGCATAAATTTTTGAGTAGGTATTGAGCAAATTATGCGTTATTTGTGTCAGCAAGCCGGGCCCTGTCTTTAAACCGGACAATGTTCCGGAGTTTGAAGAGTATGTTCCGGCATTTGTTGCACCTGCTTTTTTATGAAAGGTGCCGTTGTGCACCAAACGCAACTGCCTATGCTGAAAAGCTGGAAAACCGGNCTTGTCTTTCTTTTTCTGGGTGGGCTGGTCCTTTTGTTTATCGTTGCGCCACTTGCCGGCATGTTCCTGAATACGACTTCTGCGCAGTATGCCGAAACCATAGCCGATGCACAGGTAAGGGAAAGCATCCGACTGACCTTGTTCAGTTCGTTTGCCGGGGTTGTGATCTTTGGTATTGCGGCCATACCGCTGGCGTATTTGCTGGCAAGGAGAAATTTCCGGGGAAGGGGGATTGTCAACGGAGTGGTCGATCTGCCCATTGTGATCCCTCATTCGGCTGCAGGGATCGCCCTGCTGGGGGTGTTCAGCCGTGGGAGCTTTATGGGACAGGCCGGTGAGGCAGCAGGGATACAGTTTGTCGGAGGTACGGCAGGTATTGTGATCGCCATGGCTTTTGTGAGCATTCCCTTTCTGATCAACGCGGCCAGGGATGGATTTGAGGCGGTACCCGAGAAGCTTGAAAAAGCCGCCCTGAATCTTGGTGCTTCGCCCTGGAGAGTGTTTTTTACCGTTTCGCTCCCCCTGGCCAGGCGGTCGGTTTTGACCGGCCTTACCATGATGTGGGCCAGGGGCCTGAGCGAGTTCGGCGCAGTAGTCATAATTGCCTATCACCCCATGGTTGCCCCGGTGCTCATTTGGGAAAGATTCACCTCGTTCGGGCTGTCGTATGCCCGGCCCGTTGCCGCCGTGTTTGTATTTATATGCCTGCTGGTTTTTGTGGGGTTGCGTTTGTTTGCCAGCCGTTTGCCGGAAAGAAATCAGGGATGAGACAAAAATTTTTGCCACCGGAAGGGATACGGATCTGTGAACAAAATGATAATGCCGGGTTGATGCCGGCTTGATGAACCATGCTTCAACTAAAAAACATAGGGGCAACACTCGGCTCCTTTTCGCTTGCCGGCATCAGCTTTGAAGTTGACAACGGCGATTACCTCGCTTTGCTGGGTGTATCGGGTGCGGGCAAGACGGTGCTGCTCGAAGTGCTGGCCGGTTTGGTCAGGCCGGAGCAGGGACAGGTGCTGCTTCGAGGAGAGGATATCACGGAAAAAAAAATACAGCGACGCCGCATCGGCCTGGTATACCAGGATCTCTGCCTTTTTCCCCATTTGAGCGTTTGGGAGAACATTGCCTACCCCCTGAAGGGGAAACAGGGTTCGCGCGTCGAATCAGGCAGGCGCATACGCTTCCTTGCCTTTGAAACCGGGGTGGAACATCTTTTACAGCGCTATCCTGCCACGCTTTCGGGAGGTGAGGCTCAACGGGTCGCCCTGGCGCGTACGCTGGCGGCAGATCCGGATATTTTGCTGCTCGACGAACCCCTGTCCAATCTGGATGTGAAACTGAAAGCCGGATTGCGTGCCTTGCTGCAACGCATTCATCAAAGCGGGAAAACAGTGATCCATGTAACCCACGACTTTATGGAAGCGGCTACCCTGGCCAATAAGGTGGCCGTGATCGAGGCAGGGAAGCTGATTCAGTTTGGAACGCCTGAGGAGGTTTTCAGGCATCCGAGAACCGAATTTGTGGCCCGGTTTAGCGGGGTTAAAAACCTATTTGCCTGTCATGTCAAACCCAATGACGGAGATGGTGGATTGCTCGAAGCCATGGTTGCCGGCAAGCTGAGCATCGGCTTTTTGGGCAACCACAAACAGGAACAAGGCTTTGTGATGGTCCCGCAGCAAGACATCATTGTTTCGGAACAACCCATCAATTCTTCGGCAGTAAATCAATATCCGGGCCTTATCAGGGAAGTATACCTGTCCGGGTCGGGCATGGAGCTGATCGTCGATGCAGGGGTGGAGTTTGTGGTATCGGTCAGCCGCGAATCCTGCGAAAGAATGGGCCTGAACCCGGGCAAGCAGGTCTGGCTTGCGTTCAAGGCGTCGGCGGTAAGGTTTGTGGAAGCCTGAGGCAGGAACCTTTTATAAACATGGATGATGTATTGATTTGCTGCTCAACTATTCCTAACTTTGATCGCCGGAATTTTATGATAAACACCCAAATATTTAACCATATGAACCCAAAAAACAATTTTGCCCGAACCTTGCTGTTGCTGCTGCTCGCCGGGACAGCTTCCTGTCATTTATTCAGGGCCGATGAGCCGGGGCAAACCATGCCCTATGCCAAAAACATCATTTTCTTTGTTGGCGATGGCATGGGATACAATCATGTACTGGCGGCCAACTATTACGAGCACGGCCGATCGGCCGCCCAGCCCTATGAGCAGGAAGGCTGGTTGCAAAGAGGGCTGGCAACCTATAATGCTGCCAGGTTGAGCAATGGCGACACCATTTTCCGAAACGGGTATGCACCCCGTACGGCCTGGGAAGATGCCGGCTACCTCATTTTGGATTACACCGACAGCGGAGCCGGTGCCACGGCCCTGTCTGCCGGGAAAAAAATCCTTGACGGCGCCATCGGGATCTCTCTTAATGGCGACACACTGCTCCACATCAGCCAGGCAGCAAAGGCCCGCCGCAAATCCACCGGGCTGGTAAGCAGTGTGCCATTGAGCCACGCCACCCCGGCAGGTTTTGCTGCCCATAACCAGCATCGTTCCAATTATGAGGAGATCGGGCAGTATTTGCTGTTTCATACCCGGCTTGATCTGATCATGGCGCCGGGGCATCCCGAATACAACAACGACGGACAGCCCGAAACCATGTCGGCCAGGTATGTGGGAGGCTGGGAGATTTGGGAGCAGCTTTCGGCCGGCGACCAGCGCACCGAATTCACCGACGGCGACCGGTTGCTGTTTGTGCAGGACGTGGACGGCGACGGCAGCCGTGATCCCTGGGTGCTGATCGAAGACAGGGAGGATTTTTTGGCCCTGGCCTCAGGCCCCACGCCCAAACGGGTACTCGGCATACCCCGGGTATACTCCACCCTGAACCAGGGGCGCAGCATGGCCGAGGGCGAACAGATGCCCTTTACCCGGCCCTTTAACGAAAACGTGCCTACCCTCGAAGAGTTAACCCTGGCTGCACTGAATGTGCTGGGACAAAACGATTACGGCTTTTTTGTGATGATAGAGGGCGGGGCCATCGACTGGGCCAGCCACGACAACCACCTCGGACGCACCATCGAAGAGCAGTTCGACTTTAATCGTTCGGTGGATGCAGCCATCGCCTGGGTGGAAGAGAACAGCAGCTGGGAAGAGACCCTGATCATTGTGACCAGCGATCATGAATGTGGCTATCTGACCGGCCCCAACCATCCCGATCCGGTAAACGAAAAGGTAGAGAACCGCGGGCAGGGGAATTTGCCCGGGCATCAGTGGAATTTCGACAGCCACACCAATATGCTGGTGCCCATGTATGCCAAAGGCCCGGGAGTGGAATTGCTCGATATGTTTGCCGAAGAGAAGGACCCGGTGCGCGGGCCCTTTCTGCAAAATACCGAAATCGCCCAGGCCATCTTCCTGATGTGGGGCAAGCCCCATATCGAGGTTCACCGGCTAAACCGGTAGCGGCCTTATTCCATGATGATGTCGTACGGCAGCCGGGTAAGGATGCCCGTCATCTGACGGAGTTCCTCCAGTTGGCGGTAATACCGGTAGCTGCTGCCCAGCTTCTGTTCGACCATCCTTTCGCTGATGCCTCCGAAGTCTTCCATCAGCTGAGTGAAGAAATCTTTGCGGATGGGGTATTCGCGGATGCGGTATACTTCGAGTTCTGCCAATTCTGCAGCCACCTCAATGGCTTTTTGCAATCCGCCGAAATCGTCTATCAGTCCGTTTTGCCTGGCCTCGGCCCCGCTCCAGACCCTTCCCCTGCCCAGTTTGTCCACTTCCGATACCGGCAACTCCCGGCCTTCGGCCACGTGATTGATAAAGGTGTCGTAGATCTCTTCAATGGACTCTTCGATGATGCGGCGCTCGGCCGGGGTCATCGGCCTGCTGATGGAGCCCAGGTCGGCAAACTGATTGGTTTTTACGTTGTCGAAGGTGATGCCCAGTTTTTCGTTGAAGAAGTCCTGCATATTGGGTATCAGGCCGAATACCCCGATCGAACCGGTGATGGTGCTGGGGCTGGCCAGTATCCTGTGGGCTGCACAGGCGATATAATAACCCCCGGAAGCCGCCAGATCGCCCATGGAGGCGATAACCGGCTTTTCCTCTGCGGCCAGCCTGACCTCCCTGAGGATCACGTCGGAGGCCAGGGCGCTCCCCCCGGGTGAGTTGATGCGGAACACAATGGCTTTGACAGTTTCGTCTTTCCTGGCCTCACGAATTGCCCCGGCAATCCTGTCGGAGCCGATGATGCGGTTGCTGCCGCTGCCTTGTACGATAGTGCCGCTGCCATATATTACAGCAATCCGGTCGCGGGTGCGGGGGGTTTCCATAGATTTTGGCCGCGGCGCCCTGTTGTACTGTGCAAGGCTTACCAGCTGGATATCGTTTTCGGGCTCCAGTCCAAGCTTGTTGCGAAGCACATCCAGAATCTCATCGCGGTGGGCGATACCGTCGATCATCTCGGACTCCAGGGCCAGGGAGGCGTTCCGGGTGAGCAATTGATCTGCAACCTGGTTTACCTGGTCGATGCCCAGCCCCCTTGACTTGCCCACATCGCCCATAACGTTGTTCCAGATGGCAGCGGTATATGACAAAATCTGTTCCCGGTTTTCGGGACTCATGTCTTCGCGGAACAAAGGTTCGCCGGCGCTCTTGTATTCGCCGTGGCGTATCAGCTGGGGATCGATCCCCAGCCTGTCGAGCATGTTTTTGATAAACAGGAGCTCCGAATTGATTCCCCTGAATGCGATCAGCCCCTCGGGATGCAGGTACACCTCATCGGCCACACTGCCCAGGTAATAGGCATTTTGCATATAGGTTTCACCATAGCTGACGACAAACTTCCCCGCGTCCTGGAAGTCCCTGATGGCCTTTCGTATTTCGTCGGTGGTTGCCCAGCCGGCATTCAGAAAGCTCAGGTCGAGGAAAATGCCCTCAATGTGGTCGTCGGCCATTGCCTTTTCCAGGTTTTTCAGCAGATTGTTCAGCCCGATGGCCCGCTGTGGAGAGAAGGACATCCGGTGGAAGGATTCGAAGGGGCCTCGGGGTTCGCGGTCAATGATCTCTCGGTCCAGCTTCAGATGCAGCACCGATTTCTCATGAACTTCGAATACATCCCGCCTTGACAGGCTGGCAAGGGAAGCGAACACCCCGATCATGACAAACAAAAGGATGACGAAGGTGAGAAAAAATCCCAGCATGGAGGCAAACATAAATTTGAAAAACTGCTTCATGACATGATGAATTTGAGATAAATACAGGTTGAACGCATAAAGGTACAAATTTAGGAAATACCGGATTGCCGCAAAGAGAGGAAATCAAATTTTGTGTTCAGGTTTTTTTTCTTCAAATTTGCCCTGAAATCAATCGTCCGCAGCATGTCAACAGCCTATATTTTATTGGGAGGCAATATGGGGGATGTTCCCGCTGCATTTGCCCGCGCCATTGCCATGATGAAGGAGGAAGGCCTGCAAACAAAAGCAGTGGGCTCCCTTTACCGGAGCGAGCCCTGGGGAATGGAGTCCGGGGGGCAATTCCACAATCAGCTGGTGGTGATTTCGACGGGGCTGCCACCAGCCGCCTTGCTGGAGATCCTGCAGCGGATCGAAAAAACCCTTGGCCGGCGGCGGGTATCTTCTGCTCCCGCTCCCAGGCCCATCGACATCGACATCCTGATGATCGACCAGGAGGTTGTGGATTTGCCTGGGCTGACTGTCCCCCATCCGCGCCTGCATCGGCGAAGATTCGCCTTAATGCCCCTGAGCGAACTGGCTCCCGGGCTGCGTCACCCCCTGCTGGGCAAGACCGTCGCCGAGTTGCTGTCAGAATGCGACGATCCACTGAAAGTAGCCCGGCTGAGCCTTCCGGGGCTTCCTCACATCGAACATAGATGAAGCCATGAGGTACAACTACATTGCCATAGAAGGGAACATCGGTGCGGGAAAGACCACCCTGGCCACCAGGATCTCCGGCATCTACAACGGAAAGCTGATCCTCGAGCAGTTTGAGGACAACCCCTTTCTGGCCAAATTCTATGAGAACCAGGAAAAGTATGCCTTTGCTCTCGAACTTTCCTTTTTGGCCGAAAGGTACCAGCAGCTGAAAACCGAACTGTCCAATCAGGACCTGTTCTCGGATTTCACCATTTCGGATTACTTTTTGAACAAATCACTCATATTTGCCCGCAAAACCCTGAACGACGACGAATACCATCTGTTTATGACACTGTTCAATATCATGAACGCCAATCTGCCCAGGCCCGATTTGCTGGTACACCTGTATGCCAGCACCGAACGGCTGCAGCGGAACATCAAACACCGGGGCCGGGAGTATGAACAGCGCATTGCCGATGAGTACCTCGACAAGATCCAGGACAGCTATTTCAATTACCTCAGGCAGCAGCCCCAGCTCAGGGTACTGGTGCTCGACATCAACGCCATCGACTTTGTTGCCTATTCCTCTCATCTGGAAATGGTGCTGGAGGCCATCGACCAGGAATACCCCCGGGGCATCACCCGGATAAGGCTGGGTGTAGATGCCCCATAAAAAAAGGCCCCGAAAATGGGGCCTTTTTTATGGTCTGCCTTCAGGGAGTTTACCGGACAATGTCGCGGAATTCGCTCTGCCCGAAGAACATGACGAATTCACGGTCTTCGGCGGCTTGTCCCCTCATGTCGGCATCCAGTTCGATGGCACGGCGCAGGTTGCTGTACAGACTGGTCGGGTCGTTTTGCCTTGCGGCGATCACTGCCTTCAGGTAAGCGACCTCGGCCGATTCGGGAGCGCAGTTCAGGGTGCTGACGGCGGCCTGGCGGTTGCCTGCCATCAGTTGGGCAAGGGCCACATTGTATTTGCAGGTGAGGCCTGTAAAAGATGACAGGGCAGCCTGGTACTCACCGGCCCTGATCTGCAAAATGCCCATATTGTAATCTACGTTGATCCCTTCTGCCCTGGCGGCCCGGAAGAGAGATTCGGCGGTCTCATCGTCGGTTTCCCATGCAGCCACAACACCCAGGTTGTTTTGAACATGTCCGTTGCCCGGCGCCAGCTGATTGGCTCTTTCCAGGTATTCTGCGGCCTGCCCGGTTTCTTCCATTTCGAGCAATACCACGGCAGCATTGTTAAATCCTTTGTAGCTCCTGGGGAAGAGTTCCTGGGCCGAACGGTAAATGGCCAGGCGTGTTTGCATATTGTCGGTGAGGGTGGCGGCAAAAAGCAACTCTTTCTCATCGAGCTCTCCGGGGTTTTGGGTAGCCAGCCTGGAGATCTCCTCGCGTGTGCGCTTGGGTTCATAGGCATGCACGGTGATCTCGGCGCGGCGCAGGGGCTCCAGGATCTTTTCGATCTCGGCATAGATCAGGGTCATGTCCTTGATCCTTCTTTCTCTTTCGGCCGGGGCCAGCTGGGAGTCGATCACATTTGCAATGGCTTGCTTGTCGGGCAGGTCGGATGCGTCCAGCTTGGTCATAAAGCCGTCAAAATCCTCCCCTTTGGCTTCCACCCTGATTTCGGGCATTTCCACGTCTTTTTCATTGAACAGCCTGGTGATATAGCTTTCGCCGGTCGAGGCACGGTTTTCAGACAGTTCGAGGTTCAGGGCGATTTCCCCTTCGGGAGAGGCCCAGGCATCTACGTCGACGGCCTTCAGCTCCCAGCCCCGCTGGATGAACTCGGTCAGATCCTCTATCCTCTGCCTGGCCTCTTCCCTGCGGTTGAGGTCGAGACGCCAGTTCAGGTTATGGCGCATATAGGCGAAATAAATGCTGGCCGTCTGGGAAATGATCACTTCCTCTTCATATTCATGGGGAGCCAGTGAGAGGTTGTGATCGTTTTTAACCCTTTGGGAGGTAATGATCACCCCGTCGGCCACCTTTCTTTCGGGAAGTTCCGTTGCCCTGTCTTCCCTGCCTTCGCGATACAGCCTGGCGCGTACATAAAGTTCGGAGGCGAGCATGTCGGGCTCGTAATCAATGACATTGTGCAGGTTGAAGGTGGTTCTGCGGTCGCGGGTAATCATGGTGCCGGCAGTAGTGGTGGCGCTTCCGCGCAGGATAACGGTCTCCAGTTCCTTCTCACCGGCTTCGTGCTTCAGCACGGGGGTGATCTCCATCACCGCCCTGCGGTGAAAATACCCCTCGCTCACTGCGCCCTCTACATTGGCTGCCACCTCGCCACCATGGTTTTCCAGGGGATTGGTCTCAGGGGTGTAGCGAATGCCTTCATCGTAATTCCTGGCCATCCTGGGAATTGCGCAGCTGGCAAACAGTCCTGCTGTAATGAGCATCACAGCCAATAGCTTAAAGTTGATGTTTTTCATAATTTCCGTTTTGTATTGGTTAATCTTTTGGGTTGGTTAGTTTGGCTTTGATTTGTATTGGATGGTACAAATATATAAAAAACAATCAAACAACCCTGTATCCGGGATTATAGTTTGTATTCAGGTGCATGGTTTTTTGTCTTTTTGTCTTTCCCCGGAAAATACAAAAATATGCAGACGGAATAAAAAACCTCTGGCCATTTGGTCAAAAAAAAAATTAGTATTAGATTTGCACTCCATTTTTGAAGGGCAACCCATGCACGAAAAACTGGAAACGGCCCGTTCGTCTAGGGGTTAGGACGCCAGGTTTTCATCCTGGTAACAGGGGTTCGATTCCCCTACGGGCTACAGGAAAATCAATTTTAAAGAGCAGAGAACTTATTATGGCCAACCACAAGTCAGCGAAAAAGAGAATACGTTCCAATAATGCCAAGAGGCTGAGGAATCGTTACTATGCAAAAACCACCCGTACGGCGATCAAGAAATTGCGCGCAGAGCAGGACAAGGCTGTGGCCGAGGAAAAGTTGCCCAGTGTGTTTTCCCTGGTAGACAGGCTGGCCAGGAAATCTGTCATTCACAAAAACAAGGCAGCAAATCTGAAGTCAAAGCTTGCCAGGCATGTGAATACACTGCAGCAGTAGAGGCATTGGCAGGCGGGATCCGTTAAATGCCAGGGCATTTCCGGGTTTCCCCTTCAGATGACAACGGCCCGTTCGTCTAGGGGTTAGGACGCCAGGTTTTCATCCTGGTAACAGGGGTTCGATTCCCCTACGGGCTACAAAAACAGACCTTTCAGCCGGAAGGTCTGTTTTTTTTATTCCGGCAATGTTAAATTAGCCATGTAAAATGTTGGACACGGAAGACAGAAGACAGAAGACAGAGGACGGAAGGACGAGGGAACGAAAGAACGAAGGAACGAATGAACGAAAAAGTTGAAAAGTTGAATAGTTTAAGAGTTGAAAATTAAACATTTAAACTTTTAAACTTTTAAACTTATTAGCCTATTTGGGGTTTCCCGGGGTTTAACTGTCGCACGGACTGGGGGTAGAGTTAAACAACATATAAAAATACCGGAATAAAAAAATCAGATACACATGAACCCTCCTGCTTCTTCTTCCTATCCTTCCGTTTCCCTCAGAGGCATAAAAACCTGGGCCGAGGATGACCGCCCCAGGGAGAAGCTCTTGTCCAAAAGCCGGAAAGCCCTGTCGGACGCAGAGCTGCTTGCCATCGTCATTGGTTCGGGCACGGCTGACTGTTCTGCCGTGGAGCTGTCAAGGACCATTCTGCACAGCGTCTCCAACAACCTTTCGGAACTTGCCAGGCTGGGTGTCGCCGAACTCGTCCGCTTCAAGGGCATTGGCAAGGCCAAGGCCAGCAACATTGTGGCCGTGATGGAACTGGGCAGGCGGCGGCGGCTTTCGGAGAGCCTGCAAAGGAGCAGCATCACCTCCAGCCGCGATGTATTTGAGATCATGCAACCCCTGCTGGGTGAACTGGCATTCGAGGAGTTCTGGATCATCGCGCTCAACCGGGGCAACCGCATCATCAGGCCGGTCTGCATCAGCGAAGGCAGTGTGTCGGGTACGGTAGCCGATCCGAAAAAGATCTTCAAACTGGCCCTGGAGGAAAATGCCTCTGCCCTTATCCTGTGCCATAATCATCCCAGCGGACAGCCTAAACCCAGCCCCAACGATTCGCACATCACCAAGCAATGCAGAGAGGCCGGGAAAGTTCTCGACCTTCCGGTACTCGACCATGTGATCATTGCCGCAGAAAGCTACTTCAGTTTTGCCGATGAGGGCATGCTTTAGCTTCAGGGACAAAGGCGGCGGCTTTCGCGGCTTTTGGGATCATCACCCCGCAACTTACAGGAAGAAGCAAATTTCCATTAACTTTACTCTGTAAGTTTCCCAAAAAACTGCTTCCATGATCCTGGTCTATGCCCCGCAAGCCTCCATGCGGATCGAATACACAGCCGGCCTCCTGCTTGGTGGCTTGCTGGGTTCCGATTGGAGCCTGACCGCCGAAACGGAAGAGTACCTCAATTTCAAGGGGCCACGGATCAATTACAGCAAGCAGCCCCTGTCAGAGGACGAAGTGCATATTGTTGCTCATGGCTTTCTGAATGAACAAGGCATTAAGGAGTTTTTTCCCGGAATGAACCGGAGCAACGACCTACCCCTGCTTTTCCCTTCGTCCGGGCCTTTGGGCTTCGATCCCTTTTCCGCTTCATTTTACCTGGTCAGCAGGTACGAGGAGTACCTGCCGCATACAAAAGACATCCACGGGCGTTTCGAGGCCACGGAGTCCTATGCCCATAAAAACAACTTTCTGCAAAGGCCGGTGGTAAACCATTATGCCATCCTCCTGGGCGATCTGCTCCAGGAAAGATTTCCGGGTTACCGTTATGCGCTGCCTGGCTTTACCTACATCCCTACCTACGATATCGACATTGCGTATGCTTACAGGGGCCGGGGAATTGTCCGTACCCTCTTCGGGGGCCTTCGCTCGCTTTTCCGGCTTGAGCCTGACGCCATCCGGCAGCGCATCCTTGTGCTGACGGGAAAACAAGACGACCCCTTCGACACCTACGATGAGATGATTGGCCTTTACAAACAATACGGGATCAAAGCTTTTTGTTTTGTGCTGTGTGGCGATTACGGGCCCTACGACAAAAACCTGCCGGTTTATTCGGGGGTATTCTCTTCCCTTGTCAAAAAACTGGCCGATTATGCCAATGTCGGCCTGCATCCCAGTTATGCATCGCACGGCGACCCCCGTATGCTTGCCAGGGAAGTTGTGCGCCTGGCCGGCATTATTCAGCAGGATGTGCGCTTCAGCCGTCAGCATTACCTGAGGCTTTCACTGCCGCATACTTATCGCCGCCTGATCGAACTGAACATTACCCACGACTTCAGCATGGGATATGCCAGCCAGCCGGGATTCAGGGCCGGTATCTGCTCTCCCTTCAGGTTTTACGATCTGGAAACCGAAAGCATAACCCCCCTGACCATCGTCCCTTTCGCCCTGATGGATGGGAGTTTTCGCGATTATCTGAAGATGGATCCATCCGACAGTTTGCCCCTGATCAGTCATTTGATCGAAGAGGTCGACCGGGTCCAGGGTACTTTTGTAAGCCTCTGGCATAACCACTCCCTGGGAACAGGGTATGGCCAGCAGGGTTGGAAAAACGTGTATGAACAAATGTTTGCCCTGGCGGCAAGCAAACACAAGATTGACTATGATCCGTTTCCTGACGCATGACCAAATCGATTTCGACAGATGGGACCGCTGCATTGACGAGGCCGTTAACGGCATCTTTTATGGCTATTCATGGTTCCTCGACATGTGCACAGCCAACTGGGCTGCCCTGGTCGAAGATGACTACAGCGCCGTGATGCCCTTGCCCATCAGGAAAAAAGCCGGCATCAGTTATGCCTATCAGCCGTTCTTTATCCAGCAGCTGGGGGTATTCAGCACCTCCAGCCTGACAGCCGAAGTGACCCTGCGTTTCCTGGAGGCCATTCCGCCAGACATCGGGCTGGTCGACGTGAACCTGAACACCTTCAACCCCCTGCCTGCAAATTACCCGGCCATCGGGAGCAGGGGGGTGACTTATGAGCTTGATCTGATCCTGCCTTACGGACAACTGCTGCAAAACTATTCGAAGAATACCCGGCGGAATATTAAAAAGGCCCGTGAACAAAAGGTATTTGTTACTTCGCACGGAAGGCCGGAGGACATCATCCACGCCTTCCGCCAAAACAGGGGGCTGAAAGGCGTCCCCTTCTCCGAAAAGGATTACCTGGTACTTAAACACCTGATATATGCCGGAATGCACAAAGGCATGGCCTCATTGAAATGTGCCTATTCGCAAACCAATGATTTTTGTGGGGGGATCGTTTTTTTTAAAAGCCATCAAAAGTCCGTCTGGCTCTTCTCAGGCACCACGCCCCAGGCCAGGGAGAACGGGGCAATGAGTTTGCTGGTGGATGAATTTATCAGGGAGCATGCGGGCAAAGAACTGGTCCTTGACTTTGAAGGTTCGTCCGATCCGAAACTTGCACGCTTTTATCGTGGTTTTGGATCGCAAGAATGTGTATTTTTACAAATCAAAATGAACCGCCTGCCCTGGTTGCTCAAACCCCTGGTCAACAGCTTCCTTTGGCTGAGGCGCACCGGGAGGACAGCCTTTGGGTAAAGCGGTGTCATGTAAAACCGAGAAACGATGATACATATTCTGGGCAACCGATCTTCACTGCTTAACCAATACATTTCCGAATTGCGCGATGCCGGCATTCAGAAAGACAGCCTTCGTTTTCGCCGCAATATGGAGAGGCTGGGTGAAATATTTGCCTATGAGATCAGCAAAACCCTTCGCTGGGAAAAGCGGGAGGTGGTCACCAGCCTGGGCGTGGCCTCCTGTGAGGTGCTGGAGAACCAGCCGGTGATCGCCACCATCCTTCGGGCCGGACTGCCCATGCACCAGGGTTTGCTCAACGCCTTTGACAGGGCCGAGAACGCCTTTATCTCAGCCTATAGAAAGCACCGCAAGAATGGGCGGTTCGACATACAGGTCGAATACGTTTCCAGCCCCGGCCTCGACGGGAAGGTGCTGATCATCAGCGATCCAATGCTGGCTACGGGTTCTTCCATGATATTGAGTTACAAAGAACTGATCCAAAAAGGGATTCCTTCGCATACGCACGTGGTTTCCATACTGGCAAGCAACCAGGGGGTGGACTACGTAAAAAAAAATATGCCGACCAGCAATTATACCATGTGGCTGGGAGCCGTTGATGACGAACTCACGGCAAAGGCTTATATTGTCCCGGGGCTTGGAGACGCAGGCGATCTTGCCTATGGCAGCAAACTGTAACCCCAAAACCTCGCGAATATGAAGCGGATGTCTGCCGTATTTTTCGAGAACATCAGGGTGGCCCTGGAGTCGGTCAGGAACCACTTGTTGCGTGCTTCCCTGACGGTACTGATCATTGCCTTTGGCATCATGGCCCTGGTGGGCATACTCACCGCCATTGATTCGATCAAACTTTCGGTGACGGAGAATTTTGCCCGGCTCGGGGCCAACAGTTTCTCTGTGCGAAACCGGGAAATGCGGGTTCAGATTGGGGGTGGGGGCGGACAGTCGCAGGTTTTCAGACGGATTACCTACGAGGAGGCCATCAGTTTCAGGGAGCGTTTCCAGTTTCCGGCCTACGTATCCCTCTCGGTCCATGGCAGCGGCTCTGCCACGGCCAGATATCGTTCGCGTGAAACGAACCCCAATGTAACGGTCAGAGGGAGCGATGAGAACTACCTGGTGACTTCCGGTTCGGAACTGGCCATGGGCAGGAATTTTTCCAGCGCCGAACTGCAATATGGAGCCAATGTGGTTTTGCTGGGCCATGAGGTGAGTAATAACCTCTTTCCGGGCAGCGAAGAGCCCGTCGGTGCTTTTGTCAGCATCGGGAACAGACGTTATCAGGTCATCGGGGTGATGGCCCGGCAGGGATCGGGTTTAGGGTTTTCCGAAGACCTTCATTGCATCATCCCGTACCAGACCCTGCGTCAGAATTTCTCGCGTCCGAACATGAACTACACCATCAACGTGAGCACCTTTGATGTGGAAAGCCTCGACATGGCCATTGATGAGGCCACTGGGCTGTTCCGCATCATCAGGGGCGACAGGTTCGGCGACCCAAGCTCTTTTGATATGGCCAAAAGCGATAACATTGCCCAGGCCCTGCTCGAAAATATCCGTTTTGTAACCCTGGCTGCCACCATCATCGGACTGATCACCCTGGCGGGTGCGGCTATCGGGCTGATGAACATCATGCTGGTGTCTGTAACCGAGCGTACACAGGAAATTGGGATCCGCAAAGCCCTGGGCGCCACCCGGACCATGATCAGGCAACAATTCCTGTCCGAAGCCATCCTCATTTGTCAGATCGGTGGGGTGGTGGGGATCATACTGGGCATTCTTGCCGGCAACGGGATCTCCGTACTGGTGGGCAGCCAGTTCATTGTTCCCTGGCTATGGGTGATCTCGGGGGTTGTCCTTTGCGTTGGTGTCGGTCTGATTGCGGGGTATTACCCGGCGGCCAAGGCCTCCCGGCTCGATCCCATCGAGTCGCTCAGGTACGAATAAAGCCTGGTTTTGCCACCCGGCATTTGTCGAAGCATCAATACCTGTTTAACATGGAAAAACTGACCAAGATCGTAGCCACCATATCCGACCTGAACTGCTCGGTCGGATTCATTCGGAGTTTGCATGAAGCAGGGATGGATGTGGTGCGCATCAACACGGCACATCAGCAGCCCGAACAGACCATGGATATTGTGAAGAATGTGAGGGAGGTATCGCATAAGATCCCTTTCATGATCGATACCAAGGGCCCTGAAATACGCACCAACAATTCGGAGCAGGGAATAAGCCTGGAAGAGGGGGAGACGATCCGGCTCCAGGGTCATGCCACAAAACAAAGCAACAAAGATTGTATCTATGTCGACTATCCGGAGATTGTGCAAGTGCTTTCCAGGGGTAGCAACATCATGATCGACGACGGAGACATCGAACTTGCCGTAATCGAAAAACACCCCGGGTACGTCATTTGCCGGGTGCAAAACAGCGGGATGGTCAGGTCGCGCAAGAGCGTCAACCTGCCCGGCATCGAGATCCCGCTGCCTGCGCTCAACGAAAAGGACAAGGAGTATATCCGCTTTGCCATGGATCACGACATGGACTATATTGCCCACTCCTTTGTCAGGAACAAGAAAGATGTGCTGGCCATCCAGGAAATGCTCGATCAGAGGGGAAGCCAGGTGAAGATCATTGCCAAGATTGAGAACCAGCAGGGGGTGGACCATATTGACGAGATCCTTGATCATGTATCCGGCATCATGATCGCCCGGGGCGACCTGGCCATAGAGGTACCCGCAGAGCGCATTCCCGGCCTCCAGGCCGAAATGGTGAAAAAGTGCATCCGGCGCAAAAAAGCGGTGATCATTGCCACTCAGATGCTGCATACCATGATCGACAATCCCAGACCCACCCGTGCCGAGGTCAGTGATATTGCCAATGCCGTGTTTTCGGGTACCGATGCAGTCATGCTCAGCGGAGAGACTGCCTTTGGGAAATACCCCCTGGAGTCGGTCAAAATCATGACCAAAACGGTTAGGGAAGCTGAAAAGAGCAAAACTTTCACCGTCGACAGCGAGGTCATGCCCCACGACAACCAGATCTCTGTATTCTTGTCGAAGGCGGCAGTGCGTTCTATCCAGAAACTAAACACCCGGGCCATCATCACCGATACCGACACCGGGAAGACCGCACGTTACCTGGCCGCGTTCAGGGGGCGTACTCCCATCTATGCCCAATGCTACGACCAGCGCGTGATGCGCGAGCTGGCGCTGAATTACGGTGTGGTGGCCGACCACATGGATGTGGAACTCTCGAAGAAGGATTTTATCAAGCACACCCTTACACGACTGATAGAGAAAGGCGAAATACATGACTCAGATCTCATCGTGGTCCTTGCTGGCAATTTCGGGAAAAAGGCAGGCCCTTCCTTTGTGGAGATCAGCACGGCCAGCAACATGATCCAGGATCAGAAAGACTAGATGGCGGAGGCATCCCATTCGAGGGTAGAGAGCAGGTGGCGGATGTCCCGTTCCAGGAAACCGATCACCGGCGCCAGGGAGTCGTTGTTGGGCGGAACGTGAAAATACAGGGCCCCCCGCAGAAAATGATCCGTGCTGTCGGTGGCGTAGAACTGCAGCGCGGAGGCTGCCTCCCTTCCCATGATCCTGAAAATCATCCCGTATACGTTGTTCTCGCTGTGGACGATGGTTTCTTCGTAGATGGCCGTGGCCTTTGGGATATGCCTGTGCACAAAGGTGCGGGCATCTTCAAGGTACTTCTCCAGGTCTTCCCTGCTGCCAATTGTTTTGTAGCTGAGATGAATCACCCCGTCAAAATCCGGGAAGAGGATATCGGCCCAGAAAGCTTCGGCCGTTTCCCTCTCATCGGGCGAAAATACCGAATAAACAGGGTATTGGAAGCTGTAGGGATAGAGGGTGTCGAAGTCCACGTAGGCTTTTTCGGGTAAGGCAATGCGGAAATACCCCCTGGGCCTTGGCGTGTCGGTTTGCTGGCAGGAAATTACCAGCATGATCAGCCCTGCAAGAAAAAATACTTTTTTCATGAATTACTCCCTTACGATTACCTTGATCCGTTTGATGCGGCGTTTGTCAACGTTTTCGACCTCAAATTCGAAATGCCTGTAACGGATCTTCTCCCCTTTCCGGGGCAGGTCCTGCTTCATTTCGAGGAGGAGCCCGGCAATTGTGTCGGCTTCCCCCCTTACGTCGTTGAACAGGTCGTCGGGGGAGGAGGTTATTTTGCAAAAATCCTTCAGCAGGGTTTTCCCTTCAAATACATAGGTGGTGGCATCCAGTTTCGAATAGATGGCTTCCTCCACGTCGAACTCATCGTTGATCTCACCCACGATCTCTTCCAGGATGTCTTCGAGGGTGACCAAGCCGGCCATTCCCCCGTATTCGTCAACCACCAGGGCCATGTGGATCTTCTTTTCCTGGAATTCCTTGAGCAGGTCGCTGATCCGCTTGCTTTCGGGAACGAAAAAACCCTGTCGCAGCAAGCCCTGCCAACGGAAATCATCCCCTTTTTCGAGATGGGGTAACAGGTCTTTGATATACAGTATGCCTTCAACATTGTCGAAGCTGTCGCGGTAAACCGGTATGCGACTGTACCCGGCTTCGCGGATCAGATTGATCAGCTTGCTGAAGCCGGTGTCGTATTCAACGGCTACCACATCTACCCTGGCCTTCATCACCTCCCTTACGTAGGTGTTCCCGAACCTGACGATTCCCCTGAGCAGGTTCCTGTTTTCTTCGGTGGTGGTTTTGTCGGTGGTAATCTCCAATGCATGCGACAGGTCGTTCATGCTCAGGTTGGGGCGTTTTTTCGCCATCCGTTTGTCGATAATGCGGGTGGTTTTCACCAAAAGGGTGCTCAGCGGATAAAACAATTTCCGCAACCCAAGCAGGGGCGGGGTCATGATGGTGGCAAAACGCAGGGGGTAGCGCGAGGCGTAAACCTTGGGCAATACTTCGGCAAACAACAGGATCAGGAAGGTGATCAGAATAACCTGCAGGACGAATTCCAGAACGGGATGCATCTGCAGTTCGAAAAATGCCCGGAATACAATGGTCGACAGGATGATGATGGCGATGTTAATGGTATTGTTGGCGATCAGTATGGTAGCCAGGAGGCGGTTGGGTTTCTCCAGCAGGGAGAGTAATTTGCGGCCGCTGGTCTTTTTTTGTTTCCTGATCTGGTCCAGATGGTGGTGATTCAGCGAAAAAAAAGCGATCTCAGAACCGGACACCATGGCGGAGAAAAACAGCAGCAGCAGTACCGCGCCCAATCCCAGCAAGGCATCAAAGGCGATTTGATTCAGAAGGATGTGCATCGGCAGCGTCAGGCCTGAATAATGACTGGGTAAGTCTTCCAAGATGCCCTGTTGTTCTTTGATTTATACAAAATTAATACATTTTAACTACCGGGCGGCAATTTTATTTGCCCGTTGTACCCGCCCTGTTCTCCGGCAAAGGCGTTGGCCTTACAGGGTGCGGCAGGCAGGCTTGCATGCCGTTGATGCGGGAGGGCCTCAGTATCTGTTTTGGGTTGAACGATGCTGTTTAGCGCGGATTGTCTTCGGCAAACCATTCGGCATAGGAGGTGGAGGTTTCGTGCAGCTTCAATGAGTGCAGCCGTACGCCTTCAGGAAGGGCTTCCCGGATCTTGTCTGCAAAATCGCTGATCATGTTTTCGCAGGTCGGCTGGTAGGGGACGGCCACCACCTTGCCGCAGAGGGGATGGCTGACGGCCATCTCACTGTGGGGAGTGGCGGCATTCACCAGCAGGGCATGGTCGAGGGGATCGACGATCAGGCGGTTGACCACTTGTTTTAACACAGAAAAATCCATGACCATCCCGTGTTTGTGGTCACGGGGGTCATCAAGGGGGCGACCCTGCACGGTAACGTACAACAGATAGCTGTGCCCGTGGATGTTTTGGCAGGGCCCATCGTAGTTCCAGAGGGCGTGCGCCGCCTCAAAGCGGAACTGCCTGGTGATCCTGATGGTGGGAGTTTTTTCCATACGAATCGGGTGTTGCTTTGTAACCTAGGGGGTGTAGCGGATGGTAAAGGTATATCCGGATTCCCCGGATCCGGATGCGGTGGTCCGCTCGCCGGTCTTTTCATTTTTCCCTCCGGCAGATTCGCTGTAACTTACCAGCAAACGTGTATTCCCGGGCTTCGATCTGATGCGGAAGGGTATCCTGATCCTGTGGTTGGCCACCACCTTCACGCCCCTGTTCTTCACGGCCTGGTAGGTGAGCATGCCCACCAGCCTGAGGGCTTCTTCATCGCAGCCGTATCCCAGCCCTTTGGCAACCACGGCTTCCCTTACCTCGCCCTTGCCGGTGACTCTGAACCTGACGATAACATCACCCTGTATCCCCTTTTCCAATGCCTGGGGGGGATAGCGAAGATTGGCGCGGACAAAGGCTTTCAGTGCCTCCCGGCCCCCGTACAGACGGGGTAGTTTCAGGAACTTTTTATTTCGCTTGTCCATGCCGGAGCCATTGTTTGTCAGGAACGCCCATTGATGAAACCGATGGCATGATGATTGAAGGCCATTGGCTGGTCTACATTGCATACATGCCCTGAGTTCTCTATGGTGATCAGTGTTGCCAGCTCGTTGCGAGCCACGAGTTCTTTGACCGGATGAAGGAAAAGATGATCCTCGTCGCCCATCAGGTAAAGTGTGGGGATGCGGGGGTTTTGCTCTACCTGGTATTGCAGCAGGGGATTGACATCTTTGAGCAGCTTGAACCAGCGGTTGATTTCCCTGCGGTAGATCTTCTGTGCCTCCTTGATAAAAAGGTAGCGGCTTTCCTTATGCCTTTTGTTGGGCATTAAAATGCGGGCCAGAAGGCGGTACAGCCACATAAAAGGGATAACGGGCTTGAATACCTTGGCCACCCATACCAGAAAGCGCGACCGGATGTTCAAACGGGTTATTGCCCCGGCAAGAACCATGCTCTCTACCCTTTGGGGATCAATTTCGGCAATGACACGAATCAGGATGGTCCCCAGGGAAACTCCCACAAAATGGCTCTTACGGATATCCAGGTGGTCGAGTACGGCCAGTACGTCCAGGCTGACATCCTCAAAAGTATACTCCCTGCCCATATAGGCAGAAAATAAATCGCGGGAGCGGCCATGACCCCGCAGATCGACCACCAGTACGTTGAAATGGGTGGAGAAATCCCGGATCTGTTTAAACCATATGATGGAACTGCCGCCCACCCCGTGAATAAAGGTAACCCATGGGGCATCCGGAGATTTCAGATAGGTTTTGTAAAACAAGCGGGCATCCGGGGCGGGGGTATTGCCGGAAGGTTCCATGCGATGCCCTGCAACCTCTGCTGCGTAATGTGCGCTATCCGGATGATGCTTGTTCCTGTTCATTTACTGTTTGCAAAGGTACGCATTAAACGGCAGCCGGCGGTTGTTATCCGCCTGCAAACTGAACCCGGCAGGCCGTCGGAGCTGGTTTGTTGGTTGTTTTACAAGGGACGGGTGAGGTCAAAATCCACCCTCAGACGTTTCTCCCCGTCGCGTTCAAGACGGTAGGTAAAGGTGGTAAAGGCTTCATCGATCATGATGGTCCAGATATTGCCTTCTCCACCTTCAATGAGTTCGGCTGTATATTCATCTGCCGGAAAATGCTGTACAAATGCTGTGCCGGAATCATCGGCATAACCTCCGTACAGGCTTTCCGCTTCGGGAGTACCATCGGGGTAGCGGTGGTCGTGACGTAACCTCAGTCTTCCGTCTTCTATGGTGAACATCCAGGTGCGTGAACGGTCTTCGCCCACACGGAAGGGGATATGGATGTGGTCGCTTTCGCATCGTTCGACATGCATGACCATTTCGTAATCCTCCCACCCGGCGGCATGGTGGCTCCTGAATACCTGCTCTCCTTCAAAAGACTTACCGCACAGGCTGGCCAAGTTGTTGAAGAAATCCTGATGGGTTTCCAGTATCAGTTCGCCGCTTACTGGCTGAGGGGGTTCCGGCTGAGGGCGCCTGCCGCAGGAAATGACAAAAAAGGTAAGGCTTAGGATGAATAGGGCTGTCCGGTACATCGTCTGAGAATGTTTTTGTGGAACAATGGGTTTGCATGCAATGGAAAGACAAAGATAATGCTTCATTGCATTTGTTGCATCGGTCTGCAATAATTTTGGCATCAATCCTGGTGTATTGCTATATTTGCTGCTTTATGGAACCCCTGTGCCTTCTTTCGGTAAAAAAACTTTCCGTTTCCTTCGAAACTGCTGACGGCATGGTCGATGCCGTGAAGGATCTGGACCTGTGCCTTTATCCTGGTGAAACACTCGGTCTTGTCGGTGAGTCGGGCTGTGGAAAGTCGGTGACAGCCCTTGCCGTGATGCGGTTGCTTGGCCGAAGCACGGCAAGGGTGCATTCGGGTGAGATATGGTTCCGGCATCCTGTCAGCGGCCCTGTTGATCTGCTCACCTTGCCACTAAAACAGATGCAGTCTATCAGGGGGAAGCATCTGTCCATGATATTCCAGGAACCCATGACCTCGCTGAATCCGGTTAAACGCTGTGGCGACCAGCTGGTGGAAAGCCTGCTCTGGCATAAGCATTGCGGACGGCGGGAGGCCAGGCACAGGGCCCTCTCCCTGTTTGAGGAGGTGAACCTGCCCTCACCCTCTTCCCTGCTCAGGGCCTGGCCGCATGAACTTTCGGGGGGGCAAAAGCAGCGGGTAATGATCGCCATGGCCATGGCATGCAGGCCTTCGGTTTTACTTGCCGACGAACCTACCACGGCATTGGACCTCAGGGTACAGCAAGGTATACTCGAACTCATTGTCCGGCTGCAGCGCGAATACGGCATGGGGGTGTTGTTCATTTCGCACGATTTGGGGGTCATTGCACAGCTAGCCCGGCGGGCCATGGTCATGAGGGAGGGGCGACTGGTCGAAAGCGGGGAGGTGAATGAATTGTTCGACCGGCCCACAGCCCCTTATACCAGGGCCCTGGTCGCCTGCCGCCCACCCCTTGATGCCAGGCCTGCCAGGCTGGCCACTGTTGAAGATTTCATGACACCCTCTCCCGGCACTGTTGTAAAGCCGGTCCCTGCTTCCTCCGGCCCTTCGCGGAGCGAGCGGCATCAGCGGATGTATGCCGGCAAACCCATACTGGAGGTGAAAGGGCTGCGAACCCATTATGTGGTCCGCAGAAACCTGTGGGGACGCCCAACGGCTTTCCATAAAGCAGTAAACAACATCAGTTTCTCTGTCTATCCGGGCGAGACCCTCGGACTGGTAGGGGAGTCGGGTTGCGGAAAAACCACCCTGGGCCGCAGCATCATGCGCCTGATCAATCCGACCGGTGGCCAGGTCGTTTACAAAGGGGTGAATATTGCCAGCCTGTCGGCCTCCGGGCTTCGGAAGCTAAGGCCCCGCTTCCAGATCATATTTCAGGATCCCTATGCTTCCCTGAATCCCGGGATCAGCGTGGGCGATGCCATCATGGAGCCTATGCGGGTGCACGGGATATTCCGCGATAAGACCGAAAGGAAGAAAAGGATGCGTTTGCTGCTTGAGCAGGTGGGAATGGAAGAGCGGCATGCACGGCGCTATCCGCATGAGTTCAGCGGCGGACAACGGCAACGCATCTGCATTGCACGTGCCCTGGCGCTGAACCCTGAATTCATCATTTGCGACGAGTCGGTGTCGGCCCTCGATGTGTCGGTGCAGGCCCAGGTGCTGAACCTGCTCAGCGATCTGAAGGATTCTTTCGGCCTGACCTATATCGTGATCTCACACGACCTTTCGGTGGTAAAGTACCTGTCTGACCGTATCCTGGTTATGAAAAACGGGCAATTGGTCGAAAGCGGGGAAGCCGACAGCCTGGTTGCCCATCCGCAGAAGGATTATACCAGGGAGTTGATCAGGGCCATACCCGGGAACCGGATCTGAGCCTACATCCGTGACATCATCTCGTCGGTAAGTTCCAGGTTGTGGAACACATTTTGCACATCCTCGTCTTCTTCAAATGCCTCGATGAGTTTCATCACCCTGGCGGCAGCTTTCCTGCCGGGTGTTACCGTTGTATTCGGAATGCGTTGCAGTTCGGCGTTCTCGGCCTCCACACCTAGTTCCTCCAGCTTTTTGACCATTGGGCCGAAATCTTCCATGGCGGTGTACAGGGTCATGAAACCTCCTTCGGTTTCGGCCTCTTCGGCACCGGCATCGATCACTTCCATCAAAAAGTCTTCTTCTTTCAGGCCTTTCTCCTGAAGGGTTTCCAGGGGAAGGGAGAACACACCCTTGCGGACGAACAGAAAGCTCAGGGCCCCGTTGGTTTCAAGTTTGCCATTGTGCTTGTTGAAGTAAGAGCGTACATTGGCCACGGTACGCTGCACATTGTCGGTCAGGCATTCGACATATACCGCCACCCCGTCACTGGCGTAGCCTTCGTAGGTCACTTCCTGGAAATCGGCGGCATTTTTGTCGCCGGCCCTGGTGATGGCGCGCTGAATATTGTCTTTGGGCATGTTCGCCCCTTTGGCGTTGGATATGGCCAGCCTCAGCCGGGGGTTGCTTTCGGGGTCATTCCCTCCTTCCTTTACCGCAATATTGATCTCCTTGATAATGCGTGAAAACAGTTTGGAACGCCTGGCGTCGAGAGCTCCCTTTTTTCGCTTGATGGTTGACCATTTGCTGTGACCTGACATGGTGTTTCGTTTTTTTGCAAAAATAATGAATTCTTCCCGTTTGCAGGCCTGTAAAAAAGGCGGCCGGGATTACCAGCCCGGCCGCCTGAAAACCAATAGCAGAATTCAGCAGATGAAGCGAATCAGAAATTCAGCAATCGGATACCCACATTGAAGGGTACCAGTTCGGGGCCTTTGTCTTCCCTGAACAGTTCGTTCAACGCATAGGTGGCAAACAGGTTTACCCTGCCCCAACCAATCCTGGCAATGGCCTCGTAACGAAAAGGCACCAGGTGGAAATCTTTGAAGTCTTTGTCTTTTTGGCGGCTGCCATCTGTCCTGTAAACCTGTTTGGTGTGGCTGCGTAGCCGGATTCCCACGTTCAGCCCTGCCGCCATATGGAAACGGTTGCTGGCATCATACCTTTGTCTGGCCTGAAATTCAAGCATAAAGGGCACGTTCAGATGGGAGACGGTGAGTTTGTTCTTCCTGAAATTATGCACGGTGTCGGTATAGTATGACAGCTGATCTTCTTCGTGCACCAGGCGGATGTTATTCCGGAAGCGGTAGTTGTTCCAGCCAAAGCCCAGTCCGGTCACCAGTCCCAGAGCGGAGTTGGCCCCCCTTACAATGGGCAGGTTCTGCTGCCACAGGTTCAGGTTTACCGAAATGGAGCGGTTGTATTCCAGGTCCATAAAACTGTATTCGTTTGGCAGTTCGAGGCCATTGTCGGTGGTCATGTAGCCGTTAATGCCCAGATAGAGGCCTGTCCATTCGTTGCGCCAGGTGGTCTTGGGCACCCTCCGTACATTCACCCGCCTGCCTTCGGTAATGGTGACCTCATGGCTTCCCATGCGCACCACCAAGGTGTCTTCCGCTTCTTTTACCTGCATGCCGGGGTCGGCTTCCACCCGCCGTTCTTCCCTTTCCCTGGTCCTGGCATCCGTAACGGGTTCCACTCCCCTGATCGAAGCGGTGGTCGAAGCGGAATAGTAGCCTACTTCGGGATTTCCCCTCACCACGATGGAGGAAGTGCCGCTGGCCTCTGCGTCAAGCAGATCGGTGGCTGTGAGCCTGACGCTGGAGGTGCCCGAACTCCTGACCCTGGTTTGTCTGGTGATCAGCTCATAGGTCCTGGCCCGGGATACGCCCGAAACAGTCAGGATATGCAAGGCAGCTTCGCCCGACAATTCTGCGCCCGAGGCTCCGCTGACAGTGGTGGTCAGTTGGTCGGCGTCTAAGTCCAGACGCATGGTGGCCGCGCCCGAAACAACCAGCTCCATAACGGGGTCACTCAGGGTATTTGAGCTTACGACGGAGGAAGCCCCCACGGCATGGATAACCAAAAAGGCCGGTGCAGTGACGCGTACCTCCACGTCCTTCAGGTTGCGGGCATGCCGGGTATAGTTGATCTTCAGGATGTCGTAGGGGCCGCTGCGCTCCACCCGGGTCTCAATATCGGGCAGGTGTTCTTCGGGGGCTTCGACCTTTACCGAGTAATAGTCGCCCTGGGTGAGGACAACCCTGATCATGCTGCCTGCCTCAATGCCGTCGAATGGGCCGGTTTCCCTTGTCTCTGTGATGGTCTGGGCCAAAAGGGCCTGTGGTATCATCATGATGGCGGCCATCGTAAGGGAGAGGATAAATGCTTTTGTTTTCATCGTTTGGTGGTTTAAAATGTTTTTTGTTTTAATTGGTTAGTTACTTGCAAAATATGTCAGGGTTGTGTTTGCCGGGCTCTCCTGATGCTTCCCAGTCCGGTTTTCCGTGTAATGACATTGGGGGGATCCCCGTAATACCTGATACTGCCAATTCCGCTCAGGGTGGCCACCAGCCTTTTGCTGGCATGCACATGAGCCGATCCGGTGCCGGAGAGCTTCAGTTCGGTCTCTGAGGAAAGCAGTTTTTCTGCCCGTATATTGCTGGCGCCCGACAACTCCAGAAAGTGCGATTGCGCATTGCCCTCCAGCCAGATGTTGGCTGCACCCGATACCCGGGTCGACAGCCGGGTGACTTCCATGCCCAGTTCTGCGTTCACGGCTCCGATAAAATCGAGCATCAGTTCGCCTGCCAGTATCCTGCCGGAGGAAGACAGCTTGCTGGCTCCCCCAACGGTCAGTTTTTTCAGGCAGGGATAGGTGATGTCGAGGGTCATGGTATTGGGCCTGGGGATGACCTCCCTGCTGCTGTCTATATAGAGGATGCTGTCTTCGACCGCTATGCTTACCAGTTCGTGAAGGTTGCTGTCGGTTTCAAGGATTACCTGCCCCTCATCGCCCTGGCTCAGGGTCACATCGAACATACCCCTGATGTCGATGCTGTGGAAAGCTCTTAACTGATGCGTTTCACTGAGCACCATCCCATCGCCCTGCACCAGCTGCGAGCCCCCCGGATAACAGCCCTGGAGCGAGATGAGGCCGATCAGAAAGACAGCGGGCAACAGTGTTTTTTTATGATGCTTTGCGACAGACATGTTGAAGCGGAGTTTTATGGGTTTATGTCTATGACGGACCGGTTTGCAAAAAAGTTACAGTTCTGTGCCTGCAAACCGTATATTTCGGGTTGCCGGTAAAGGAAAAAATGCTATGTTCGCAATGCATCATTCATTGGCAGTGCGTTGTAGAAGTGGAAGGTGGGAGACAGAGGACGGAGGACATACCTTTCGATCTTCCGACATTTTGACCTTTTAATTTTTCAGACCGTTCTGCTTTTTTACATTTATCTTTACAAAATATCAAAACAAAAATCAAAACAACATGAAGAAAAATTTTTTGATGATTTTTATTGCGGCACTGCTGCTTGCGGGCTGCGGGCCGGCTCCCAGGGAGGCGCAGGAAGAGGAAGAAGCGCGCTTATCGCCCGAAGAACGTGCATTTATGGACAACCTGGCCAGTTTGTGCGGGCAGTCGTTCAGGGGAGAGGAGACCTACATGGCCGAGGGCCGTGAAAGCTGGGCCCATCTGGATTTTGTCATGCACGTGACCGTTTGCGAAGAAGACAGGGTCCATATCCCATTCCACCTTTCGGACGACACGTCGCGTACATGGATGTTCCTGAATGAAAACGGGCGGTTGCGCTTTCGTCACGATCACCGCTATCCCGACGGCACACCCCACGATCAGACCCTGTATGGGGGGTATGCCGACGGGCAGGGGACTGCGTACGAACAGTATTTTCCAAAGGACGAATATTCCAGGGCACTGCTCCAGGGCCATTACGGCCGTGAATGGCATGTGGTGATGGACGAGGAAATGACCACCTTCTCCTACAGATTGCTTTACGACGGGGAGATCGTCTTCCAGGCCGATTTTGACCTGACCGAGCCCATTTAGATCATGGGGCCTTTTTGTCATGCAGACTGCCGCTGAGGGTATCCAGCCTGTATGCTGCGTTGTCGGAAAGTTTTTTTGTTTTCAGGAACAGTTGGATGAGTTGCCTGATGCATTGCCTCAGCACAGCCTCGCCGGGTGGTTTTGGACGGGACCTGAAACATTCGAAACAGGCCAGGGAGAATAACCACCGGCTCAATTGCTCCAGTTTCTCCTTGCTGTAATACCTGATCCCCTGGTAGTGGTTCAGCCCGATGTATTTCCTGACACGGGGGTCGGAAAGCATTTGCCGGGCAAGAATGACCTGCCTGGAGAGGACAGCTGCCGTTTTTCCGGGTTCTGTATCCGGTAGCGGTTGTGTTGGCAGTTCTGTTGTCGAATAAGGATGCTTTTCGTAGTGCAAAAGGAGTTCGAGCAGAAGGAGGTCGTCGGCAAGATCGGCGCTCGATTTGCCTGTTTGCCGTAATACCGATTCCACAGGCCATCTGAGCATCAGTTGCTGATACAGCCCCGAAGCCTTATGCCCTGTGGGGCTTAACTGGCCCAGCGACCTGATGACGTAAAAGGCCATCAGCAAGAGGGTGTTCTCTCGCTGGGGGCTTCCGGGGCTCAGGACAGTGAGTTCGCCGGGAGAGTGGATGTTCTCACCAGCGAGCAGTGGTCCGGCCCATTTCACGGAATGGCCGAGAAAGTGCAAGGCTTGAGGGAGTGCGGATAGCTGTTGGTGAAATGCGTTCCCTGCCTCTTTTGAATCGCCGGTCATGCCCAACTCCCCGTAAGCCTCTCTGGCAAAGCCGGTAAAAGAAGCCGTTATTGAATGCAGTGTCTCTGCCCCGTCTCCGGCAATGCCCGGCCTGAGATGAAGTTCCAGCAGTCTGTCAACGCCGGCGGGGTCAAAGATGCGGAGAAATTCCTCGTGGATTTTTTCCAAACGCTGCTTTTGGAGGGCCTCCTTCACACTTTCAACACCCCTGAGCTCAAGGCGTTCGTACAACAACTCCGCCTGGTCCGGGTCTGCGGAGAGTCCGGCAAATCCCGTCAGGACCCTGTATTCGAAACCCTGCAGCTTCCAGTGCAGTCCGCGGTCGTGCAATTCACTGCCCTTAAAGAGATATTCCAGCCCCGAGATATGCTCCATGGCGGTGTAGTATGCCTGGCGGTCCGGCCTGACCTGCAGGGCATCGCCCAGGCTCACGCTGACAGTCCCCCCCCCCCCTTCCCCTTTTTG
>SL_3KL_010_SEDDRAFT_10000132_pt1 | contig 49750 bp, 55 predicted proteins | sample SodLakKL_010_SED_2_FD_10381 | JGI IMG/M metagenome (IMG submission 10381)
GCGTTCTCCGGGCAAATTACCTGCCTCACTCTACGCCGATCAGGATCCCATGCAATTGGGCTTTGGATTCACCTAAAAAAATGGGGTAACTCCTCATCAACAAATCCATCGTAATTTATTGTAATAATGTTTAGTTTACTTAATTATATTTAATGCAAACCAGGCAGATTTATTCCAGTTAAATCTCAGCAACTTAAATATTTATTTTCTGATCATCTGTCTGAAGAAAATTTACAAACATATCTAAATATCAAGGCTATACTGTTTTGAAATCACTCGAATCCGTATTTGGACCCAACTCAGCACTTGTAGAAGAACTTTACAAACAATATCAGGATAATCCGGAAACCATTCCCAGCCATTGGAAAAACTATTTTGATGAACTGGAAGGCGTGGAAGCCAAAATGCCCGAACCGGACGAAAATGGTGCGCCGGTTGCAAAGGAGAAACCTGCTCCTCCAAAAAAGGAAAAAGAGGCACCAAAAACTGAAGAACCAAAAATTCCTGAAACTGCAGATCTGCAGAAAATTAAAGGGGTATCCGCAAAAATTGTGGATAATATGGACGAGAGTGTCTATGTGCCCACTGCAACTTCACTGCGGGTGCTTCCTGTCAAAATGATGGCCGAAGACCGGGCAATTATTAACACACATTTGCTGAAAAATGGTCACCCCAAAGCCTCCTTTACACACCTGATTGCATGGGCTGTAATCAAGGCTATGGAAGAATTTCCAACGCTCAACTCTTATTACGCAAAAAAAGACGGCTCTCACCATCGTGTGGTTCCCGAGAACATTAATCTCGGAATCGCCATAGACCTTGAAGGAAGAGATGGCTCCCGAAATCTTGTTGTACCCAATATCAAGGGTGTCAACGAAATGAATTTTAAAGAATTTCTATATGCCTATTCCGAGCTGATTGAAAAAGCCAGAAATGGAAATCTTGAACTCACCGACTATCAGGAAACAACCATCAGTATCACCAATCCGGGTACAATCGGGACGGTATCGTCTGTTCCCCGGCTGATGAAAGGCCAGGGTGCGATTATTGCTACCGGTTCCATAAACTATCCGGCCGAATTTCAGTCGATGGCACAGGATGTGCTAAACCAGCTTGGCGTAAGCAAGGTGATGACTATGACCTGTACATACGACCACCGGATTATTCAGGGTGCTGAATCGGGAATGTTCCTGAAAAAGGTTCATGACCTGCTGAACGGACAGGAAGAATTTTACCATCAAATTTTTACTGACCTGGAAATTCCTTATGAACCGTTCCCTTATGGAGATGATAAGTACGCAGGTCAGCTAAGCGGAAGAGCAAATACTCTGGAACAGGATCGCCGGGCAATTGCCGTTTGGCGGCTTATTAACATGTACCGAATGCGCGGGCATGTACTGGCCAATCTTGATCCTCTCGCTACTGAGCCCAAACAGGGACCCGAACTTGATATCGAATATTACGGGCTAACTCTTTGGGATCTGGATCGCGAGTTTTTCTGTGACGGGTTGGGCGGCAAAAAAACTGCCAAACTGCGGGACATCCTGCAGCTCCTCAGAAATACCTACTGTGGAACCATCGGTGCTGAATATATGCACCTGCTGGATCTGGAAGAGCGCAAGTGGCTCAGAGAATCAATGGAGTCAACAACCAATACGCCTGACCTGAATAAAGAAGATCGCAGCGTAATTTTGCATAAGCTGAATCAGGCCATGGCATTTGAGCAGTTTCTACATAAAAAATATATCGGCCATAAGCGATTTTCACTGGAAGGCGCCGAGACCCTCATCCCGATGATGCACTTTTTAATCAATCGTGCGGGAGAGACTGATGTTGAAAAGTTCTTTTTGGGAATGGCACACCGGGGACGCCTGAATATTCTGGTAAACCTGATGAATAAACCGTATCGGAAAGTGTTTGCTGATTTTGAAGGAAACATCGATCCGGATACCATCCAGGGATCGGGGGATGTAAAATATCACCTGGGTTCCAAAGGATTTTATGAAACCAATAAAGGCAAAAAAATTGAAGTTGAACTCCTGCCCAATCCAAGCCACCTCGAAGCGGTAAATCCGGTAGTTGAAGGCGCTGCCCGCGCAAGCCAGGACCATAATGAAGACGAGAATGCCAAGAAAAAAATTGTTCCCCTGCTCATGCACGGTGATGCAGCTTTCGCCGGCCAGGGAGTTGTTGCTGAAACACTGAATATGTCTCAGTTGCGGGGATACGACACAGGTGGTTCCATCCACATCATCATCAACAATCAGATTGGATTTACTACCCTGCCACAGGATGCACGTTCAACCGAATACGCCTCGGATCTTGCCAAAATGATTCTCGCTCCGATTTTCCACGTAAATGGTGAGGATCCTGAATCAGCTGTTCATGCCATCAACCTTGCCATGGATTACCGGCAAAAATTTGGCAAGGATGTGGTAATTGATCTCATCTGTTATCGAAAACATGGCCATAATGAAGGAGACGAACCGGCATTTACTCAGCCCGGCCTTTATAAAGAAATTGAAAATCATCCAACCGTTCGGGATATATATTTGGAGGATCTGCTCAGAAAGGGAGAATTTACAGAAGAGGAGACACAGTCTATCTTCGATGATTTCGACAACCTTCTGCAGGAAGCTTTTGAAGATGCAAAAAGTACTCCTGCCCTCGAGGTTACAGACAAAATGTTGGCACGCTCTGAAGAAAGCCAGAAAGAACGGGCAAAAATACCGGATACCACCTATCCGGAAGATGAGCTTAAAAAGATTGCCGTTCAACTCAACACAGTTCCCAAAGAGTTCGATGCCAATCCCAAACTGTTACGACAATTGGCCCTGAGAGCCGAAGCTGCAGAAAACAATGAACAAAAAATAGACTGGGGGTTTGCCGAAGCGCTTGCGTTTGGATCCCTGCTAAAAAGCGGACATACGGTACGTTTAACCGGACAGGATGCAGAACGCGGAACTTTTTCGCACCGGCACGCCGTACTCCACGGTACAAACACGGACCAACGGTTTATACCGCTGAATAATCTGAGCGATGATCAGGCTACATTTTATCCGTACAACAGCCTGTTGAGTGAATTTGCAGCACTCGGATATGAATTTGGTTATTCCTCATCAAAGCTGGATTCCCTTGTAATCTGGGAAGCTCAATTTGGCGATTTTGTTAACGGTGCCCAAATAATCATCGACCAGTTCATTTCTTCGTCTGAAGCCAAGTGGGGACAGCGCTCAGCCCTGGTTATGACTCTTCCGCACGGATATGAAGGACAAGGACCTGAACACTCATCAGCCCGTCTGGAGAGATTTTTACAACTTTGTGCTGAAGACAACATGCAGGTAGCTAACCTAACCACACCCGCACAATATTTTCATATTCTGAGAAAACAGATCCTTCAGGAAACGAAAAAACCTTTGGTCATCATGTCTCCAAAAAGCCTGCTGAGGCACCCGATGGCAATCTGTAATGTTCAAGAGCTGGCAACCGGCACATTCCGGCCATTTATCCCTGATCTTGAGGTTGAAGATCCAAAAACGATCGACCGGTTGGTTTTCGGTTCCGGCAAAGTTTACTACGATCTATACAAAGAACGCGAAAATCAGGATAAATCGAATGTTGCAATCGCGAGGGTTGAACAATTTTATCCTTTCCCGGATAAAGATATAAAGAACTATCTGAAAGAGTTTAAACACGTAAAAGAAGTGGTGTGGTGCCAGGAAGAGCCTAAAAATATGGGGGCCTGGGCTTACATCAATCCGAGGCTGCAGGATATTCTTCAGAAAGGACAGAAACTCAGTTATGCCGGGCGCCAGGCCTCTGCATCTCCCGCTGCCGGACAGAAAAAAATTCACAATGCCGAACAGACAAGATTAATTAATATTGCCTTAGACTAAAGCAAAAAAAGGCAGCTTATATATACGTTAGCTGCCTTTTTACTTTTTTTTGAACCTCTTTGTCGAGTTCAGAGAACAGAATTTTTTTTAAGTCCTGACTCTTCTTCTATCTCAAACCATTCGGCATACCTTTGCAAATTCTGCTGACTGCATCATGGCTGTGCAGACTTTCCAGGTGAGCGCATCGTACCACAAAGTCCTTTATTCGCATTTCGTCATCCAGCACTTCATACAACAGGCGGGCGGCATCTTCTACAAACTTTTGATATGCACCGTTCATTTCAGCGAAAGCCTGTTCATCCTCCCGTTTCACTATTACCTGAGTTTCGGTTTTCAGCGCTTCACGGCAAAGGTGAACCAACTCATCCACAAACATTTCCTGGTTCATCTGAACTGTTACATTCGCAACACTTCTCTGGCTATGGGGAATGGCAGCAACATCACGGGTTTCCCGGGCATGTTCGGCCAATTCGTACGAACAGGGGCAGGCACTGCTGTATTCAAAATCGAGATGAACAAAGCTTGTAAAGCGATCATATTCGTCCATTTTTCCTTCAATAGCAACTCTGTAATATTGATACCCTTCATTTTCAGAGCGAAGACTTTTCATCACCATCGGATAGTTATAACTGAGTTGCAAAAATGCAGTATGGCTCTCAAGATCATCCTTATAAGCCCGAAGAACTTCTTCAAGTTTGTCCGGATGAAAGACATCGTCTTTGAACTTGTAAAAGGTCCGCATGATGCGCCCCATGTTGATTCCTTTCTTGCCCGCGTCGAGTCCAACATATCCATCAACAGACGTTTCAAGCGTCAACAATTCCCCCGACGGTGTAGGATACATTAATGGCATTTTAAAATTGGAAATCCCAACTTGTTGAATGGGTACATCTGCACCTTCAATCGATGAGGCCGGTCCGTTTTGAAGATCCGGTAAACTGTCTTTGTACTGTTCGTTAACTACAAACGTAGGGTCATAAAACCTTTTCAAGCTTGTGGTAATCATATCATGTTAAATAGTTAGATAATAAATTATGTTCGGTCAGGACAATACTCAGCAAAATTTCGTTCCGTCTCATAGAGTTTTACTGAATGCAATCTGGAATTACCATATGCAGCCTGATTAACGGAATGTTCCAGTTCTTTGAAAAATACCCTGCAAAGGTTTTCGGTAGATGGGATCACATCATTTAGAAAAGGCACTTCAAGATTCAGGTTTTTATGATCACAGGGATCCAAAATTTTTTCACTTATAATGGCTTTGAGATCCGATAGATCAATAACATATCCCGTTTCGGGATTTGGTTGTCCGGCAACTGTTACTTCAATTGTGTAGTTGTGACCATGCCAGTTTGGATTATTGCATTTTCCAAATGTTTTCCGGTTCCATTCATCCGATTTATCGGGATTGTGAAGCCTGTGCGAAGCATTAAAATGTACTTTTCGTGTTACGAAAATCAAATCAGGATATGTTAGTTTCGGATAAACAGATAATACACTGTTATCAGGTTCTGGGTTTGTGTATAAACAAACATGCTAATTTTTATGGAAACAAAACTATAGTTTTAATTCCGGAAGTATAACACGGAAATCAGGCATACGGTTCCTGTTTTTTTGAAGAATCAGATACAGGCTGTAACTAATTACGATAGAAGAATATATACGTACCGGTCAGTTGTTTTTGGACTCCTCATCACCAGTATCCAGCTCCAATTGGGCATCATCCCTCTCCTTCTTTTTTTTCTTCTTTGCAGAGGCTGCACCATTCGATTTATTAATTTCTTCTTCGGATGATGAGTCATCAAAGATACCTTCGGGATAGTTTCCATTCGGACGGTCTCCGAGCATATCTCGCAATTCATGATGATTGAGTACCTCTTTGTCAAGCAGGGTTTCTGCCATCTCTTCAAGTTTTGTCCGGTGTTTTTTGAGCAGCTCCAGCGTTTTCCTGTAATTTTTTTGTATAATATTGCGAACTGCCTGGTCAATTTTTTGAGCGGTATTCTCCGAATATTTTTTGTTAAACCCGTAGCTACCCTCTGCATTACTCGAATCTTTCAGTGAGATGTAACCCAGCTCATCACTCATTCCGTATTCCGCAACCATGGCAAAGGCCATATTGGTTACTCTTTCAAGATCATTTTGTGCTCCTGTAGATATTTTTCCGAAAATAATCTCTTCAGCCACCCGGCCGCCGAGCAGAGCACAGATTTTATCGTCCAGTTCCTCAGTGGTCATCAAAAAACGATCTTCGAGCGGTGTTTGCAGGGTGTACCCAAGAGCTGCAAAACCACGTGGAACAATGCTTACTTTCAGTACGGGATCCGTATATTTGAGCATCCAGCCAACAATTGCATGCCCGGATTCATGAAAAGCCACAATTTTACGTTCGTTCGGGCTAATTAACTTATTTTTCTTCTCCAGGCCGGCTACCACCCTTTCAATGGCATCCTGGAAATCTTCCATTTCAACTTTGTCTTTGTCTCTCCGGGCGGCAAAAAGGGCTGCTTCGTTACAGAGATTTGCCAATTCAGCACCTGCAAAACCTGGTGTTTGTGATGCAAGAACTTTCAGGTCTATGTTTTCTGATAGTTCAAGCTTTCGGGAGTGAACTTCCAGAACCTGCATTCGGCCTTTTAAGTCGGGCTTGTCGATTAGTATCTGCCGGTCGAATCTGCCGGGGCGAAGCAGTGCGGAATCCAGAATATCAGGGCGGTTGGTGGCCGCCATAATGATGACTCCTTTATCCGAGTTAAACCCGTCCATTTCACTTAAAAGTTGATTCAAGGTGTTTTCCCGCTCATCATTCGAACTCATTTGCATACCGCGGCCCCTTGTTCTCCCGATGGAGTCAATTTCATCAATAAATACAATACATGGAGCTTTCTCTTTTGCCTGTTTAAAAAGATCGCGCACACGAGCTGCGCCCACACCTACAAACATCTCTACAAAATCGGAGCCACTCAAAGAAAAGAATGGAACATCGGCTTCACCGGCTGTTGCTTTGGCAAGCAATGTTTTTCCGGTTCCGGGAGGTCCAACCAATAGCACTCCCTTCGGTAAAATGCCCCCGAGTTTCGTAAATTTTTGTGGACTACTCAAAAATTCAACAACCTCTTCAACTTCTGCCTTGGCTTCTTCCAATCCGGCAACATCTTTAAAAGATACTTTGCTTTCAGCCTGTTTATCGTAGAGTGAAGCTTTGTTTTTCCCGATATTGAGCACCTGCTGTCCGGGATTCATTCGCCTGAATATGAAAATCCAGAAGGCAATAATCAGTGCAATAGGAATGAGCCAGATAAAAATTCCGCTAAACCAGTCTTCCTCAATTCTGACGTCGTAAACAACTCCATGCTGGTCAAGCAGTGCGCGAACCTCGTCTCCCTCAAGCATGGTAGTCGTAAATCTCTCCGTCCCCGTATCAGACCGTTCCCAGCGATTTTCACTCTCTTGCGGCCGATCTGCGATACCCTCTTCAAATGCTTTCTCAGAGTAGATACCTTCAATTTCAACGTTGTTGGTGATGGTAATCTCCTCAATATATTCATTTTGTACATAGTTGAGGAATTCACTGTATTTAATTCTTTCTGAAGATTCGCTTGGAATAAAATAGAGATTGAATCCAATGAGAACTAAAAACAGAACAACATAAATCCAAATAGGAAATTTCGGGGCTTTTTTTTCACCCTTTTTTCCTTCGTTGTCAGATGATTTTTTTTGTGGAAAAGGTTTTTTCGCCATTTTGAATACTTAGATAACAAAAGAGCATTAAATATACTCTTTTTTGAGAAATTCTGCGTAATTGTATAAAAGATAAATTATTGTGACCGACTCAGATTCAGAAAAGAGACAGAATTATTAGGCCAACAATCTGAAATGATTCTTGATTCCATTAAAATTAAAATATCCATCAAATTTGAGTAGCGGTGCGGATGCGTATTCTGAAAACGAAATTTAATCCAATTTATTGACAATTTATAAGCTTAAGATTCATTCAGATCAATTTTAATGGTTTCTCCTTCACCTGTATTAATTTTCAATGCTTTGTATTGATTAGTCATTTTTCCAATGACAGCAAAATCATCGAAGGTTTCTCTGAATTTTTCAATCATCGCCTCTTCCATAGTGAAAAGCATCTCATAATCCTCTCCTCCGTAAAACACATATTTATCTACATCCTCTTTCATCTCATCTGCTACTTTACGTGTATCGAGCGTTATGGGAATAGCCGGAGAATATAACTCGGTGCCGAGACCGGATGATTCCGCAACTGATTTCAAATCAGCCATCAGGCCTTGGGTGAGATCAATCATGGCAGATGGCTTAATGCCTGATTGTAGAATAGCTTCAGTAAAGTCTTTTCGCGCAACCGGTAGAAGCTGACGTTTAACAACATACTCATAATCAACAATATCTGGCTGAAAACTTTCAGTTTCATGCTCCTGCCAGTGTTTTTTTTCACGCATTAAAATTCGAAGACCGGCAAGTGCAGAACCGAGATCTCCAGTCACACAGATAATGTCACTATCTTTAGCTGTGTTTCTAAAAACTAATTCCTTCTCTTGTGCCGCCCCTAATGCAGTAACAGAAACTGATAGTATCTGGTGAGATGCAGTTGTGTCTCCACCCGAAACCTGCACATGATAGTCTTTAGCAGCCGAATCTATTCCTTTATAGAGCTGCTCGATCATCTGAACCGAGTATTTATTCGGAATAGCGATGTTGACCAGTAATTGAACCGGCTCGGCATTCATTGCATAAATATCACTAACTGCCGATGTTACCAGCTTATATCCAAGATGGTGTAGTGGTGTATATGTTACATCGAAATGAACACCTTCCAGAAATATTTCACTTGTTGCACAAGAGACCGTCCCCTGCTTGTTTTTATAAATAGCGGTATCATCTCCAATACCCTTAATAATTTCATCTCTTTCACTACCGTGGTAAGATGATAACTTTTTAATTAAGGAGGTAAACCCAATCTCTTTTATTTCCTGAAAATTATCCTTGCTCATAATAAAAAAGGCATTTACCCCGAATTTCGGAGCAGATGCCTTTTAAAAATTTGTATTTTAAAACTGAAATGTTAGGTTACATTTGCCGTCTTGTAGAATAGTTAATTCGCAGTGTACCTGCGTGCCGGAGTTCCTGTTGAACATCCGTTATGATTCCGAACTCGGAATCTCTGTCAACCCTGAGGGAGACAATCAATCGGGGTTGTTCAAGGAGTTTATCGTACATTATGTTACGAATTGCTCCGATATCGTCCACAAGGGCGTCATCTATCTGAACTCTGGTTTCGCCAATTCGTCCACCACCTAATCTTTCGGGGCCAATGTAAACATAGCTTACCAGTCTTTTTTGTTCGATTTTTTCAATATTTTCAGCTGCTGTATAATCTATCTGAACCTGTAATTCCACTTCACGGAGCACCGTGGTAACCATGAAGAAAATCAGAAGCATAAATACAACATCCGGCATAGCAGAAGTTGGAACACTCTGCTTTGTCTTAGCTTGTTTCTTTTGAAATTTAGACATAAGAATTATCCTTCGTCAGGTTCAGCGATTGAAATTTTCTTGGGGTACATTTCCTGAATTTCCGCTCTGCGTTCACTACCCTGTTCAAGTGAGCTAAACGGCACACCGAATCGCTCCATGGAAGCTTCATGTCTTAACTCTTCATAAGCTCCCATCACTTCATCAAGCATGTCGATGTATACGTTATAGGGTGTTCGCCTGTCGGTCTTAATGGAAACAATTGCATCATCAGGTGATTCCGAAAGTTCAGGATCAGCACCATGATTGTCAATAAACCGTTTTACCTGATCTCTGACATTTGCAATAGCTGCAGGTTGTTCATTAATCAGAACCATACCCTGAGCGTTAACGAGAATATTCATCAGGTTTCTTTCCCGAACCGGTGGCGGTTCTATGTCATCAGGAATCGGGGGTAAAATCAGTCCGATTCCTGTATCAACATCAATAGTTGTTACAACAAGAAAGAAAACCAGAAGCAAAAATGCGATGTCAGCGAGTGACGACATTGGAATTTCAGCGTCGTCTCTGGTACGTTTCTTTAGCATAATATTTTAAAATTTGAAAGTTCCTCGGGTACCGGTTAAAACAATAGCAAGCGCCATAAAAGACATCATAACAACCATAGTTGCCACACCTGCCTCGCTGAATGTACCAAGAATCCCATAAAAAATTGCAAAAATGACAACCGGAACAATCATTACAATAACCTTCTTGAATTCCGATTTTCCATTTATAACATTCCGGACTCCCGAAATTGCTATTCCAATTACTCCGATACCCATCAGGGCTAATGCAAAACCTATTGCGATATTATCAATCATATACTTATACCTACTTAAGGTTAAAATTAATTATGCAAACCATTATGCATCGTCACCCTCAGGTGCTTCTTCATCAGGTATAATTTGTTTTCCTTCTTTCAGGAGTACAATAGAGTCTATTAAGGTAATTGAACTTTCTTCCATGTCAGCAATAAGCCTGTCGATTTTGGATACACAATAGTTGTAGCCAATCTGAAGGATAATACCGGCCATCAAACCTCCGGCAGTTGTAAGAAGTGCAATCTTAATACCACGTGCCACAAGACTTGGTGAGATATCTGCTGCGGCTTCAATTGCATCGAATGCCTCGATCATACCTACAACGGTACCAAGAAATCCAAGCAGTGGCGCAATGGCGATAAATAATGACAGCCAGACAAGTCCTCTCTCAAGGAAACTCATTTCAATGGATCCATATGTTGTAATCGCTTTTTCAGCTGCGTCAATACCTTCGTCGGCACGCATTAAGCCAGCCTGAAAAACTGAAGCTACAGGGCCTCTTGTTTTTGCACACAGTTCTTGTGCGGCAGGAATTCCACCTTCCTGAAGTGCTTGTTGCACTTCCAGTACAAATTTTCGGGTGTTGATATCTGCCAGGTTAAGGGTGATTATACGTTCCAGAAAAATAGCCAGGCCAAGGACCAGAGCTATTAATACAGGCCACATAAATTCACCGCCTTCATTAAATTTTTCTACTAATACATTAAAAAAGCCAGCATCAGCCCCAGCTTGAAGAAAAAAGAGAGCTAAAGATGAAGTCATACTATTACTCCGCGTTATGTTTTGGTTATGAGCTTAATTTTTGAAGCAAAATGATAGATCATTTGTTTCATAAAGTCAAAATATCAAATAATTAAATAACATTTCGACTACAATTTCAAATTCTCTAAAATCAGCTTATTCTAATAATTTCCTTATGGAATATATTAGATGAAATGACTAAGTGCCAAAACTGTTTGAAATTTTTACGTAAACAATCCGGTTCACTAAACAAATGTTTACAATTGGATTTTTACAACTCAGACACACCGTCTTTATTATTTTTATTTGAATCTCAAAAAAAACGCATCTGAGATCAGATGCGTTTTTAAGGTGAATTCATTTATCGTCTTGGATTGATAGGATGCGATTCCGCGCGTCTGTTCTTTTCACAACCGGGCGAATGGCTATCCATTTCTGCCTCCGAGCAAGGGACTGGCGCTTTGCCAAGACCTCTTGAATCAATTCTGTCGTCTGAAACGCCGTTTGATGTGTAGAAATCTACAACCGAAGCTGCTCTTCTCAAGCTTAGCCTCAGGTTGTACTGATCGCCACCAACATGGTCAGTATATGCATCAACCCGAAGGCGTACATTGGGGTTTTCACGCAGTTTTTCTACATTATCGGCCAGCAGCATAGCTGCACGGTCTGTGATATTGTATCTGTCGAAGTCAAAATTGATTGTGTTTAGATCTTCAATTCTGTCCACTTCAACAACTTCTTCTTCCTCTTCTTCCTCCCATTCTTCGTCTTCTACCGTCTCCTCAGCCACTTCGGGTTCTGGTTCCGGCTCAACAATTTCCTCGGAGGTTCTGCAGGAACTGAAAAGAATTCCCAAGGAAAGAAATAAGATGATAATTGAAAATTTACTAATTGTGATATTCATAGAGCAATTATATTTATGATTTGAACATGAAGATTTTAAAATCTTAAAAGCCTCAATCATTTGCAATATAAATCGTTATTTTAAAAAAATAATTTTTCTGACGCATGAATTGCATTAATCCAGGAGGCACAAGCAGTAAATGTTATTAGCATTTTCTGTCACCTCCCGATTTATTTTCAAAATCAATCAGTAATATCAAAAATTGTTAAAAAACTTTGCGGATCATTGCTACGATCCACTTTGATTACTGACTTGTCTATAGCGTGAAATTCCCCTGTCAAGAAATTTTTCAAATTCTGTTGCTCTCGTAAACCCGATTAACTGATCTAACACATTCCCGGTATTCGGGTCGACAATAACATAGGTGGGAAGTGCCAGTGTGCCGGTGAGTTCGAATTGAAATTGTTGGTTTTCTGTGGCATTTTGCCCACCATCGGTATACAGTTTAACCTTCTCCATCTGATTAAAACGTTCTACAATATTTTCTCTGGGGAAAACTGTACTTTCCATCGCACGGCAATTTGTACAGGTGTATCCGGTAAAATCAATAAAAACCGGCCTGTTTTCAGCAATCGCTTGGTCAACAGACATTTCGTAATTATTGGACCACTCACTTTCGGTAGTGGTACCCCCTCCTGCACTGATCGAACTGACCACACTTACATCGGTGGCCTGCCGTGCCGGCAGCCAGGCATCCCAAATTCCCATCGAAGCTCCCAATAAGCCGGGTATCAGATAAAAACTGAATAACAAAAACGAAACTGCGATTAACAAACGCCCTGCAGAAATATTTTTGGGTTTATCTTCGCCATGTAGTGCAAACAGACCGAGAAGATACAGACCGGCAACCAGGAAAAGTGAAATCCAGATAGCAATTCCAAGCGGGCGGCTAAAGATTCCCCACTGCCAGATAATATCGGCATTGGCAAGGAATTTCACGGAAGCAGCAAGTATAACGATACCGAGAATCACCTTTACTACATTCATCCAGGAGCCGCTCTTAGGGAGAGATTCGAGGTATCCCGGAAACATGGCAAACAATACAAACGGGCTTGCAAATGCCGCCGAAAAGCCAAGCATCCCCACAATTGGAAAGAACCATTCTCCCCCGGTAGTTGCAGCCAGTACGGCCCCTACAAACGGTGCTGTACACGAAAATGAAACAGCGCTGATGGTCAATCCCATAAAAAGTGTCCCCATCACACCAGTGCCTTCGTTACTTTTTTTATTGAGCCAGTTGGTGAGCTGATAGGGAAGTCTGAGTTCAAACATACCGAGAAGACTCACACCGAAAACTACAAACAACAATCCAATGAACAGATTTACCCACGGATTGGATGCAAACTGGCTAACTCCTGCCACTCCGAGGATCAGTGCAAGCAGAGCCCCAATCGTAGTAAAAATCAGCACAATGGATAAACCGAATATAATGGCCTGTCCCCAGCTCGTGCTTTTTTGGGTTCCGTCAGCTCCGGTCTGATTTGAAAAGTAGGATACGACGAGCGGAATCAGCGGGAAAACACAAGGAGTTAATAATGCTGCAAGACCGGCTGTTATTGCCAGCCATAAAAATGCCCACACATTGTCTGATGCTACATCCGAGTCGCTGGTCAGTTCAAACTCTTCTGCCTGGGTAATTGTAACTTCTTCTTCCGGAAAGTCGGTAAAAGGATTATCTGCCACTCCGAACAGAAGAATATCTCCTGTAATTTCTTTTGTTTTTGGGGGCAGACACGACCGGTCATCACAAACCTGATAAAGAACTTCAATTTGAACTCTTTGGTTTCCTTCAAGTTCACTCCGGAATGCTACAGGTATCGTAAATCTGGCCGTATTGGAGTGCCAGCCAAGCTCCGTATTGAAATTGGGATCAAATTCAATTGCGGCTTCGGTTTCTTCAATATCGCCGGCAATGGCCATTTGCGAACTACCCGATGAAAAAGTAGTGGGATATGGCCCTGCATCCGGGTCATTCAGAATAGAATAGAGGTGCCAGTCCCCTTCTATGGTGGCTTCAACCGTCACATTGAACACCTCCCCCGCCCTGGCTGTTTCGGGAGCCTCTACAAGCTCATAATCTACCGGATCAAGTAACTGTCCATAAACAAAAAATGGGGACAGCGCCAAAAGCACAATCCCCAACACAAATCGTAGTTTTTTCATCAAATTACATGAATGTGTTCATTAACTGAATGTAAACATCCGGTTAATCTTCTTTTACTACCCAGATTTTAACTTGTGGATTTAAATCACCCAGTAAATTTACTGTAGCTGTGTATTCGCCAAGTGTTTTGATGTCCTGGTCGATCTTGATTTTTCTTCGGTCGATTAAGATATCTCGCTCTTCCAAAGCATCAGCAATCTGTATGTTGGTTACGGTACCATGGATTTTGTCGTCTTCACCTACAGTTACCGGAATAGTAACGGAAGTGGCCTCGAGTTGTTGCGCAAGTTCTTTCGCAGCATCTGCGGTTAACTCTGCTCTCAGCTCAGCCTCTCTTTTCATGTTTTCGTAGTGCCTGATAGCTCCTGCAGTAGCTAATACAGCCTTGGCCTGCGGAATCAGGTAATTTCTGCCATAACCCGGCTTTACATCTACAAGCTCCCCTGCAGATCCAAGTTTTTCAACATCTTCTTTAAGTAATACTTTCATAGTAAGATCACCTCATATTTTCTGTTACATAGGGAATCAGAGCCATATATCGTGCTCTTTTAACGGCCTTTGAAAGCTGACGCTGATGGCCGGCGCTTGTGCCTGTAACTCGTCTCGGCAACATTTTTCCCTGATCGTTAATAAACCGCTCTAATATGTCGGTTTGCTTGTAATCGATATACTCAATTCCTGCTTTTGAAAACTTACAATCTTTACTTTTTAAATTTCCTTTTTTCGGATGTGATGGATTGTTAATCATATTTTAGCCTCTTAATCCTCTTCTTCAACTTTTTCTTCTGTTTCTTCCTCAAAAAATGACGGAAGTTCACCTTTTGCCCTGAGTTCATAATGCCTTAGCATTTTTGGGTCGTACTTCAGAGTCAAATATCTTAGTACATCGTCATGAATCCGCAGATTACGCTCGATCAATTCAATGGCTTCAGCCGGTGCCTTAAAGTAAAGGTTTACGTAATATCCGGTACTTTTATTGTCAATTTCGTAGGCCAGTTTTTTAACTCCCCACTCATCCACTTCAACGGTTTCCCCGTTGCTTTCTTCGATAAGGTTGTTGATATAACTTACGATCTCTGAAAGCTTCTCGTCCTCGAGAACCGGATTCAGAATGTAAGTCAATTCATAGAAATCTTTTTTCATTCGTTTTATCTTTGGTTGTTATCCATTATTGGTAACAGTCATCGTGCGTTGTGCCGATAACAGAGCCTTTTAAGATAAGGATAGTTAATTTCTTTAACAATGATTCATTTGTTTGAATCTACACATTATAGCAAAGCTTGAGACCGTATTGAATAGCGAAAAAGGAAATGAGATTACAGGAATCTATTTCACTATCACTTTTATGATTTATTCAGAGATTAAACAGCGTAGTAGGATGTAATCAGTTCAATTAGCCCGGTAGTTGGCAGAACCGGCTCAATTCCATAATAGACAGTTAATACTGCAAGAATAACGAGAGTGGATTTGAAAACAAATCCGGGCCTTCTCATAGAATATTCTTTGTGAGACTCTTTAAAGTAAAGGTAAACCATCACCCTTAAATAATAGTAAACACTTGCTGCACTGGCCAATACACCAATAATTGCAAGCGGTATAAGTCCGGCTTGAACAGCAGCAGCAAATACATAGTATTTACCTACAAATCCAACGAGCGGCGGAATTCCCGCAAGTGAAAAAAGAAATATGGAGAGTGTAACACCCATCACCGGAACTTTGAAACCGAGCCCTGCATAACTGTCTATCTCAGTGAAATCGAGTCCGTGGTTACGCTCGTAATAGGCTATCACCCCAAAAGCTCCAATATTCATTAGTGTATAGGCAAACAGGTAATATAAAACTCCGGAGTAACCTGCGGCTGTCCCGGCTGCAAGCCCCACCATTAAATAGCCCGCATGGGCAATGCTTGAATAAGCAAGCATCCGTTTCACATTGTCCTGGGCCAGAGCAATCAGGTTGCCAACAATCATCGTCAGAATGGCCACCACCTGGATTACATTTGTCCAGTCGCCCGCTTCCGTTCCGGGGAGCATACGTGTCAAAATCAAAATAAATGCCACAAATGTTGCCGATTTGGCAGCCGTAGCCATGAATGCTGTAAGTGTGGTGGGCGTGCCCTGATATACATCCGGAGTCCACATATGGAACGGTACGGCAGCAATTTTGAAAAAGATACCTACCAGAAGCAAGCCTGATCCGGCCAAAAAGAGAAGTGTTGGCTCTGCGGCTGCAGCTACTTCATTCAGGTTTGTGTGGCCGGTAGCACCATAGATCAGTGTAATTCCGTACAATAAAAATCCGGTCGAAAATGCACCCAACAAAAAATATTTCAAAGCGGCTTCAGCGCCGGTTTTTTCAGTTTTCATCAAACCGGCCAGAACATAGAGGCAAATCGACATGGTTTCCAAGCTCACAAAAAACGAAATCAAATCGTTGGAAACGGCAAGACCGAGCATACCGGTGGTTGCGAACAGAATCATTGCATATACCTCTCCGTTATGCAGATCCACATCCCTTAGATAATCTCTGGAAATTATAACACAAAACAGTGCACCAAGCAGCACGATAAATGTTCCAAAGGCTCCGGTGCCGCCGTACACAATCATACCGTAAAAAGCGGTGCCGGATTCTCCAAACATTGCCTGAATAGAAATGAGCAATGCAATTGCCAGGCCGCCAACAGCAAATCCATATGTAACGTGCATGCCTTTTTTGAAAGCATCGAGCAGGAGTACCAGCAGGCCGGCAGCAGCCACTATAATACCGGGCAAAAATACTTGTAAGTCGTGTAAATAATCCATCAACGATTTATTTTTTTAATAAACTCAATAACGTAGAACCTCACTGACAGACAACATGTCAGCCGGAAATTTTATCAATCGTTTTCGCAAGTTTAATGTCTTTTCCTGTAACTTTACCGCCGGCATCGTGAGTACTAAGCTCAATTTTTACATTATTATAAACATTAAACCACTCGGGGTGATGTCCTTGTGCTTCAGCTTCAAATCCTACCCTTACCATAAATGCCAAAGCTTGCTTAAAATCCGAAAACGTAAACTCTTTTTTCAGTTTATCATCTTCGAAAGTCCAGCTATCGAGAGCAGTTAATTCTTTTTTTATTTCATCGGACGATAATGCATTCATAATAGTCAGTTTTAATCTTTTGTAACTACAAGTTTCTGTTCAGTTTGATGTTCCTTCAGATCATAAATTTTTGCTGTCCATTCGGGCAGTTCATCTGTATTGGTGTTTTGCAATACTGCTATACTCTTCTCTTCAGTTTGTGTGATGAATGTATCCACCCACTCTTCAGAATATTGAGTGAAATCAACTGGACGAATGCCAATCCAAACCATAAATATTACCAGTGGGATTAATAACCCAATTTCTCTGGCATTCAGGTCAACAAGTTTCTCATTTTCTTTAATTGTGATCGGGCCAAACATCACACGTTGATACATCCAGAGCATATAAACGGCAGCAAGAATCACACCAGTCGCACCCAGTATGGCGTACACCTTATGATCATATAAAACAGACATAAAGGTGCCGTTCAAAATCAAAAATTCGCCGACAAAACCATTCAACCCCGGCAACCCGATGGAAGCCAGTGTAGCAATCATAAAAAGTGTGGCATAAACCGGCATCTTTTTGGCAATCCCTCCGAAATCTGAAATCATTCTTGTGTGCCGGCGGTCATAAATCATACCCACAACAAGGAAGAGCGCACCGGTGGAAAGCCCGTGGTTGATCATCTGAATAATGGCCCCCTGTACCGCAATTGTGTTAAAGGCAAAAATGCCGAGTACCACAAATCCGAGGTGGCTGACAGAAGAGTAGGCTACCAGCTTTTTCACATCTTTTTGAACCATAGCCACCAGTGCACCATAAATAATGCCAATGACGGCAAGAACAGCCATCCACGGAGCAAATTCCATAAAAGCGTTCGGAAATACCGGCATGCAAACACGAACGAGGCCATAGGTTCCAAGTTTCAGCATAATTGCGGCAAGAACTACCGAGCCGGCTGTAGGCGCTTCGGTGTGAGCGTAAGGGAGCCATGTATGAAACGGAAATAGTGGCACTTTGATACAAAATGCAAGAGCAAACGCCAGGAAAAGCCATGTTTGTTCAACCAGTCCGGGGGTGTATTCAGGACCTGATATAAATCTCCAATCAGCTGAAAACTCATAAATTCCGGTAGCAGCTCCGGCATTGTAGCCCAGATAAATTAATGCAACCAGCATGATGAGCGAACCTACCAGCGTATAAATAAAAAATTTGATGGTAGCCCGTATTTTATCGCTCCCGCCCCATATTCCAATCAGGAAGTACATGGGAATCAAAGAGAGTTCAAAGAAAACGTAAAATACCACCAGATCGAGCGAGGCAAAAACACCCAGTGATGCGGTCTGTAAAATCAGCAGCATCGAATAGTAGCCGATCAGGCTTTTTTTGACGGAACTCCATGATGCCAAAATTACAATGGGGCCAAACAGGGTTGTGAGCATAAACAGTAGCAAACTCAACCCGTCGAGACCCACCAGATATTTGATATCCATCCCAGAAAAAATCGGTGATCCTTCCGTCAGATATTGAGGTACAGCAGAATTCACCACATCAAAATTAAAAAGCAATGGAAGAGACAGAAAAAAGGTAGCCGTGGTTATAATCAGGCTGGTCCATTTTACAGCTTCATCTGTTTTGATGAACAAAAATGCAGCAACACCAAGCAGCGGCAGATAAATTGTGATATTTAATAATAACTCCATGCTGATCTTAAAAAATCTTTAAAAGAGTAATAATGTGAGTACCAGAATGACACCGATGATCATAAACAGTGCATAATTACTGGTAATTCCGGTTTGAATGTATCTGAGTAAACTTCCGATCAGGCGAACTGTGCCGGCAACGGCATTTACAAATCCATCAATAAATTTCATATCAAACACAGCAAGAACCTTGTCGGAAAATTTCACTGTGGGTTGTACAATAAGGCCTTCGTAAACCTCATCAAAACTGTATTTGTCTTTCCAAACCTGATAGAGTTCACCAAATGCAGAAGAGATTTTTTTATCTGATGCCTCCTGGCCATCATCGGAATACATTCTGAACGATACATAAACCCCGGTTACAGCCACTGCAGTAGCAAAAATCATCAAGACCCACTCGGCGGGGATTGAAAGTGTGAGCGGAATATCGGCAGCAATTGGGCTCATATAACTTCCCAGCCAGTTGATCGCTCCCTCACCCCCAAAAGTTTTGGAAATAAAGTTTGGCACTCCTATAAATCCGCCAACCACAGAAAGGCCAGCCAAAGACCAAAGCGGAACAGTCATGCTCGACGGACTTTCGTGCAGAAATTCTTCTGCATTCTCGGCTCCCTTCACTCTTTTTGGAAGTTTAAAACTGCCGTGGAAGGTCGTTACCGTAAGGCGGAACATATAAAAAGCAGTAAGGAATGCGGTGATGGTTGCCACTCCCCACAACAGGAAATACATGGCTCCGGCAAACTCACCAAAGCCCATATTAAAGGTATGCATTAAAATTTCATCTTTCGAAAAGAAACCTGCCAACGGTGGAATACCTGCAATGGCAACCGTTGCAATCAAAAATGTTTTATAGGTAGAGGGCATATATTTCCGCAGGCCTCCCATATTGCGAATATCCTGCGGATCGAAATGTACATCTTTTCCTTTGTCATGCAATTTATGTTCAACATGGTGCATAGTGTGGATAACAGAGCCCGAGCCGAGGAAGAGGCAGGCTTTGAAAAATGCATGAGTTACCACATGAAACAGTGCAGCCGTGTAGGCGCCAGCACCCAGTGCAAGAAACATAAATCCAAGCTGGGACACAGTTGAATAGGCAAGAACACCTTTTATATCGTATTGCGTGATGGCAATAGTTGCTGCCACTATGGCCGTCAGTGCACCAATTACCGCGATAATCATCATCACTTCCGGGCTCATTACATACATCGAAGACATTCGGGTAATCAGATAAATACCGGATGTAACCATGGTTGCCGCGTGGATTAGTGCAGACACCGGAGTGGGGCCGGCCATCGCATCGGGCAGCCAAACAAACAATGGAATCTGGGCACTTTTACCGGTTGCCCCGATAAACATCAGAAAAGCTATCCAGAATACAGCATCGCCGGTAAATGCATCCAGATTATTCAGAATCACATCAAAATTCAGGCTGCCAACGGTCTGGAAAATCCAGAAAATTGCGATCAGAAAAGCAAAATCACCCACCCTGTTATATAAAAATGCTTTTTTTGCAGCATCCGATTTTATCATATCGGTGTACCAAAAGCCAATCAGCAGATAGGAACAGAGCCCCACGCCTTCCCAGCCAAGAAACAGAAGCAGCAGGTTATCTGCCAGCACAAGGTTCAGCATGGCGAAGATAAACAGGTTCAGAAAGGCAAAATATTTCCAGTAACCGGGATCGTCTGCCATATAACCAATCGAGTACAGATGAATTAACGCACCCACACCGGTAACCACCAGTGCCATACTTAAGGAAAGCTGATCCAGTTGGTAGGCAAAATCAACACTTAGATTTCCGACATCAAACCATGTGAACAATTTGGCATGAATAGCACCGCCATCGCCGGAAAAATTCAGAAAAATATAGGCTATAATGAGAAAAGGAATAAATACTGCTGCGTTGGCAAGGGCCCCGATAATGTTTTTCTTCTTTCGATACCCATCAAACAACAGCCCCAAAATACCGTTGAGCAAAAATCCAAGAAGCGGTAAACCAATAATCAGACTTACGAGCGCTGTAGGTGATTCCATTAAACAGGTTAATTAGTTGGCGCTAAGATTTCACGTGCTGAATGAACAGCCACAATTTCAGGTTGCAAAGATACAAAAATCTTCTCCAAGTTAAACTCAAAAGAACAGAAATCTCCTTCCATTAGAATTTTTTTTATGAAAAATTTCATAAGCCAATAGAAAGCAAACTTTTTTAAATTCCTACCCCGCAAAGTTGTCATTCAATTTGTGTAAAAGCTTTAAAATCGGTGAAGTTTTATTGCAGGGAATAGCTCTTTTTTGATAAGTTTGGGCTTGAAATAAAAAATGTGGGCATTCACGCCATATCTGCTAACTGAAAAATTTTGATGAACAAGCTCTCAACGTACAGCCTTGGCCTCTCTTTCATCTCGCTGATGATCTTCTGGATTGTGATGAGCGGTTTCCTGGATTTTATCCATTTAGGCATGGGTGTAATTACGGTTGCCGGGGTTATGTATGTCAACTATCAGCTTAAAACACACCGGTTTTTCCATGATGACATGGACGATTTAAGCGAATTGCGCGTAGGCAGAGCGTTCTATTATGTACTCTGGATGATCGGGCAAATTGTTACCGCCGGATTTCATGTTGCAGGCATTATTATCAAACCGTCCATGCCAATTCACACAACCATTGTAAAGTTCAAAACCGACCTTCCGAGTGCTCACGCCCGCATGATTCTCGGAAACTCTATAACGCTCACTCCCGGCACACTTACTGTAGATATTGACGGTGAATACTTTACCGTCCACTCGCTTGACGATAAATCTTACAAAGGAATTGTGAGCGATAAAATGCCCCGTGAAGTTCTCAAGCTGTTTCAAAAAGATGAACGGCAGGTAATTCACGAACTAAAAATTATTAAAATAGCCGGGAAGGAGAACTGATGGATCACTTTTTTCTTTACAGTGCGGTTATACTGACCATTATTATTGCAGTACCACTGTACAGGGTTTTGTACGGGCCCACCCTTTTTGACAGGCTTCTGGCAACCAATGCCATTGCCACAAAAACCATCGTACTGATTTGTCTGATTGGTTTTCTGTTCGGGCGCATCGATATGTTTATTGACATCACCCTTGCCTATGCTGTGCTTGGATTTATCGGATCGCTGATTATCGCCAAATTTGTATCAATCAAAAATGTGGAACGCGAATGACAGAAATCCAACACATAATTAGTATACTTTTTGTTGTCATCGGCATATTCTTTATGTTCGTTGGCAGTGTGGGAATTATCCGCCTGCCCGATTTTTATTCCCGAACACACGGCATAAGTAAAAGTGACACGCTCGGAATTATTTTTGTCATTGTAGGCCTGGTCATCTACGAAGGTTTTACCCAAAGCAGTCTCAAATTGCTGCTAATTGTTCTGTTCATTGCACTCTCTAATCCTGTGGGTACCCATGCACTGGCCAGGGCAGCACTGAAAAGCGGGCTCAACCCATTTTTTAGTGATGATGAAATAAAAGAGGAGGCCAAAAAATGATTTGGGAACTGGAACTCATAATTTATGTTTTTCTGGCACTCTCGGCCGTGGTAGCACTCGAAGTGACGGATATGCTGGTAGCAGTAGTTATGATGACTATTTTCAGCTTTTTAATGGCACTTCTGTTTATTGCAATGGGCGCTATTGATGTTGGATTTACCGAAGCCGTAATCGGTGCCGGTGTTACCGGTATTTTGTTTGTAGTTGTTGTATTTCGAACCTCAAGAAAATCAAACGATTGAAGATACTTAAAGTACTCATACTGGTTCTTTTCGCTGCCGTACTGATCTATGCCGCATCTGATTTACCCTACCGGGGTGAACCCGACAACCTTATGCATGCTGAACAGAGCATCACCAACACAAGAGTAATGGGCAGCTACTTTATCCAAAATGCATACAGAGATGCCAGAACCCCTAATATGGTTACGGTTGTACTCGGCGATTACAGAAGTATTGATACTTTTGGTGAGCAGGTTGTAATCTATACGGCAGGCCTTATTGCCCTCCTGGTTCTACGAAAATCGAAACGGAGGAGGAAGAAATGAACAAACCCTTTCAAACTCCGATTGTACTGCTCGGCGCCCGATTGCTCAGCCCCTATATTATGGTATTTGGCTGGTATGTGATATTCCACGGCCATTATAGTCCCGGCGGCGGATTTCAGGGAGGTGCCCTGCTGGCTGCTTCCATTCTGTTGATGCGTGTTGCTGGCGGCCGAACGGTTGCCGAACTGCAGATCAAAGAATTTGCCACCACACCACTGGCTGTAATCGGTGTTGTGATTTACTTTGCCACGGGTTTGGTGGCCGTTGCAATGGGTGGATATTTCCTCGATTACGGCATGCTGCCAATTCCCGGCATGGAGCCGGATTGGCTCAGATACACCGGAATTCTGATCATTGAAGTGGGAATCGGCCTTGCCGTAATGGCCATCCTGGTAATGATTTATGACAACATGGTAAGAGGAGAAGATTATGGCTGACTTTTTTCTTGGGCATTACGCATACTGGTTCACAATCATCCTGCTCTGTATTGGCCTTTATGGTATACTATTCAAAAAAAATCTGATTAAGAAAACCATTGGTCTGGCCATCCTTCAGATTTCTGTGGTGCTCTATTTTGTTTCTGTAGCCTCAAAGTGGGATGCAACCGTACCGGTTCTCGATCCCAATATTCCTGTTGACCAGGTTGCCAACTATTTGAATCCGCTGCCACACACCTTGATGCTCACCGCTATTGTTGTGGGTGTTGCCACACTTGGAGTAGCATTTACACTTTTGATTGCTGTTTACAACCGGTACGAAACGCTCGACGAAGAAGAACTGATAGATAAAATTCAATGATAGAGTCGCACCTTCCAGCATATATCGCCTTAACTTTTTTGCTGTTTTCGGTACTGATTCCGGCATTCGGACTCTGGAGAAATGAGCTTTCCCAGCCACTTGCTGTGATCGGGTCCGGACTGGCTGCGGGCTTCTCCATCTACGGATTTTTCACCTATCTGCAGCTTGGCAGTATCCGTTATTTCTTCGGCGGCTGGGAACCGCCTATTGGCATCGAGTTTGTTTACGACGGTCTTTCGGGATTTTTTGTACTCGTTATTAATACCGTAGCATTTTTTGTGATTCTCCATTCACACCACATCGCAAAAAAAGAATTTCCCGGTAAAGAGATGCCTTACTACGCCTTGGCCATGCTGATGATGCTTGGTTTCAACGGCATGATTCTTACAGGCGACCTTTTTAATCTCTATGTATTTCTTGAAATTGCCTCACTGGCAGGTTACGCCATTATCGCCATCGGTGACAAACAGGCCCCTTACGCTGCGTTCAGATACCTGATTATCGGAACGGCCGGAGGTACCCTCTATCTGCTCGGTGTCGGTTTTCTGTACACCATAACCGGTACGCTCAACATCATCGATATGACCGCGATGCTGCCTCAATTTGCAGGCAGCACAGCCGTGGTAGCCGCTCTCATCCTGATGATTGTCGGCATCGGTGTGAAAGCCGCCCTGTTTCCAATGCATGGCTGGCTGCCCGACTCATATACTTACGCATCATCCAGCTCAACTGCACTAATTGCCCCCATTGGCACAAAAGTAGCAGCCTACATCCTATTCAGAATTATTCTGTGGTTATTTGGAGTTGAACTGACCGATGCCGTGGTTCCGTTCACATACATTATCGGGGTGCTGGCATGTATCGGAATTTTGTACGGTTCAATTATGGCCATCGCCCAGACTGAAATGAAACGCATGCTGGCTTACAGCTCTGTTTCCCAGATCGGGTATATTATAATGGGCTTGAGTCTGGCCAATCCCTGGGGTTTTGCCGGTGCATTGCTGCATGTTTTGAACCATGCCGTCATGAAAGCCGCACTATTTATGATAAGCGGTCAATTGAGACTAAAAGAAGGCCATTCAAACATTAGCCTGTTTGATGACACCTATCGAAAAAAATATCCCTGGACTATGGCCGCATTTACCGTGGCTGCTATTTCGATGGTGGGGCTTCCTCCGCTTGCCGGATTTTTCAGCAAGTGGTATCTCGCCCTGGGGACAATCGACAACAGCAACTGGCTGTTTCTTGCAGTGATTTTAATAAGCTCGCTGCTCAATGCGGTTTACTTTTTCCGCATACTTGAAAATGTATATATGATGAAACCCGACAAGGGACAAAAAGAAGCGTCCGATGCCAAACGAAATGAAGTGAGCGGCAGCATGCTCTGGCCAACCAGCATATTGGCAGTCAGTCTGATCGTCATTGGTTTTGCCAACGCAGTAATTGTTGGAGTTTTGCTTAATATTTTCCCGATGTAACACTACCCCGCTGGCGGGTTATTTGATATGAAATTGTTTTTTTAAAATTTAAACTAAACCGATGGATCTTTCCCTCGTACCTTTATTGGCCGTTTTGGTTTCGCTTATAGCGGTTATTCCGATACTGCTGAGTTCGGACAAACCGAATCTGCGTGAAACCTGGACCATTCTGGCAGCTGTTATCAAATTCGGGCTTGTACTTTTGCTTGTGCCCGGCGCTATTGAAGGCAAATCCGTAGAACTCCATCTTATCGATCTGGCACCGGGTATGCCGCTTGCGCTCAATGCCGATCCGCTCGGTGTCTATTTTGCCGTGATCGCTTCCGGCCTCTGGATTTTCACCTCCTTCTATTCCATTGGATATGTTCGGGGAGCCGGTGAACACAAACAAACAAGATATTTTGCCAGTTTTGCAGTCTGTCTGTCGGCAACCATCGGTATTGCATTTTCTGCCAACCTGCTAACCTTCGTTCTTTTCTACGAAATTCTTACCGTTGCCACTTATCCGCTGGTCATTCATAACGAAAGTAAAGAAGCCATCAATGCCGGGCGAAAATATCTGGCATTTACCCTGACTGCCGGGCTGCTTTTAGTGGCCGGTTCAGCAATGGTATACATCTACACCGGCACTATCGATTTTACCCCGGGCGGTGTATTCAGTGGAGTTGAACTTCCGCATACCGCCATGCTGGTACTCTTTATCATATTTTTGGGAGCTGTTGGCGTGAAGGCCGGTATCATGCCGATTCATAGCTGGCTGCCCGCAGCCATGGCCGCACCCACACCGGTCAGTGCACTTCTTCACGCTGTGGCTGTTGTAAAATCAGGAGTATTTGCCGTAATCCGGGTTGTCGGTTATGTTTTTGGCACCGACGTGATGGCCAGCTACGGTCTCGGTGATATTTTGATTGTCATTGCCGGNGCTACAATTATTTTGGCTTCACTCATCGCCTTTGCGCAGGATAATTTAAAACAGCGGCTCGCCTATTCTACGGTTGGGCATTTGTCCTATATTGTTTTAGGAGTGGCACTGCTCACACCCTTCGGAATGCAGGGCGGAATTATGCACATTGCGGCACACGCCACGTTGAAGATTACACTCTTCTTCTGTGCCGGAGCCATATATGTGAACCTGAAACGGAAAAATATCAGCAACCTGAACGGCATTGCCAAAGTGATGCCCTGGACGATGGCCGCTTTCACCATTGGATCGATGGGCCTTGCCGGTATTCCGCCAATCAATGGATTTTTTAGTAAATGGACTCTCGCTTTGGGCTCTCTGGACGGAGATATGGTTATACCGGTTATTGTATTGGTGGTGAGCGGCCTGCTGAATGTGGGATACTTTTTCCCGATTATTTACCGGGCATATTTTAAGCCGGGCGAAGGTCTTGAAGGCTACGGCGAAGCCAGTCCGCTGATGGTGGTGCCTATTATGGTAACAGCTATACTGTCAGTGCTTTTTGGATTTTTCCCGAATCTGTTTTTCGGGCTTTACGACCTGGCCGTCAACATCAGTTTATCACTTTTTTAACTCATAAGCGCCATGAAGAAGATTCACTGGATCATATTAGGCATTTTATTCGTCATTACGCTTGTACTTGAATTTACCGTACTGGCCGGATATGACAGCCACTGGTGGAATGCCATTCCGGCTTTTTATGCCATTTTCGGATTTGTGATGTGTTATGCTCTTGTTTATTCGGCCAAATTTATTGCAAAAAAAATTGTAAACAGAGACATCAACTACTATGATTGAAATTCTCGCCATACCGGGTGTAATTTTGTTAATCGGGGCAGCTCTGCTTTCTTTCTTCTCCGAGAAATTGCGCCCCGCTCTGTTTCTGATATTTCCCCTGCTTGCAGCCGCAGTAATCATCCTTCGCCCTGAAGGATACAGTGTAACCGGATCGCTGCTGCATTACGATCTGGTACTGATGCAAACCGATTCACTCAGCAATCTGTTCGGAATTGTTTTTGCACTTGGAGCTTTTGTTGCCGGTGTTTACGCATTTCATATGAAGGAGCTGGGGCAGCAAATCTGTGCACTTGGCTACGCAGGTGGTGCACTCGGTGTGGTCTACGCAGGGGATTTGCTCACCCTTATCATTTTCTGGGAAATTATGGCTGTTGCTTCCACCTGGCTGATCTGGGCGCAACGCACCCCGGAAACCGATGCAGCCGGAATGCGCTATCTGATCTATCACATTCTTGGCGGCGGACTCCTTTTTGCCGGAATCTTGTGGCATTCAGTCGTTGCCGGGTCCATTGCAGTCGAAACCATTCCGATGGAATACACACCGGCAAATATCCTGATGTTGCTTGGAGTCGCTATCAACGCAGCCGTAATACCACTGCATACCTGGCTGTCTGATGCCTACCCCAAAGCCACGCTTACGGGTACCATCTTCATGAGTATTTTCACCACTAAAACGGCTGTTTATGTGTTAATCCGAATGTTTGCAGGCTGGGAGCTGCTCGTATTTTTCGGAGCCGCCATGGCCATCTACGGAATCTATTACGCGGTAATTTGTAAAGATATGCGTGAGATACTTTCCTATCACATCATCAGCCAGGTTGGCTATATGGTGGCAGCCATCGGTGTGGGAAGCGAGCTTGCTGTGAATGGCGCTGCGGCTCATGCATACAACAACATTTTGTATAAATCTTTGATGTTCATGGCCGTCAGCGCCGTGATGTATTCAACCGGAACCAGTAAAATGTTCCATCTTGGCGGGCTGTACAAAAAAATGCCGTGGGTTCTCGGGCTTTATGTTGTTGGCGGCCTCTCCATCTCCGGTATTCCGTTGTTTGCCGGATTTGTGAGTAAGGGTATGGTGATTGATGCAGCCGGGTACGGTGGTTACGAAACCATCATGCTGGTATTGCTTGTAGCCTCTGTGGGTACCTGGCTCAGTGTCGGCCTCAAGCTACCCTACTTCACCTGGTTCGACAAGCAGGATTACGAGGGCGAGTTAAAACCGGTTCCGCTGAATATGTATATCGCCATGGGTATTCTTGCCTTTGCCTGTGTTTTCTACGGAATTTTCCCGAATGCCCTCTACACGTTCCTGCCTTTCGAAACCGATTATCAGCCATACACGGTGTATCACCTGGTTGAAATTACTCAAATTGCCCTGTTAACATTTGTGGGATTTTGGCTTCTCAGAAAAAAACTGGCTCCCGAACTTACAACCGTTCTCGACCTGGACTGGTTCTACCGAAAAGCCGCTCCGGCAACCCGACTGGTGTTTGTACAGAAAGTGGATACTTTTTACGGCCGGGTTGAAGATGGCATCCAGGCTTCTGCCCGCTATCTTTCCGGTAAGTTTCAGAACCCGATGCGGTGGCTCAATCCATTTACTGATGAGGAAAATGAAGCATCAAGCTACAGCCCCGCTATGGAAGTGGTGATGAGCTTCATTCTGCTCTGCTTTTTGATCTTTGCCATCATCTATTTTTTATAAACAGAATTCAGTAAAATTTTGGGTTGTATCTCCATCTCAGTGCAGCTACTGAACTTTTTGGAGCGATTCCTGAACAGACTGTATCCTGCTGTTTAACTCCTCAATATTTCTTCGGGTTCGGGGTTCGGCAAGCATTTGGCCTTGTAGTTCAAGCTCCCTCTGAAGAACTCTTGTCTCATCGGATTCTATCTGTAATGATCGATTTTCGCGCAGGCTGCTCATGATATTTTGAATCTGATTTTGAAGTTCTTCAAGCTGTTCGTACTCACGTTCTATTTCATTTGATATGGCCTTGGCCTCCTCGGCAGCCTGGTACAGTGTTATCTTTGTATTTGCCATTTCTATTGAAACGGATGCTGACTGATACGCCAGTACAAGAAATCCCCCAGTTAACAAAACAACCGACAGGCTCAGTGCATGCCAAAAAGTTTTGGGAATATTTGAAATATCCATCATACCTCCCTGTGTTTTTAGATGTTGTAATAAAGAGTTGCTGAATGACCTGATTTAGCTTCCTATAGTAAACAAATCAAATCCAAATAAGTCAAGTATTTTATTGATTTATATCTTCTTCCGATTTTTAAAAAGCATCGGGCCCATATTCATTCTATTCATCTATCCCACAAATTTTTACAATTTTTCAATAATTAAATTTTTATGCATATTACACAAAGTCTATTCACTCATTTCCGGATAAAATCCTATGGATAAAGTAAAAGCACTGATCAAAAGCAGTCCCGTCGTCATCGCAATCATTTATGTTATTGTAGGGTTTCTTTGGATTCAGTTTTCGGATCAATTGGTTTTTTCGATGTTCGATGACCCGGAATCCATCACACATGCACAGTCACTGAAAGGCTGGTTATTTGTAATTGCCAGCGGCCTGTTGATTTTTTTTCTGGTACTGCAAAGCAATAACATGCTTGGGGAGATTATACACGGACTAAACCGTATCAATAAAAAGTTTGAATCCACTCTTGAAAATGCACCCATCGGAATTGCCCATCACAGCCCTGATGAAAACTGGTTTGAAGTCAATCAAACGTTGTGTAATCTTTTTGGCTATGAAAAAGATGAAATGATTCGTTTGAAATTTTCTGATATAATTCATCCAGACGATATTGAACGCGGACGAGAACTGGACGCTAAACTGGCCAGCGGCGAAATCGATTTTTTTGAAATTGAAAAACGATATATACGGAAAGACGGAAGCCAATTTCCCGGATTGGCACGCAAAACTGCCGTTTATGACAATAACGGATCAACACCATACCTGATCGTTACTTTGCAGGATATTTCAAATCAGAAAAAGTATGAGGAAGAGATTAAAAAATCCCTGCATGATAAAGAAGTGCTGCTCACGGAAGTTCATCATCGTGTAAAAAATAACCTGGCACTCATTTCTGCACTTTTTGAACTGCAAAATCTGCACACAAATGATAAAAAACTCCAATCAATTCTCGAGAAAAGTAACATCCGGATTAAGTGCTTGTCTCTGATTCACGAAAGTTTTTCCCAAAATGAGCAGTCAGCCGATATTCATTTCGGAGTTTTTTTAGAACAGCTTCTTCAGTTAACACGCGATGCACTGAATACAGATAATCTAAATGTTGACTACCAAACAGAAATTTCACCGGTCAGTCTCAATATCAATATTGCCATACCGGTAAGCCTCATTTTTACTGAATGGATAATGAACATTTTTGATGATGGATATAAGGACAAAGAGCCTGTGGTTAATATTACTTTGAAAGAACAAGGTGAGAAAATAGAACTCTCAATATCATGCTCCCGGGTAAACGGCCTGAAAGAGAAATTGGAAAACGATCAGCAATCCCTCACATTTATCATTATTGAAACACTGGCAAAACAAATTGAAGGAAAGGTGGATTATGAAACCGATGATGAACGTTTTGTTTCCCATCTTCGATTTAAAAAAACAGATCTTCGGGGCACCGGAAGCTTTTTAACTGACAAAGAAATTTTAGCAATATCCTCATCAAAAAATTAACCTAACCGTTTCAATTTCCTATCCCGAAAAAACCGTGTAAAGCATTTTTGCGCAGAGGAAAAGCAGCAAGCCGGCAAAAAGTTTTTTTAACATAACCACTGGCAGTTTATGTGCAAGTTTTGCGCCGAGCGGTGCCGTGAAGACACTCACCACTGTTATGGCGATCACCGCGGGCAGGTAGATAAATCCAACTGAATAATCGGGCAACGAGTTTACTGTTAATCCACCGGTTATATATCCCAGTGTACCGGCAACCGAAATCGGAAAACCAACAGCCGACGACGTTCCGATAGCGTTCTGAATTTTTACATTACACCAGGTTAGGAACGGTACTGTCAGTGATCCGCCCCCGATCGCAACTAATGCTGAAACCCCGCCAATTCCTGTGCCTGCTGCCGATAAACCAAAAATCCCCGGTAGTTCACGATTTGGCTTCGGTTTAATATCCAAAAACATTCTAATTGACACATAGAGCATAAACAGAACAAAAAATATGGCAAGTGGCTGCGATGGAATGTACGCTGCAATAAATGCCACGCTGAAGGTTCCGAAAATAATACCCGGTGTAATTCGCCAAACCACCGGCCAGAGAACCCCACCATGCTGATGATGTGCCCGTAAACTTGCCACAGATGTAAATATTATAGCAGCCATGGATGTAGCCAGTGCCAAATGTACAATGTGATCTGCCGGAAAGCCCTGAATCACAAAAAACGTTGTCAGCACCGGTACCATAATTCCGCCTCCGCCGATGCCAAAAAGTCCGGCTAAAAAACCGACGATAACACCCAGAATCACATATGCGAGAATCCACTCAAGTCCAGACAAATCTGCAGATTTTAAGGTTGGCTTTCCAGTACAGTTTTTATGGCTTCATCTGCCAGTTTCGACATCAAAATATACCCCTCTCTGTTGGGGTGAACCCCATCGTAAGCAAGATGCTCTTTCATTCCATTTCTTTCGTCAGCGGTTGAGGTAAAGTAATCCAGATAGTAAAATCCTTTTTCTTCGGTAAACGAGCGGATCATCCTGTTCAGATCCATGATTTTCCGGGCCGGTTCCAAACCCGGGCGCCAAGGATAATCGTACACCGGAAGTACTGAGGAGAGAATCACCCTCATTCCGTGAGCATCCGCAAGATCTGCCATCGAAAAAAGATTGTCGGCAATCATATCAAGTGTTGCGGGGCCGGTATTGCCTGCAATATCATTTGTACCGGCAAGAATCACCACTATATCGGGCTGAAGGTGTATCACATCCTGCCTGAACCGCACAAGCATTTGAGGTGTTGTTTGTCCGCCGATTCCCCGGTTGATATACGGCTTACCCTCAAAGAATTCCGGATAGTGATCACTCCACCCTTCGGTTATTGAATTGCCCATAAATACAATCCGATTTTCATCCTCTGCCGGCGGACCAAGAACCTTGTTTGCCTGCCGGTATCTATCCAGGTTTGCCCAGTCATCCTTCATAGCCGACCATCGCTCGTACTCTTCCAAAATTTCCTGATCAGTTTTTTCGGTTTGATCGGTTTGAGTATACATTACATCCGAAAAAGATATAACAAACAATATGCTCAGAAATAAAACACCATAGTTTTTCATATAAATTTCCAATCAAATTTTGATAATTAGCTGCTCTTACGTTGAATTGTAACATTTGACCAAGTTACCAATCGTTTATCAAATTATTGGTGATAAAACCCAAATTTTTCATCTCCTGATTTTGATTCTTCACGCCTCACCACGATTTTGAAAAGAAAAAGTATAACAGCATGGTTATTATTTTAATGGGCGTTTCAGGCTGCGGCAAAACAACTGTCGGTTTGAAACTCGCCGAAAAACTGAATCTGCCTTTTTTCGATGCCGATGACTTTCATCCAGATGAAAATGTAAAAAAAATGGAGTCCGGAATTCCATTGAATGATGACGACCGTGCCCCCTGGCTTGAAGAGTTGTCAAGACAAATCAAAAAATGGAATAAAAAAAAGGGAGCGGTTCTGGCCTGTTCGGCATTGAAAAAAAAATACCGGGAACTGCTCAAAGCAAATTCCGGCCCCAATGAAGTGCTTTTTGTGTATTTGAAAGGTTCGAAAGAGTTAATTTTGAACAGGTTAAAAGAGCGCAGCGGCCACTACATGCCCCCCGATCTACTCGACTCCCAATTTGCCGATCTCGAGGAGCCCGAAGATGCCCTGTTTATACCGATTTACAATTCGCCGGAGAAAATTTCTGACCGTATCATTGCAAATCTAAAATAGCGGCTAAACAACCTTAAAAGAAGATCAATTAATCCATCTATAACTTTGATATAAAGCTCAGGCATAAATAATTATTTAAAAATTCATTTTTGGTTAAAATAGAAAATCTAATTTACAGTAAATCTACTGTTTAACTGCTTTTTCAGGGTACCTATTAACCATTAACTTCAGCCTGAAATATGAAAAATCTCATTACTTTTCTGAAGGGCACCTCTCTGTGTTTAGCATTTATGATTTTTTTCTTCAATTCTGCCAATGCACAAAATCAGCTTGAGGATGCCATCAAACAGCTTTCTGCTGACAATGTATCGGGATACATGCAGCCATTTTTAAATGGCTTTTCGGCCAATATGAACTCCGGATTTTCGGGTACTGCCAATATTGAAAATAAATTTACTATCCGAATTGATGCTATTGGCATGGCCACCATGATCGGATCTGCCGAGGAAATGTACAATGCAACGCCACCTCAGCCATTTGCCCAGCAAACGGTTAGAACGGCTACCGTTTTTGGGGACCAGGGTGCTGTTGTGCAGGGGCCTGAAGGACTTAGTTACAAATTTCAGAATGGTCAATTGGATATGGATTATTTTCCGCTCGTTGCCCCTCAGCTAACCATCGGAAATTTCTATAATACGCAGTTGATTTTCCGGTTTTTCACTTATTCAAGCGATTCGGATGTGCCTGATATTGACATGCTGGGCTTCGGGTTGCGTCACGGTTTAAACCAATATTTTAGTGAGCTGCCGCTTGACCTTGCAGCAGGAGCCTTTTTCCAGACTTTCAAAATGGGAGAAATCATCGACACTAAATTCTTTTCAATAAACGGCCTGGCCAGTAAAGAGTTTAGTATTCTAACCCTCTACGGCGGAGTGCAATACGAGTATTCGAATATGAATGTAAACTACACTTTATCCGGTGCTTCTGCGGACGAAGACTCCGAAGTCGATCTCAGTTTCAGCTCAGACAATCACATCCGTGCCATCGCAGGCTTGAATTTGAACCTTGGCGTGGTGCATCTTCGAACAGATTTTAACCTGGGAAATGTTTCAGTACTCAGTGCATCCATCGGATTTGGAATCTGAACAATTTTTCCAGCCAACATTTTTGACTAACAAAAATTTTAAAATTTTCCTGCCATGAATAATAAAAGAAAATTTCTGCTCGGCCTGCTGACAACGCTTCTGTTTACTGCAGCCTGCGATGATATGATCCGGGACAATCTGGTGATGCTTGACGCCGTAACAACCTTCGTTTACTCCATCGATACTGGTGACAATAACTACTCTGAAACCGAAAGAGTGAATCTGCAAAGTGTCATTGATGATATTGACGGTGATGTGGAGGATGTCAGTTTTTACAACATCACCATGCGTGTAAGCAATATTTATGACAGCTCTCCGGAAACTTCGTTTTCAGGCCAGTTAACTGCAAGGCAATCCGGTACAAGTCACAACCAACCGCTGGTGAATTTTACCAACCTCAAATTTGAAGACTTCTTCACTGAACGGTCTATTTTTTCAGATGACATTGCCGGTATTTCTGTGGTATCCGAAGGAATTTCCACCCTCGTCAATTATTATCAGCAAAAACCGGCACCTGTGGTTGAATTCACAGTATCCGGCACCGTAAACCGTGCAGGCGGCGAAGAACGGGTAGTCTTCGATTTTGAGGTAAGGCTCTATACCCAGGTTGCAACTGACCCTTAATTCCCGGCAAAAATACCGTTAATGAAACCGCGCGCGCCACTTTATGCCCACTGCGGTTAACCTTCAGGGTTTATTGGTGGATCAGAATATATTCAGGAGCCCCAAAACTCAGGCAGTCAATCCGCTGTGTGGATTCAGTCTCCGTGGCATTCTTTAAACTTTTTGCGAATACCTTTTCGATATTTCAAGAGTCACAATAATATCAGGCTCCAATGGTACAAACGGGACGTTTGCGCCATGCAAATTCCGGACTGAATGAAAAAAATTCCGGGATCAAACTTGCTTATTTCTCCCCGTTTCGGTAGCTATGGCATGAAATAAAAATACAATGACTTGAAAATTTTATGAGTGCAAGCAAAATTGGTGTTTACGGCCTCGGTGTGATGGGGCGAAACCTTGCCCTGAACCTTGAAGAGAAAGGAATCCGGGTATCGGTTTACAATCGGCAAGTTTCCGGTGAGGAATGCATTGTTGAAGATTTTTTGAATGATGAAGGCTCCGGTAAAAACTTTCAGGGGGCCGGATCGGCTGAGTCTTTTGTTAAATCTCTTGAAACACCCCGAAAAATTTTGATCATGGTGAAGGCGGGCAAACCGGTGGATTTGGTGATCGATGAACTGCTTCCGTTTTTGCAGAAAGGAGACATCATCATCGACGGCGGCAACTCAAATTTTCATGACACAAACCGGCGGGTTGAAAGCCTCTCTTCAAAAGGGATTCTGTTTGTGGGAATGGGCGTTTCCGGAGGCGAAGAAGGTGCACGATATGGGCCTTCCCTGATGCCCGGCGGAAATGAATCTGCCTGGGGCAGCAGTAAATCCATTCTTGAAGCGGTTTCGGCCAGGGCATTCGATGGCTCGCCCTGCTGTGCATGGATGGGAGAAGGTGGTGCCGGACATTTCGTGAAAATGGTTCACAACGGAATTGAATACGCCGATATGCAGCTCATTGCTGAAGTGTATTATTTCATGAAAAACGGACTGAAAATGAGTACCGCCGAGATTGGTGAACAATTTTCAGCATGGAGCAACACAGAATTGAGCAGCTACTTGATTGAAATCACCGCTGAAATTTTAACAGTAACCGATGATGACGGTCTTCCACTTGTTGAAAAAATGCTGGACAGTGCCGGACAAAAAGGAACTGGAAAATGGACAGGCGTAACTGCCCTCGAACTTGGCGTTCCGCTGCCGGGAATTACTCAAGCTGTTTTTGCTCGGTTTGCTTCTTCACTCATCGATCTGAGAAAACAATTATCCAATAAACTGGATGGCCCAACTCCAGAAATTCCCGGCGGCCGGGATGAAATCCTGAATGTTCTGGCCGATGCCCTTCTCGCGTCTCGCATGGTTTCGTACGCCGAAGGTTTTCACCTCATCAAAGCAGCCGGCGATGAGTTTGGCTGGAATATTGATGCAAAATCTGTTGCCAGGATCTGGCAGGGTGGCTGTATTATCCGGTCTGAATTACTAAAAGTAATCGCCTCTGCTTACCGGAATAACCCAAACCTGGAGCATCTGTTTCTTTCGGACGATTTTTCTTCAAAACTGCAAAACCTTCAATATGGGTGGAGGAAAATCACCGGTTTAGCCGTTCAGCACGGCATACCGGTGCCCAATATAATGGCGGCTCTGGGTCTGTACGATTCCCTCCGGTCCGAACGCCTGCCCGCCAATTTGATCCAGGCGCAGCGTGACTTTTTCGGCGCTCACTCCTACGAACGCATTGATAAACCACGGGGACAATTCTACCATACGGATTGGAAGAGAAAACAGTGATCTAAGAAAAGCGTACTCAAGGTTACGTTTTCGTTTTGCACTTATTTGTTGAACTCAGATTTTGAGAATTTAAAATTGGCAATTATATTTATCCTGTCGGTTAATTAACCATATAGTAAATTAATAGAATATGCCTTCAGATCCACTTAGTTATACCTTTCATGCCCTTGCAGATCCCACACGCCGGGCCATTCTCGCCAGTCTTACCACCGGCCAGAAAACAGTCTCTGACCTCGCCGAGCCGTTTGATATGACCATGCCAGCCATCACCAAACACTTGAAGGTGTTGGAAAAGGCCAAGCTGATTGAACGCAGCCGTGAGGCCCAGTACCGTCCCTGCCGCCTTCAGCCCGAACCGTTAAAAGATATTGATGAGTGGATATCGGAATACCGAAAATTCTGGGAAGAAAGTTTTGAGCGATTGGAAGAATATCTTCAGCAACTTCAAACAAAAGAGAAAAACGATGAATAAGATTTCAACTGAACAGAAGGAAAATGTGATGATTGTCAAATCTACATTTGACGCTCCCAGGGATCTGGTATTTGAGGTTCATTCCGAATGCAAACATCTTACGAACTGGTATGGTGGTAAAGAATGGCAGCTATCCAAATGCGAAATGGATTTCCGTGTAGGCGGACGCTGGAGCTACTGTTTTAAAATGCCGAATGAGGATGCCTGTGGCCTGGCAATTTACAAGGAGATCAGCAAACCGGAAAAGATTGTATACAAAGATCACTTTCTGGATGAACAGGGTAATATCAGCAGCGAACTTCCCTCCAGCCTGATTACTCTTGAATTTACCGAAGAGAACGGGAAAACAACGATTGTGAACCGATGGGAATATCCAACCGAGAAAGACCTGAACAAGATGCTCGAGATGGGAGCGATTGAAGGGTTAACCGAAATCTGGGACCGGCTTCATGCTTATCTGAATCAACTTTAATCAAAACCATAAAACCGATGGAAAAAATGAAGAATCAAATCGTAGAAACAACAGACAGTGAAATCATATTCAGCCGAACTTTTGACGCTCCGCGTGAACTGGTATTTGAAACCTACACCACCTGCGAGCACCTGATGAACTGGTGGGGTCCGCGAACCTGGCCACTCAGCTATTGCGAGATGGATTTTCGTCCCGGCGGAACATGGCATTACTGTATGAAAGGACCAAATGCCGATGATGAATCGTGGGGAGTTGCCAAATACAAAGAGATTTCTGAACCCGAAAAAATCATCTATAACGACTACTTTTCGGACAAGGATGGAAACATCAACACGGACATGCCCTCTTTCGATACGATTATCACATTTATATCCGTCGATGATAAAACAGAAATAAAGGTAGTGTCGAAAGTCGGATCGAAAGAGGAAGTCGACAAACTGGTTGAGATGGGAATGATTGAAGGTTTCACCGAAACCTGGGACAGGCTGGAAGAGCACCTTGAAACAATTCAATGAAAAAAACTCAAGAACAGAAGAACCGATAAATGTCCTACTGACTAAAAACCTTCTGGAAAAATTGTCTGCCCAACTTTCCACATTTTGCAGTTTCTCGGTTAGTCTGTTTCTCTAACTTTAAGTTAACAATGCAGGCTTCCGAACCAATTAAATTGTAACAGAAACTGAGGAAGTTCGTATCTAAATTTATTATGTTATTGCCGGTATATTTCTATATAGAATAACAACTTATTACTAACCAAAATCCATTTACATGCTTACATACATCGCACTTCTTCGGGGAATTAATGTGGGTGGCAAAAATATTATCAAAATGGCAGACCTGAGGGATTGTCTGACAAGTGAGGGATTCGGCAATGTGCAAACTTATATCCAGAGCGGCAATGTGATTTTTCAGTCTGATAAAGACAACAAGGGTACACTTCTGAATAAAATACAATCAACCCTTCGCAGCACGTTCGACTATCACAACCCGGTGGTTCTGATTCGTTTCAAAGAATTCGAAAGCATCATTTCTGATGCACCTTCGGGTTTTGGAGAAGATCCGGAAAATTTCAAATATGATGTTCTTTACCTGAAACCTCCGTTAACTGCACCAAAAGCTATTGATGAGATTCCGGTCAGAGATAATGTGGACCTTGCATGGGAAGGCCCGGGTGTGATCTATTATCGCAGAATCGCAGAATACCTCACCAAAAGCATGCTGAACAAATTGCCGGGCAAACCCGTGTACCAGCAAATGACCATCCGCAACTGGAGAACCACGAACAAGATTTTTGAGATGGCTGGTAATTAAATCTCTCAGTATTACTTTAGAAATAATCATAGTCTTCTTGTGATTTGGGTTTATGTTGGTTTAGACGCTGCGAAACCTGCACAAAAAGACTTTTTTTATTCTACTCTTCCACACACTATTTCGGGAAGTATATCAATACGTGATGCATATACAACAACATACTGACTTTTCAATACGTCTGAATAAAATAAAAGCCACCCCGACATTTCAAGGTGGCTTTTAACTTGACTCAAACTGTTTTAGTCGTTGATCGGTTCAACCACATAAAGTCCGCCGGGATCTTCATCGGTCAGAACATAAATATTTCCGTCCGGGCCTTCCCGCACATCGCGGATTCGCCCAACCTCACCGAGCAGCAGCTCTTCATCATGAATCACCGTGTGTTCACCATCATACACCTCGATATATAATCTTCTGATTCTCTCTGAAGCTAATCCCCCCGCAAGTAGATTGCCTTTCCAGTTGGGGAAATTATCGGATGTTACCAGTGCCAGTCCTGATGGAGCATGTGTTGGCAGAAATTCATAAACCGGATCGATCATTCCTTCAATATGTCGTGCTTCCGTTCCGGCATGAAATTCATGTTCATCTCCGTAATCGCGGCCGAGGCTTGCACGGGGCCAGCCGTAGTTATTTCCGGGTTCAACATAGTTTAGCTCATCGCCACCTCTGGGGCCGTGTTCAGTTGCCCAGATTTCATCCGTTTCCGGATCAATAACAAGCCCCTGAATATTGCGGTGGCCGTAGGAGTAAATTTCATCAGCAACATCCGGATCGTTTACAAATGGGTTGTCATCAGGAACTGAACCGTCATCATACATCCTCAGAAGAGTTCCGGCGTGGTCACTTAAATCCTGTGCTCTTGGAGGATTAGCTCCGCGGTCGCCAATGCTCATGTACAGGTATCCGTTGCTATCCCAGGCAAGTTTTGAACCGTAATGGCGTCCGGGCGAGGAGTATCTGTTTTGTAGAAAAATTTCTTCCTGATTTACAAAATCAGTCCCTTCCAGTTGCCCTCTAACAAGAGCTACAGCGGTTTCTCCATCGTCATTTCCTTTGGAATAGGTGAGATAAATCCAGCCATTCCCCTCATATTCTGGATGAACTGAAACTTCCATCATGCCACCCTGTCCGCGGGCTGTTACTTCGGGAGTTCCGTTTACCACAGTAACATTCCCGTTTTCAACTACATTCAAACGGCCCGGGCGTTCCGTAATCAGCTTGCGGCCATCCGGCAGAAATGCAACCGACCAGGGACGTTCCAAATCACCTGCCACTCTTGTCAGGCTGATTTCCTCGTATTGGGTTCTTAGTTCTTTGGTTTCCCAGGTATCAGTGGTTTCAGCTTCTGTACGTTCTGCAGGTTCTTCTGCAGCACAGCCAATTGCTGTTATCAAAAGAAAGATGGATATAAAAGTTGATATAATTTGTTTCATAACGGTTATTTCTGAATGATTTTAATTATGGATGCCTAATTTATGCAAAACGCAGATATATCCGTAATTAAACATTAAAATAATTATTCCTGAAGTTTTTATATCGAATTTTTGAATTTCACGATCACAACAGAAATAATTTCGGACTAAATTTCCGAAATAAAACTACAAGCAAACATCAATAAAAACAGTTCAATTGAAATACGGATATGTTCACAACTATGTCCTGCAATGAGTTATTGATAAAGTAAACAGATATTCCGGTTTATGAATTCAATCTTAAAAAATTGATTCCTCAACTTTTGGCCGAACTTCTTTTTTGCGTGTCTTTTTCGCGTTTCCAATGTCTGAGAATTGAGATACTGAATCCGGCCATTAAAAGAAATGTGCCCAGCCAGACCACAGAAACAAACGGTTTTTTCTCTGCCACCACGAGAATCCAGTCTTCTTCAAAGTTTTCGTCCAGCCCGTGTACGGTTAACTCAATAGAATCTGACTCAGGGTGCACCCGGCTGAACATCACATTCATTCCCCAGCTTTCTATCTCCAGTGGTGGTGAGTAGGTGTAACTCCGGCCGTCCTCATTATAAACGGCAAACAGTGGTTCTACATCGTAAGCGTTGCCGCTTGGTTCATGCTCAACCCGGATTAATGCACGAATTCCTATCTGTGTATTTTCAGGCAGAACTTCTTCGGCGGCAGGAACAAACTCCCGGAAAGTAAAATTGAAGGGACCGGCAGAAATGGTTTCACCTATATGAATTTCGATGTTTTGTACATCTGTTGATTCACCATTTTCTTCCCCAACAGGCATCATGGGATCCCGGCGATTCTGGCGTTCAAGCTCCTCATTTCGCTGTTCCACATACTGGCTGCCTGCTACATACAGGTAAATATCACTCAGCCAACCTGTTCGTACATGTGGGTCAACCGACCATTCAATATTATCCGCACTCGATGAAGTGAGCATGGGATACACAACAGGATCCATATAAAATGTTGAACCCCCGTCAACAGGTTCGAAGCGCAGCCTGTAGGTTTGCTGCCCCGGCCGGGGAGAGTCGCTCACATCAAAACCTTCGTAAGTTACCATATATTTATTGTTGATCAGTTTGGGCCGGTTAATCTCAAGCTCAAACATCTCTATCTGCTGCGTTACGGGGAAGCCCTCATCATCAAAAACATCACCGGCAAGCACACGCTGGTTATAATTAGCAGTGCGCTGGTCGAGCAGCGGCTCCGTATAGACCGAAGACGCAATAATACCTAACAATAATGCTCCGAAACCGATATGAGTTACCGTACCCCCCACCAGTTTGGGATTTTTTCGAAGCAAGTGGAGCATGACCGATGCATTTCCGATGACGGTAAACCAGGCCGCAAAAATGAATACCATGTAATAGAGGTTACGTACATCCCCCAAAACAATGGAGAGCACCGTTGCAACAGACGTTATCAACAGTGGAAGAATCAAGACACCGGCCAGAGATTCCCAATTATGTTTTTGCCAAAAAAGATACTGCCCAAAAACAGTGGCAATTGCCATAATGATGGCGATTGGCATGCTCCAGTCGTTATAAAATTGAATATCGGGCGGGGTGGGATTGGCCACGAATAATTTTCCAAGAATGGGCGAGCTGGTTCCCAAAATGATGACAAATCCGAGAATAAAGAGCAGCATGGAGCCTGTAAACGTCATAAACTCACGGCTCAGGAATTTCGACTCTTCCTGTGGGCTTGGCAGTTCTCTGTACCTGTAGAGGTAAAAACCAACACCCACAACAAGCATAACAACAATAAAAGCCAGTAATTGCCCGTACAGCCCGAGATCCACAAAACTGTGCACTGACTGATCAGCTAAAACACCAGAACGGGTTAAAAAGGTTTGATAGATGATGGTAACATAGGCCATAATGGCAAAAAAGAGTGAGGCCTTGTGTGCCCGGCTGCTTTTTCGCTGAATAATCATCGCGTGGATACCTGCCGTTCCCAAAAGCCAGGGCACCAATGATGCGTTCTCAACCGGATCCCATGCCCAGTATCCTCCGAATGACAGGGTTTCATACGCCCAATAGCCACCAAGAAAAATAGCTGTTAATAGCGAAAGGTTGGCTGCCAGCGTCCACGGCAGTGCGGGCCGAATCCATTCGTGATAGGTTTTGGTCCAGAGTGAGGCAATAGCAAAAGCAAAGGGCACAGTCATCATCGCAAACCCGATAAAAATGACAGGCGGATGAATCATCATCCAGGGGCTTTTTAACAGATCATTCAAACCGGAGCCATCAGATGGAACAAAATCCGGGTTGGCCAGAATAAACGGTGCATTCGGCATCTCCTGGGCAATCGTTCTGAATGGGGTAGCCCCGATCTGGGTAAAATTCAGATCCCACCCTACAACCATCGAAAGCAGAAACATCTGAGTGAGTGTCATCACAAACATAACCGGAGCACGGTAGGGTTTTCGGGTCCATTTAATCAAACCGAGCCCTACGATAAAACCACAAAAGATCCAGAGCATAAAGCTCCCCTCCTGTCCGCCGTAAAATGCAGAAATCAAATACTGGGTTTCGAGATCAAGACTGGTGTAGTTCCAAACATAATAGTACTGGAACTGATGTGTCATGATCAGATAGATCAGAGCAACAGATGAGATGCAAAGAAAAACACCTTTAATTCCCCAAAGCCAGTTCGAAATTTTCTCAATGGTTTTATCCTCTTTAACGGCTGCTATGGCATACAAAATCAGAGCAGCTATTGAAGCAACAAAAGCGCCACTGAGAAGCAAGTGACCAATTTTTGCGATCATATCAGGTTAGCTTTCCCCGCCGGTTGCAAGTTCAAATTCGGGGTTCTCATTGTATTTGGACGGGCATTTCATCAGCATTTCATCGGCATGAAATATATTGTTTCGCATCTCACCGATGACTACAAGCTGGGTAGCCTGCTCAAAATTATTGGGTTTGGGCCGCGGGTAGACAACCCTGCGCACATTGCCGTCTTCATCTTTCATATGAAAAGAAAACTGCATGGTATCTCGCGAAAATCCATATTCCTGAGAATTATCCCAATTCCCAATAACATGAGAAGTTGAACGGTTTTCAGCTTCTTCAAAATTTACATACGTGCTGATGCTGTTGCCAAAATTGTACATCAAAAGGGACGTAAATCCGACGATTGCAAGAATACCAATAATCAGTTTAGGCTTCATCTTTTTTTTCTTTGATGGATTCTTCGAGTTTTGAAACGTTTCGGTCAACTTTTATGAGATAAAAAAGCAAAACAAACCAAATGATCAGGCTCACCCCCAACACCACAAATATCAAGTCGTTGGATGCCATCATCTGAATAAACGCTGATGACTGCTCGATCGCCTCAGTGCCTTCCCATTTACCGGAATAGCTTTGCGTGAGAGTATCAACGGCGCTTGAAGTAGATTCTTGCATGAAATTTAAACTCATTATGAACCGGAGGTTTTTAATTGCAACTGCTTGTAACGCTTTACGATGTCCATTAACCAAATTGCCAGTCCAATAAATCCGATAACCGCCGGATAGAAAATCAACCTCAGTTCCGGTGCGGTCATATCACTAAAAGCGGGATTGCCTTCTGCACCGGGGTGCAGGCTTGGCAACTGACGCGGAATGATGTATAACAAAAAAGGGATGGTCGTCACTCCAAAGATATTATAAATCGCAGATATTTTCGCTCTTTTCTCACGATCATTAAAAGCCGATCTCAAAATAAAATAAGCCACAAAAATAAGCATGGCGAGAGCGGAGAGGTTCATTCTGGGTTCGGAAAATGTCCACCATGTACCCCATGTGAACCGTGCCCAGAGCGCGCCTGTAAACAGTCCGCAGAGTCCAAAAAGCAGCCCCACAGCCGTTGCAGTCTCGGCTTTGATATCCCAGTCGAGATGCTCATCGTTCAAATAACGAATGCTGTAATAAAATGCCATTACGAAAGCCACCATCATAGTAAACCACATGGGCACATGAAGAAACAGATTTCGGGCAGACTGTTCGAGAATAGCAATATCAGGAATTCGGATCAGAAAACCGGCGGTTATTACCACGGTCATCCATATTGCAACAATGTATTTCCAGAGTTTCAATGCGAGAATTGGCTTAATTCAAATCATTTTCAGGTGGAAAAAGATACGCAAAATGAAAGATTTTTTTATGAAATATTTGTGAAGTTTTTCACTTTCGGATCAGGTGATCTTTTTTGTGATGTTTATAGGTTTTTCAGAACAACTAAGACTCAGGTGGGGTGGTCTTTTTTTGGTGTTTGATGGTTTTTAGGCCTGCAATAGCTGAGCTGCCATATCCTGACCACTAATATCGCAAACGTCTCGTTTGTGCTCCAAAGCTCTGGCACAAGCATCCGTTTGTACCATATTTTCGTAATAGATGCAATTTCAGTACAAATGCCAAAGACACAGGTGGGCAGATGTGATTTCGCAATGTTCAAATTTGGATTTTATATAGGCACAAGCGGACGCTTGCGCCAGGATAGGGATTGAAGATGCTTACCCCAGAGTAAGGTACTTTTTTCGCTAAACACGAATGGCATCATCCGATGAATCGTTATATTTTCAAATTAAATTAAATATTATGGCAGGAAAAAAGATCTATCTAAACCCGAATTCAAAACACCATTTCTGGTGGTATGTTGCCGGGATTTTGTTGACTCCGGTACTTGGACTGGGCATTTATCTCATCATCAAAAAGCGGCGGGAGATTACATCCATTACTTGTAAAATCACCGATCAAACCATCACCGTGACGAACAGCACTTACTCTCAAACCATCGACCTGGTAAATATCAACCATATCGACGTGCACAAGCGGTGGATTGACAAAAAGTTTGGCATCGGGACGCTATCTCTTCAAACCGGCTCCAGAACAGTAGAAATGCCGGGTATGGAGAACCCTCAAAATCTGGCTAACCTTATCATGAAGGCTGCTGAATCGGAGCGAATCCGTCTTCAAAAGTTAAAGGAATCCCGTCAGAAAAAACCCACCAACGAAAACCTTACCAAAGATAAACTGGATTACCTTACTGGATTATGGCAACAAGGGCTCATCTCAAATGAAGATTTTGAAGAGGAGCGAAAACATTTCGAATCCTGATTAATGAGTGTTAGCCCCATCATGATTCCAACCGGTTCAGCACTTCCAACAGTGCACGCAACGTATGATAATTTCCTTTCCAGATGTGGCTTTTCCGTGAGGTTTTACTGTCCGGCGAATGATCCAGGCCGTTGTTGTACCAGCCTCCATGTTCAGGGTCGGATACATAGGTTTTGATATACTCCCACTGTTTCACAAACTTTTCATCATAATTCATCGGATCGTCCGGGTAAAGATCAGCCATAATCGCCAGGGTATTGAATCCTTCCGCCTGCGCCCACCAGTTTTTCTGATCATCCAGGATGGTCAGCTCATCATCTCCGTGAAAATAGTAGCCCGTCTGAAGAAATCCGCCGACTTCCACATCCCAGCCGGATTGCAGGGTATGGTCGGTTAATTTTTTGGCAATCCGGTGAGTGACCTCATCATCTTCCATCCCGAGAGCATGAGCTGCCTCAATCAGAAGGTAAGCCGTTTCGATATCGTGGCCGGGTGTAACGTGATCGTAATAAAGATTTTCCATCAGTGCACTTTNCGTTGAATCACGGTATGAAAGGTGCGTCCAATCCTCAGCGAAAAAGAGTTTTAAATATCCCTGATCTGTCACCATGGTGTCGCGTACGATGTAGAACATCTCTTCCAACCGGTTTCGCACCCTCTCATCGGGCCAGGCATCATAAAATTCGGTCAGTGCTTCCAGAATATGGATGCCGCTGTTGTAATCCTTTGGAAATCCCGATCTGTCCGGAGTTCCGTCTCTGGCCAGGGGCTGAAAATAGCCTCCGTAAACCGGATCGTGTGAGTGTTCATCCAGCCAGTCAAACAGATTTTGCGCAAGTTCGAGCACCTCATCATCACCCGAATAGCGGTAATACGCGCTAAGGCCGTAGAGCGCAAAAGCATTTCCGTAAAGTGTTTTTTGCAGCTCACCATTATCGCCGGGCAACGGTTCTCCTTCGCGAGTTACCAACTGGAAAAATCCTCCGTAATCATCATCCCACATTCTATCTTTCAAAAAGTTAAATCCGTGTGTGGCATACGAAGCATATTCGGGGTCATCAGGATACTTTTCAGCAACTTTTGAAAGCGACCACAAATGGCGAGCCTGCGATACAATCATCTTTTCCTGCGATTCTGCCGGCTTCCAGTCGTGAGAAAAATTACTCAGAAAACCGCCGTGTTCTGTATCAATCACACGGGGATACCAGGCATCAATTTTTCGATTCAGTTCTTCCTCAATTTCAGTAGAAACGGCATCCTGTAATTCTCCATCAATTTGAGCTGAGTCAGCCTGGCAGCCATATAAAAAAGCAGCAATGAATAAACAGGAAAGGATGAAATGGTGTGAGATTTTTTGTTTTTGATGAGCCATTAGAAATGATGATTAAAAAAGTTAGCCGCCAATTTTAAAGATGAGTTTAAAAAGTACAGAATTTTTTAAAAATACCTCCCTGAAACTTTTGGATAGAATAGATAAAAAATACCACTTGCACCGTCATACAGACAAAAAACTGAAACGTTTACAAATGCGGACCTAAAATCCGTGCCATCCATCCAACAAATTTTTCCCACGATCGCCTCTCCTGAAGTTTTTCGAGTGTATATAATTCGGATTGGCGAAGGTCATCTTCAAAATATTCGATCCGCTTTTCGGCAAAATCACGACTCAGAATATTTACATTGGTTTCGTCATTAATCCGGAATGAGCGATTATCCACATTGGCCGATCCCAGACTGACGAACTTGTCATCCACAATCAGCAGTTTTGCATGGTACATGGAGGGTTGATATTCAAAAATCTCCACACCGGCTTCCAACAGATCGTACCAGCGGTTTTTGGAAGCATACCGAAAGTAACCCTGGTCGATATGCTCGCCCGGAACAATGATTTGAACCTGAACCCCTCTTTCAGCAGCATCAACCAGGGCTTCGAGAAATCCGGCATCCGGATAAAAGTAGGCTGAATTGATCCGAATGTTTTTCTGTGCCGAAGAAATGGCGTAAAGATACATTTTCCGGATCAGCATTTGTCCCTCCCGGGGATGGCTTGAGGTTACCTGCATCAAAATTTCGCCGGTCTGTTGTAACTCCGGGAAGAAATAGTTATTCGTGAGAAGCTGGCCGGTTGCAGCAACCCAGTTTTCCGAAAAGGCTTTCTGAATGTCGTTGACAATCGGTCCGGTAATTTTGTAGTGATAATCACGAAAACGATAGGGAGCATAGGCAAGGTACCAGTCGTCTGCGGTGTTCACTCCACCGGTATATGCGGTTTTGCCATCAATAACGAGCAATTTTCGGTGAGTGCGATGGTTGAACCGCGACAATTGAAACCACGAAGGCTGCCGCCAGCGTACAACCTGAACGCCGGCTTCTTCCATTTTTCTGAGCTGATCGCGAGTAGCTTTCCTGGAGCCCACAAAATCCATTAAAAAATTGACTTTCACACCCCGCCGGGCAGCATTGGCAAGCTCCTCGGCAAAGGAATCGCCGATTTCTTCACCCCAAAAATTATAGGTTTCTTTTGTGATGGTTTGCTCGGCCTGGCGAATAGCATTGAGCATGGATTCGAAGATTTCATCTCCTTCATCCAGTATCTCAATATGATTACCCTCTGCCCACCGTGTACCCAGCAACAGTCCCGTTTCCCTGCGAAATTCTTCATCCTCCACTGAATATTCTGCATAAATGGGTTCGGTTACCAGAATATTAATGGGAGTAGCATTAAAGTAGAGTATCCCTCCAATCAGATATATCAAAAATAGACCTGCCAGAATCAATGGCAGATACCAAATGTTCACCCGCAATTTCATTTCAAAGGAAAGATTACCTGTAAATGATTCAAATTTAACAATTCAGATAGGTAACGTATCAGGCTAGTGAAATAGTTTAAAACCTGAAGGCATTATCGGATAAATACGTCATCAATAAGACAAAAAAAGAGCCGACAAATTCAATGCCGGCTCACAAATTTAAGATTTAGAATAAGATAGGTTATCTGTTATCCAGCTTGTAGTCTACCGAATATCTCCCACTGCCAAGCATAAAGAGAGCAAGACTTGCAAATAGCAGCATCAGATCAAGCCGTGCAGCACTGAACTCACCGCCAAGCTTGGTGGTGAATAACGCTACTACCATAATAATCGCCAACAGCAAATAGGGAATTTTTGCATAGGCTCCCAAAAGCACCATAATCCCACCGAAAAACTCCACGATAGCAACTATCCATGCCATAATTCCCGGCATGGGTATGCCAAGTCCATCAAAAAACCCAATAGTACCTTCAATTCCTGTAAGTTTACCCCAGCCTGCTACAATAAAAATGATTCCAACACCAATTCGAAGCAGTAATAGAGCAAGATCACTATATTTATTTTCTGTATTTGTCATAATGTTCCGGGTTTAATTTTAGGTTAATTTGAAGTCGATGTTATACTTCTTAACCATTAATTTAATCTGTAGAAGCGAAATTGCAAATTAATAAGCGTTAAGAATTTTTTAATCATTCAACAAACTGAACTGAATACCTTACAGCTGACATTGCTAAATCAATTAAAACATAATATTTAACGATCCAAACTTAATAATGGAGCCCATATGCATCATATCATCACAACAATTTTTTTAAGTGCCCTGATAACCATTTTGACCCTCAATCCTCTTTACAGTCAATCAGATAGCGACCCGCTCTACCTCAAAGTGGATTATTTTAAAACTCAGCCTGATCAGATCACAGACTATTTGCATGTTGAACAGGAACTCTGGAAACCAATTCACCAGGCACGAGTGGATAACGGCATCATACTTGGATGGAGTTTGTACTCCGTTTTTGTGGGTGAGCCGGACGTACCCTACAATTATGTTGCCGTAAATGTCTTCGATGATTTTGAAAAAATTGATTACTACCGGCTGAGTGATCTGGTTTTGGATGTTTATCCCGATAAGGATTTGAATGATTTTTTTGATCAGACCCGTTCTTCGCGTGAGGTGGTAAGAACCGAAATATGGCAGGTAAACGGAGTTATTCAGGATGGTGAACATGCCCTGCCGATCGGAAATTACATCACTAAAAATTTCTTCGATGCCCGTGGAGGGTCCGGTGAGCACGTGGCCATGGAACTGGATTTTTGGGGAGGAATCCATGAAGTGCGCGTTGACCGCGACATTTTAAATAGCTGGGCCATGTACACTCTTTACTATCCCGAAGGAGATGTTCGCCATTATACTTACAGCACGGTAGATTATTATGAAAAACTGGAACATCTGACCATCGGTGCCGGAATGGAACTTGCCAGAATTGCACATCCGGAAATGAGTGACGAGGAATTGAGTGATTACTTCAACCGTACAGGCGCCTCACGCAGCCTGTTTAAAACCGAAATCTGGAAACTGGAAGATTCGGTTGGCTATGAATAAACATATTCGTCTGACGGCTATCAAGAAATAAAAAACCAAACAACAAACTTTCTGAATTCTTTTAAATAGAATCTAAACTTAACTAAATGAGCCGTCTGA
>SL_3KL_010_SEDDRAFT_10000133_pt1 | contig 49702 bp, 43 predicted proteins | sample SodLakKL_010_SED_2_FD_10381 | JGI IMG/M metagenome (IMG submission 10381)
AGAAGCCACACATCTGACAGAAGCCATCCTCAATAGCGGCGATACGATAGACCTATCCTCAATAGACGGCATCAAGGTCGATAAACATTCCACCGGCGGCGTCGGTGATAAGACCACATTGGTACTCGGACCGCTTGTGGCCGCATGTGGCGCAAAATTCGCCAAATTGAGCGGCAGAGGTCTCGGCCATACCGGTGGAACCCTCGACAAGCTTGAGAGCATTGCCGGCTTCAACATCAGCCTGGACAACGAGAGCTTCATAAAACAGGTCAACGACCTCAACATCGCCGTGGCCGGTCAGACAAGTTCCCTGGCCCCGGCCGATAAACTGCTTTATGCGCTGAGGGATGTCACGGGTACCGTGCCATCGATCCCACTCATCGCTGCATCGATCATGTCCAAGAAGCTCGCCAGTGGCGCCGATGTGATCGTCCTCGATGTCAAAATCGGCGAAGGCGCCTTCATGAAGACTCTGGAAGATGCCCGCGAGCTATCACGCATCATGGTTAAAATCGGCAAGAACTTCAACAAGAAGATCATCGCTTTCATCACGGATATGAGTGAACCGCTCGGTTTCGCCGTCGGCAACAAGCTCGAAGTCGTGGAGGCGATTCAAACCCTGCAAGGCAACGGTCCGAAAGATCTCCACAAGCTTTGTAAGGAAATCGGGGCGTATCTGATCCACCATGCCGGTCTCACCGCAAACGTGGCAGACGCCAGAGACATGATAGAAGAAAAAATCAATAACTTAGAAGCCAGCGATAAATTCAAGGCCATGGTCGAATCCCAAGATGGTACATTCCCGGATTTGAACGACTACATCAAAACCAATGGTATCATCGCCGTCAAAAGCGAATCAAGCGGCTATGTCAAAGCACTGAATGCGCTCGATATCGGTCTTGCGGCCATGCGACTCGGCGCGGGACGCGCCACCAAGGATGATACGATCGATCCCGATGTCGGCATCGTCCTTAACAAAAAAGTCGGCGACAAAGTCGAAAAAGACGAGGTTCTCGCCTATATCTACAACAACAAAGATGACATCACCGCTGAAATAAAAACGGTACTGGAAGCTTTCCGGATCACCGAAGAGTTCCAGGAAGAAAAACCGTTGATCATCGAAATCATCGAATAAGGGGGTTCTTATATGATCGATGCCATCCATTTTTATAAAACCTATGACTTGGAAAACGTGAAGAAGTTCTACGGTGACGTGCTGAACTTGAAATTGTACAAAGACCAGGGCAAATGTCTTATCTACGATATGAACGGGCACGGAAAAATCGGTTTTTGTACCCATCATCCGAAAGTCGAACCGAATTCCACCTGCATCACCTTCGTGTATGAACGCAGGATCGATGTCGAGAAGATGTACAACCATGTGAAATCAAGGGCGCTGGATGTCACAAAACCGACACTCAACGACGTCTTTAAGATCTATCATTTCTATTGCAAGGATCTGGATGGTCACACGCTGGAGTTCCAGACGTTTTTGAACTAGTATTTTGCTTGTCATCACCAGGATTTATGTTATACTGAAATTGTCGATAAAATCAGGGGAGCTTAGAGAACTAGGCTGAGACATTCTTGATACTAGAATGAAACCTTACCTGATCTGGGTAATGCCAGCGTAGGATACCAAACTTTGTTTTTGAGTTTTGTCCTGGGCGGACAAAACTCTTTTTTTACATCTCAACTAGGAGTGATATACAGATGTCCACAGAAACGAAAATAACACATATGACAACCCGTCAAATGACGGAAATAGCCATCTTGATCGCTTTGGCGACCGGCCTTGAGTACCTATCCATGGTCATGCCGCGTCTACCGCAAGGTGGCTCCATCTCCATCTCGATTCTACCCATCATCGTCCTGGCTTATCGCCACGGGCTTAAAATCGGTGTGATATCGGGCCTGATCTTCGGTCTTATCAACTGGATGCTTGTCGGATTCGTGATCTATGTCCATTGGATCGAAGGCCCCGTGGATTACATTCTGGCCTATGGTGTGGTCGGTTTGGCGGCGCTTGTCTTCAAATACAAAAAACATACCGCAACGACCTTTGCGATTGCTGCTGCAATAGGTGGCCTTTTGCGTTTCATCGTCCACTTTCTATCCGGTATCACCATTTTCAGCGTTTTCACCCCCGAGGGACAATCCACTTGGCTCTATTCATTGACCTATAACGCAAGCTACATGGTCCCGACCATCATCTTGGTCGCCATCCTCGGTTTCATCATCTATACCATCATGGAAGAGCAGTTGAAACCGAGCGAATAACCCCCTCGTCCCCGATTTTATCCGGCAAGGAAACCTATAAACGTTATAGGTTTCCTTTTTTTGATGTGTATGGCGGGCGCTTATCATGTATAATAACAAGTGGAGGGATAGGTATGAAAATATTGTTTATCGGCAGTGAAGCAACACCCTTTGTGAAAACAGGTGGCCTCGCCGATGTGCTCGGCTCCTTGCCGAAAGCCATGGAAAAACGCGGCCACGAGATTGCGCTCATCCTGCCGAAACACAAGGCCATCAAAGAAAAATATCAGGAAAAACTCATTTTGGAACACACCACAAAAGTACCGATTGCAAAGAAGAAGGAATTCGTCGGCATCGAATCGATGCGTCATGAAGGCATGACCATCTATTTCATCGACAACGAATACTATTTCGGTTACCGGCCGAATCTTTACGGCGACTATGATGACGGCGAGCGCTACGGATATTTCTCCCATGCGGTCATCGCCTTGATCAAACATCTGAACTACGATGTGGACATCCTGCACTTGCACGACTGGCAAACAGGTCTCATCCCCTATATCATGAAAGTATCCAAAGAGAAAAGACTACGCCATATCCACACGGTTTTCACCATTCACAACATCGCCTACCAGGGCATATTCGACAAACAACTGATGCCCTATCTGAGCGTCCCGTTCAGTGAAGAAATTGAATACGACGGCATGATCAATTTTCTTAAAAGCGGCATTGTCACAGCCGATTATGTGACGACGGTCTCACCCGCTTACGCCGAAGAGATCCAATATGCCTACTTCGGTTACGGCATGGAAGGAATTCTAAAAGACAGGAAAGATACCCTGAAAGGCATCATGAACGGCATCAACTATGAGGATTTCAATCCAAAAACCGACCCGTTGATCCATAAGAACTACCATCTGCACAACTACCTAAAGGGTAAGGAAGCGAATAAACAAGCCCTATTGAAGATGTTTCATCTCGAGAATGAAACACTACCGGTCTTCGGTATCGTTTCTCGTTTGACAGAACAAAAAGGATTCACGTTATTAAAAGGCATCATCGAGCCGCTTCTGAAAGCCAAAAAACTACAGTTGATCGTTCTGGGTAGCGGCGATAAGGACCTGCAGCATTATTTCGAATCGCTCAGACGTGCTTACCCCGAACTGGTCGGTCTATATTTCGGCTATAGTGAAAAAATCGCCCGCAACATCTATGCCGGCGCTGATTTCTTCTTGATGCCCTCGCGGTTCGAACCCTGCGGATTGTCGCAACTGATCGCGCTCAAGTACGGCACGTTACCCGTTGTGCGGCAAACCGGTGGTCTTAAGGACTCGGTCGAACCCTACAACAAGTTCACCAATAGCGGCACCGGTCTTGGCTTTCTGAATTTCTCAAGCGAAGACTTGGCCAGAACCTTGGATGCGGCACTCGCCCTTTTCAATAACAAACGTAATTTCAATCAGGTAAGACGACGCGGCATGCAGGAAGATTTCTCCTGGGAAGCCAGCGCGAAAATCTATGAAGAACTCTATCAATCCTTAGGAGGCGAATAACATGGAAACCCTAGCACTCATCCTCGCCGGCGGCAGAGGCTCGCGACTTGATTTGTTGAGCGAAAAAAGAGTCAAACCGGCCGTCCCGTTCGCGGGAAAATACCGCATCATCGATTTCTCACTGAGCAACTGCTCGAACTCCGGCATCTATCATATCGGCATCCTGACACAGTACCTGCCTTTATCCCTGAACGAACATCTCGGGGTGGGCAAACCGTGGGACCTGGACAGGAGAGACACGAAACTGTCGTTGCTTCAGCCCTACAAGAAATGGTATGCAGGCACGGCCGACAGTGTGCTGCAGAACCTGCAGTATGTCATCCGCTCCGGTGCAAAATACGTCATCATCCTCTCGGGTGATCACGTCTACAAGATGGATTACAGCAAGATGATCGAGCAGCACAAACAGACCGGTGCCGAACTGACCATCGCCGTTCAGGAAGTGCCGATGGCAGAAACACACCGCTTCGGCATACTCAGGACCAACGCCGATGGAAAAATCATCGAGTTTCAGGAAAAACCGGAAAAAACCGATTCGAACCTCGCCTCGATGGGCATCTATGTCTTCAACACCGATACGCTGGTCGAAGCCCTGCAGACCGTAAAAGCCGATGGGCTCGATTTCGGAAAGCACATCGTGCCCCATCTGATCGGCGGCAAAGCATACAGTTACGTTTTTGAAGGCTACTGGAAGGATGTCGGTACCTATGACGCCTACCTGGAAGCCAATCTTGAACTGACCGCGACTGTTGACCGGGTGCCCCTCGACATGTATGACCGTGCATGGCGCATCTACACCAGAAGCGAGGAGTTGCCCGCAGTGAAGCTCGGCTCGAAAGCCAATATCTCCCAGGCGCTGATTTCCAACGGCTCGATTGTCGCCGGTGACGTGATTAGAAGTGTTTTATCACCCGGTGTGATCGTTCATCCGGGAGCGGTTGTAAAAAACTCGGTCATTCTGAACGACTGTGAGATCATGCCAGGAGCCATTGTGGAAAACGCGATTCTCGATAAAGAGGTCACCATCGGTTTCAATGCCAGGATCGGCCACGGAGATGACCATACACCCAATGCGGAAAAACCGGATGTTCTCTCAAGTGGTATCAACGTCATCGCCAAAGGCGTCAAAGTTCCAGAGGATACAATCATAGAACGTAATTGCCGGATTCAAAGCACTGCTAGATTCACAGGTAGTGGCACCACCATCAAAAGCGGCACAACACTATAAAAAAAAACGGATGAAACGTTCATCCGTTTTTCATAGTCCCGAACCAGGCATCGACCGCTTTGAGGTAATCGATGCGCGGGCGGTAGCCTTCCTTGATTGCATATCCGGTTTCCATGATTTCATCAAGCGTCATCGATTTTCTGCCGGTTTTAGAACGTTTCAAAAATGGTCTGAGTTCGCTATAGGGCATAAGATAGGTCGTATCAACAGCAGCAAGGTGAATCAACAAAAATGCATAACCGCCGTGCGCCTCGATTCTTTGTAAATGCTCGATCTGGTGCTCGTGGATATTCTTCAGCGGAAAACTGGTCCGCGAGCGCGTTTCCTTGACGTCGAAATCAAGGTATCTCCCTTGGTAGACACCGTTATAGTCGGTGGTGGAAGGGGTCTTATAGTAGGCTTCCTTGATTTTCGCCTTGGATCTTGAGGGATAATCGACCTGCACGGTCTGAATCGGCGTCGGTTTCTTGTGGATGACCGCCTTGTCCATCGACAAATAAAAGGCATTCGCCTCGTCGATCAGTTTCTCGAACCGCATGCCGCGGTTTTTGACACTGACCTTTTTTTCCTTTTTGGACACCGTCTTCTTGGTCGGATAGTTGATCATGGTATCACCACCATCTATATTTTAACACAGCCAGAGAAAAAACGGCTTTGAATTATATGATAAAGTTTTGTGCGAACATTCTAAATCAGAGTGCAGTATGTTATAATGTTAAAGACATTATTAAGGAGGTCAAACGATGAGCCAAATTATGTTTTTCGCGCTCGGCGGCCTCGGTGAAGACGGTAAAAACATGTATTGTCTTGAAATTGACAATGCGATTTATGTCTTGGACGCCGGCCTCAAATATCCAACAGACGAATTGTACGGTGTCGATGCCGTCCTACCCGATTTTTCCTATTTGAAGCAAAATCAGAGCCGAATCAAGGGCGTTTTCCTATCACACGGCCATGAGGATCATATCGGCGCTTTACCGAAGTTCCTGAAAGAAATCCAGGTGCCCGTCTACGGCACTTATTTCACGTTGGCGCTCTTGAAAGACACGTTACAGGATCAAAACATGAAACCCGAGAATTACGACTTGAAAACCATCACGAAGGATACGGTGTTCAATTTCAACAACGTCGAGGTTTCCTTCTACCAGACGACACACTCCGTTCCCGAATCCGTCGGCATGGCTTTCAATACCAAAGACGGTGTCATCGTCTATGCACCGGATTACACGTTCGATCCCAATGTGGATGCGGCCTACAGGACCTCATTCGAACGGTTGTCCAACATTGCCGGCAAGAAGGTGCTGGCGCTTTTAAGCGAATCCCTGGGCGCCGATCATCCGGGCCAGGCCCAGACGACCCGTTCGCTTGAACACAAACTGAATCAGGCCTTTTTGAAAGCCAAGGGCAGAAGAATGGTCGTCTCCAGTTTTTCAACCGATATCTTTCGGATCCAGAAAATCATCAACATCGCCTTGAAACATGGCCGTGATATCGCCATCATCGGCAGAAAAGCCCAGAGAATGGTGGACATCGCCGTCAATCTCGATGTCTTGCATATCCCCGAACAGAAACTGCGCAAACTCAAATTCATCGACGAAAACAACAAAAACGAACTCAAGGAGACGATGGTCCTCGTTACCGGGGAACGTCACGAACCTTTCTATATGCTGCAGCGGATGGTGCGCAAGCAAGACCGGCTCATCCATCTGAATGAAGATGACGATGTCCTCATGATGACACCACCGGTGCCGGGTACCGAAAAGATCGCCGCCCGCACGTTGGACGTTCTTTACCGCAATGACATCAACATCGTCAAAATCGACAAGAACATGTTGCCGCCCTCACATGCGAACAGCGAAGATGTCAAACTGCTCATCAACATCCTCGATCCGAAATATCTCGTCCCCATCATCGGCGAATACCGTCATTTCTATGCAATGAAACAAATCGGTAAACAGATGGGCTATGACGAGAAACATATCAAAGTCCTGGAAAACGGGCAGGTGTTACGCTTCAAAAACGGTACCGCGCAACCGCTCGGTGAACCGATCAAGCACGGTGACGTACTGGTTGACGGCATCCTCGAAAGCGATTTGAGCGAGGTTGTGCTCAAGGACCGGGAAATACTATCGCAAGACGGCGTGATGCTGATTATCGGTCACATCGATTCCAAACGTAAAAAAGTGATTGACAAACCAGAAATCATCTCACGCGGTTTTGTCTATATGAAAGAAAACGAGGCCCTGATCGGTGAAGTCATCACCCTGTTTGAAAATGTTGCCCATGACATCATGAAGCGGAAGTACGTTGACTGGCGCATGTTCAAAGAAAAACTACGGGAAGACATTTCCAAACATCTGTTCAAAACAACCTCAAGAAGACCAATCGTCATTCCGGTACTGATCGATGTCCAGAAATAGACCGCTTATCATCGAGACCGTCGCCGATGATCTCGAAAAAGCAGCCTGCGAACATCTACCCTTAAGGCGCGGGTCACGCGCCATCTTTTTCGTTGACGGCAAACTGTGTCTCCTCCACCTTAAGAACATCGAACGCTACACCTTGCCCGGTGGCGGCATCGAACCAGATGAGACCGCAGAAGAAGCTTTGATCCGTGAAGTCAAGGAAGAAACAGGCTACACGGTCGCCACATTTGAAAAGACGGTTATCCTGAAGGAATACTTTCCCGATTCACGCTGGGAACACCACTATTACCGTTGCACCGTCAAAGGTCGACCGGACGAACTGAAGCTGACCGAAGAAGAATCGGATACCTTCGGACTGCGAGTGACGCTCAAACCCTTGGAAGAAGCGTTGCAAATCTTCAGCGATCCGGAAACTTCGACGCTGGAACCCTATACACCAGCCATCCACACCCGGGAACTGATGGGACTCATCCACAGTCTGGAAGACTAAACCCTTCCGGCTTTCTTATGTAATACAGTTTACAAAACAACTCAATGTGTTATAATTAACAAGGATTAAATTTAGGAGGTATTTTTATACTATGGCCAAAGTAGAAACGCTATCAAACTCGCGCGTCAAATTAACCATCGATGTCAGTGCCGATCTTTTTGAAAAAGGACTGGATTATGCATTCGACAAAATCAAGGATGACGTGGAAATCAAAGGATTCAGAAAAGGAAAAGTAACCCGCAAGGTTTATGAGCAACATAAAGGGGTCGAAAATCTTTATGAAGAAGCCCTGAACTATTGCCTGCAAGAGACATACACCGAAGCGATCATGGCAAACGACCTACAAGTCGTCAGCCAACCGAAGATCGATTTGGATGTCCAGAACGTGAAAAAAGGTGAATCTTTTACTTACACCGCCACTGTCGCAGTCAAACCCGATGTCAAACTCGGTGAATACAAAAACCTGGAGTTCGAAAAACCATCCAACGATGTTACCGAAGAGGAAGTCATCGCTGAAATTACGAAACTACGCGAACAAAACGCTGAACTGATCGTCAAGGAAGACGGCGAAGTCGAACAAGGCGATACCGCTGTATTCGATTTTGAAGGCTTCATCGACGGCGAAGCCTTTGAAGGCGGCAAAGCCGAAAACCACGAACTTGAAATCGGATCGGGCCAATTTATCCCCGGTTTTGAAGACAAGATGATCGGTATGAAGGCCGGCGAGGAAAAAGACATCGAAGTCAAATTCCCCGAAGACTATCAAGCCGAGAACCTGAAAGGCAAAGACGCTGTGTTCAAGGTGAAACTCCATGAAATCAAGATCAAGGAAGTACCGGAACTAACCGACGATTTCGTCAAGGATCTTGATAAGGAAGGCATCGAGACCGTTGAAGCCCTGAAAAAGGATACACGCGAAAATCTCGAAAAACAGAAAACGGAAGCCAACAAGAACAAAGCCATCGATTTCGCTGTGGATTCGGCCAGCAAAAACGCGGAGATGGACATCGCCGATGAGATGATTGTCGAAGAGAAAAACCGGATGATGGACAACACGAAACGTCAAGCGCAACAATACGGCCTTGATATCGACACCTATCTCCAACTGACCGGCATGGATAAAGAGCAGTTCGAAAGCAAATTGATGCAGGACGCGGAAAAATCCATCCGCTACAATCTGACCATCGAAGCCATCTCCAAAGAAGAAGGCATCGATGCCGAAGAGGAAGAAATCGAAAGCAAATACAAGGAACTCGCCGAACAGCACAACATGGAAATGGAACAATTAAGAACGCAAGTCAATCCCGACGCGGTGAAACAGGAAGTTGTTTTCAAAAAGACAATCGATTTCCTGGTCGACAGCTTGCAAACAAAATAGAAAGTCTAAAAAACACTTCACCCGAAGTGTTTTTTATCGAGAGTGATCAAGATGTTCAAACTGGCAATTTTCGATCTGGATAACACCGTCTTGAACCAAGACAAACGTCTACCGAAAAAAACACTACAAAGCATAAGGAAGCTCAAGGCCCAGGGCGTGAAGATAACCATCGCCACCGGTCGGAATTTTGAGATGGCCAAACCGTTCGCGCTTGAACTCGGGGCCGAAAATCTCATCGCCTGCAACAACGGCGGTTTATTGCACGACCTCAAGACCGGTGAAATCCTCAAAGAGAAACTGATTGAACCCGACGCGCTCATCGATGCCATCGATGTCGCTGAAAAACACGCCATCACCTACGTCATCTACACCGCGAGCGGCGTCCATCTTCCGGCCCATCAGACACGGTTCGACGTCTATCATGAATGGAACCGGATGTTTCCCGAATCGCCACTTGAAATCAGCGAGGTCACCGATACCAATCAACTGAAAGCTCTAAAAGCATATAAAGTTCTTTACGTCATCGACGAACCGCAGCTGCTAGATAAAATGCGGGACCAGCTCGCAAAACACCCCGCACTTTCAGTGACCAAAAGCAGCGACACCTATCTTGATATCATGCCCGTGGGCACGGATAAGAAAAACGCTCTCGAATATTTTCTCGCGACATTCAATGTCAAAGAGAATGAAGTCATCGCCTTCGGGGATAACGACAATGATGCCGAATTATTGAACGCGATTCCCTTTTCATTTGCGATGCAAAATGGTACAATTAATGCAAAAGAAGCCGCATCCTACATCACACGTCTGGACGCAAACCATGCGGGTGTGGCTGAAGTGCTCGAGAATCTAAAATCATATCTAGGGTGAGGACAATGAAAAAAACACTGACGATTACCGATGAAGCCGGCATGCATGCACGACCGGCAAGCAAGCTTGTTCAAGCCGCATCCCAATACGACGCCGACATCACCATTTCCTATAAAGGAAAATCGGTTGACTTGAAAAGCGTCATGGGCGTCATGAGTCTCGGTGTCCCGCAAAAAGGCGAAATCACCATCGAAACCGATGGCGATAAGGCCGGGGACATCTTGAAGAAACTTGAGGATAAAATGCGGGAACTTGCCTTGATCGATTAAAGTGTGTGCTTACACACTTTTTTCTTAGTTCAAGCCCTTGATATAGACAACAACCAATGAGTATTTACATTGAATATCCTTAGGAAATAAGGTATATTATAAGTGAACCCACCAACGAAAATAAAAGAGGTGAACCCTATGTTTAAACCAAACGAAAAAACAACCGCGACCCTGCCGGCCATCGCCATTCGGGGCCTCGCGCCATTCCCGAATACAGACGTACGCACCGAAGTGGGCAGAAGTCTTTCCAAATCGGCCTTGTTGGAAGCAGAACGCAATCACGAATCACACGTCATTCTGCTTGTACAGAAAAATCCGACGGTCGAAAACCCGACACAAGAAGACATGCTTACCTACGGCATCGTCGCCAAAATAGGCATAAAGATCAAACTACCCAACGGCAACTTCAAAGTCAAATTCGACCCCATCATGCGGGCTGAAATCCAATCGTTCGAACAGGACGATCCTTTCTTCATGGTCAAATTCGAAACCCGTCCCGCCGTTCAGGACAACGTCGATGAAGAAGTCGCTCTCGTGCGCATGATTGTCAAACAGGTCATGGAAAACGCCCAATCGATTCTGCACAATCCCAAACAATGCCTCGAGGCTGTTCAGGCCGGTATCTCNACGGATAAACTGGCCGACAAACTCGCCAGCAACCTGAAGATATCGGAAAACCACAAGTTCAAGTATCTCGAGACCGCCTCGATTGAAAAGCGGTTGAACTATCTGCTTCAGGATATCGAAAAAGAGCGTCATATGAGCGAAATCGAAGAGAAGATCAACCGGACCGTGAAGAAAAACATTGATGAAAACCAGCGCGAATACTACTTACGCGAAAAACTGCGTGCCATTCAGGAAGAACTCGGAGACAAGGTGAAAAAAGAAAGCGAAATCGAAACCATGCGCAAGCAGATTCTCGAAAAGAAGATGCCGAAACACATCGAGGAAAAAGCGCTCTATGAGCTCTCGCGCTATGAGACCCTACCCGCATCCAGCGGCGAATCGGGTGTCATCAGAACGTATCTCGACTTTCTGATCGATTTGCCCTGGCACGAACAAAGCGCAGACGAAACCGACATCAAAAAGGCCGAAGCGGCGCTTGAAGAAACCCATTTCGGACTTGAAAAAGTCAAGGAACGCATTGTCGAATACCTTGCGGTGAAACTCCTGACGGGTAAAAATCCTCAGACCATCCTTTGTCTGGTAGGCCCTCCCGGTGTCGGGAAAACCTCACTCGCCCAATCCATCGCCAGTGCGCTCAACCGTCAATTCGTCAAGCAATCTCTGGGTGGTGTCAAGGATGAAAGCGAAATCCGCGGACACCGCCGGACTTATCTCGGCGCTTTACCGGGCCGGATTCTACAAGGCATGCGTAAAGCCAAAGTCATGAACCCGCTGTTCTTGCTCGATGAGATCGACAAGCTTGGCAGCGACTATAAAGGTGATCCGTCCGCGGCCATGCTCGAGGTGCTCGACCCTGAACAAAACGCCAGATTCTCCGACCATTACCTCGAGGATCAATACGACCTTTCGCAGGTTTTGTTCATCACCACCGCCAACTATCTTGGAAACATCCCTGCGCCCTTGCGCGACCGGATGGAAATCATCGAACTTTCAAGCTATACCGAGATCGAAAAATACAACATCGCCAAAAAGCACCTGATCAGAAAACAACTGGAGAAACACGGTCTCGACCCCAAGAAAATCACCATCGACGACGAAGCTGTCATGCGCATGGTGCGCGAGTACACCCGCGAAGCCGGTGTGCGGCAACTGGACCGCCTGTTCGGTACCATTACACGTAAGGCCATCAAGAAAATCCTCGGAGACAAGGTGGACCATGTCCACGTCACCGAAGACAATATCAACGATTTCCTCGGCAAACCGAAATATACGTCCCATCTTGCCGATAAGGAACCACAAATCGGTGTGGCCACCGGTCTTGCCTATACCCAGTTCGGCGGCGACACGCTTGCCGTTGAAGTCGCCTACTACAAAGGTTCGGGTAAGCTTTCTCTCACAGGCTCGCTCGGCGATGTGATGAAAGAATCCGCAGAAGCGGCATTATCTTTCATCAAAGCGAACTATGACAAGTTCTCGATCGAGAAACACCTGTTCGAAGATTCCAATGTCCACATCCACGTTCCTGAAGGTTCCATCCCGAAAGACGGTCCTTCAGCAGGCGTCACGATCGCCTTGGCACTCATCAGCGCCCTTACGAAACGCAAAGTCGATCATACCATCGGCATGACGGGCGAGATTACGCTTAGAGGCCGCGTGCTGCCGATTGGTGGGCTCAAGGAAAAAGCCATCGCCGCCCATCGAAGCGGTCTTAAGATGATTTTGATCCCCACGGAGAACAAGCGCGACATCGATGACATTCCCGATGAAGTGCGCAACAACCTGAAAATCGAACTTGTCGACCACATGGACGATGTCGTCAACTACGCTCTTTTGGAAAAATAGTATGAAAAGACAATCTTCGGATTGTCTTTTTTGTTCAATAGCGGTACAATGAACGCTGAGGTGATTCATATGAACATCCAACATGTCGCCAATCCCCTGACGGTCGTCGAGGAAAAAGACTTTCCGGCGGATGGCTTTCCCGAGTATCTCTTTGTCGGCCGCAGCAACGTCGGCAAAAGCTCTTTGATCAATTCGTTGCTATCCAGAAAAAACATTGCCTATATTTCTTCAAAACCGGGAAAGACACGCACATTGAACTTCTATCAGATCAACCAGAAGTTCTATATCGTCGACGTCCCCGGTTACGGCTACGCCAAGGTGTCAAAAACACAAAGAGAACAATTCGCCCGCATGATCGAGCATTATCTTTCCACCAGAAATGAACTGAAACACATTTTCGTCCTGCTTGATTTGCGGCATCCTCCGAGTGAGGATGACATCCTCATGATCGATTTTCTGATGTATTTGAATCTGCCGTTCACCATCCTGGCGACCAAGGCCGACAAGGTTTCGACCACCCGGCGCCACCGGCATATGAAAATCATGAAAAGCGCTTTGGATCTGCCCGCTGATATCGACATCATCCCTTATTCCGCGTTGACGCATGAAGGTAAGGAAGTTGTCCTTGACAAGCTCGAAAGATTATCGAAAGCTTTGGCTTGAAAACCGGCGAAAACTGTGATAGACTTTGTGTAACTACGAGGAACAAGAGGAGTAGATACCCTGATCCTGAAGAGAGCCGGTGGTGCTGTGAACCGGTGGAAAACGGTATTGAAGGTAGCTTGGAAGTAGGCCCGGTGAACTGAAGTAGCCCGGTCCGTCGGCGGCGTTAACGCATCGAGAGCCAACCCTTATGGGTTGGAATTAAGGTGGTACCGCGAGCAATCGTCCTTTAGGTTTTAAAGGACGTTTTTTTATTAGAAAGAAGGAGTTGATCTGCATGGAAATGGACAAGAAGTACAATCACAAACAGGTTGAAGCAGGTAAATACCAGACTTGGAAGCAAGCAGGATATTTCAAAAGCGGCGATACAACGAAAACGCCCTATACCATTGTCATACCACCCCCGAATGTCACAGGCAAACTACATTTGGGTCATGCCTGGGACAATACGCTTCAGGATATCATCATCCGCCAGAAACGCATGCAAGGCTATGACGCCCTTTATTTGCCGGGCATGGATCACGCCGGCATCGCGACCCAAGCGAAAATCGACGCGCGTCTGAAGGAACAAGGGACCAGTCGCTTCGAACTCGGGCGGGAAGCTTTCCTCAAAGAAGCCTGGGCCTGGAAAGAAGAATACGCGATGCACATCCGTAACCAATGGGAAGCCCTTGGTATCAGTGTCGATTACGACAAGGAACGTTTCACGTTGGATGAGGGCCTTTCCGAAGCGGTCAAGACGGTTTTCTTCAAGTTGTATGAAACAGGTCTGATCTACCGCAAGGAACGGATCATCAACTGGGATGTCCAAGCGAAGACTGCCTTATCCAACATCGAAGTCGAACACGAGGAAATCCAGGGGAATCTCTATTATTTCAAGTACATGCTTGCAGATGATTCGGATTATATCCTGATTGCGACCACACGCCCGGAAACGATTTTCGCCGACACCGCCATCATCGTACACCCCGAAGATGCAAAACGTCAGCGGTATGTCGGTAAGAAAGTCAGAATCCCGGGAACCGATCGTCTCATTCCCGTCATCGAAGACGATTATGTCGACATGGCTTTCGGGACTGGCGCCCTCAAAGTCACCCCGGCCCACGATCCCAACGACTTCGAGATCGGTGAACGCCACAATCTTGCCATGCCGCACTGCATGGAAGAAGACGGCACCATGAACGCCCTGGCCCACAAATACAACGGCATGGATCGTTTCGAATGTCGCAAAGCGCTCGTAGCGGACATGAAAACCGCAGGTCTTCTGACGAAAATAGAACCGCACACCCACAACGTCGGTCACTCCGAAAGAACCGGTGTCATGGTCGAGCCCCGTCTTTCCAAACAATGGTTCGTCAGCATGAAACCCCTTGCGAAACAGGCGCTTGAACAAAACACGGCCACCTTCATCCCGGAGCGTTTCGAAAAGATCTTCCGTCACTGGATGGAAGGCATCCAGGACTGGTGCATCTCCCGACAACTCTGGTGGGGACACCGCATCCCCGCCTACTATAAGGGCGATGATGTCTATGTCGGTGACAACCCACCCGCCGGCTACGTTCAGGACGAAGACGTCCTTGATACATGGTTCTCAAGTGCCCTGTGGCCATTTTCCACCCTCGGTTGGCCCGAAAAGACCGTAGAGATGCGGCGTTACTATCCGAACGACACCATGGTCACCGGCTATGACATCATTTTCTTCTGGGTCGCCCGCATGATTTTCCAGGGACTCGAGTTCACCGGCAAGACCCCGTTCGACAAGGTACTCATCCACGGTCTCATCCGGGATGAACAAGGCAGAAAGATGTCCAAATCTCTTGGTAACGGTGTGGATCCGATGGACATCAAGGAAAAATACGGCATGGACACCTTGCGCTATTTTTTGACTACGAACAGCGCCCCGGGACAGGACCTGCGTTTCGAGATCGACAAGGTGGAATCCGCCTGGAACTACATCAACAAACTCTGGAACATCACCCGGTTCATGCTGATGCATCTTGAAGACATGGCAGAAGCCGATGTCACGATCAATCCAGAAACACTAGAATTGAAAGACGCCTACATCCTTTCAAGACTCCAAAAAACCATCCGGGAAGTTACCCGAAACTATGACCGTTTCGAGTTCGGAGAAGCGGCGAAAACCTTATACAAATTCGCTTGGGATGAAGTCGCTGCCTGGTATGTGGAAGTGTCGAAACTGGCTTTGAACGCTGCAGACGATACCCGCAAGAAGACCACACAGGCCGTCATGCGCACTGTCTGGATCAATACCTTGAAGATGCTGCATCCCTTCATGCCGTTCATCACCGAAGAACTGTATCAGAAAATGCCTTTCAAGGACGCAAAGAGCATCATGATCGCCAGTTGGCCCGAAGCCGATCCTGCGTTGATTGATGAAAAATCCGAGCAAGCCTTCGAGACCATCAAAGCCCTCATCCAAAGAATCCGCAATATCCGTAGCGAATATGATGTAAGCTTCAAACAACCGATCGACCTATACATCGAAGCACCAATGGCCATCACAAAGCTTTTTGATGAAAAACAGGATTTGATCGAGCATTTCACGAACCCCGGTAAATACATGCTTGGAGAAACACAGAATCTCAAGGAAAAGGCTTTGACACAGGTCCACAGCAATTTCACCCTCAAAATCCCCCTCGGTAATCTGGTGGATCTTGACAAGGAAATGGAAAAACAGGCGCATGAAGCCAAACGTCTCGCCGGTGAAATCAAACGGTGTGAAGGCATGCTTTCCAACAAGAATTTCGTGGAAAAAGCTCCAAAAAGCAAAGTCGAAGCCGAAAAAGAGAAACTCGAGAAATACAAAAAACAACACGCGCTTGTTCTTAAACGCCTGGAGGAACTGAAAAACAGTGTTTAAAACCTTGAAAGAAGCGCAAACCTGGATTGAATCGGTTGAAAAGTTCGGCCAGAAATACGATCTGATTCGCATGGAAAACGCCTGCAATATGCTAGGAAACCCTCAAGATACGTTCAAGTCCGTCCATATCGGCGGCACGAACGGCAAGGGTTCGACCCTGCAATTTCTCCACCAGATTCTTTTGAAGGCCGGCTACAATGTCGGTACCTTCACCAGCCCCTACATCGTCCATTTCAACGAGCGTATCACCCTGAATGGCGCCATGATCGATGATGAAAGTCTGCTACATTATATCAACGAGATCCATGTCCTTCAGGAAACATACCGAGAAAAGTACAACGACCAGATCACGTTTTTTGAACTGTTGACGCTGATCAGTTTCCTGTATTTTTCCCATCAGGAGGTTGATGTTGTCTTATACGAAGTCGGTCTCGGCGGTACCCTCGATGCGACCAATGTCATCACGCCGATTCTGAGCATCATCACCTCTGTCGGGTATGACCACATGGGGGTCCTGGGAAAAACCCTGAAAAGCATTGCCATTAACAAACTCGGTATCGTCAAAGATGAAGTGCCGCTCATCAACGGCATCAAACAACCCCATCTTCAGCCGTTGATCAAAAGCCACTGCGAACAAAAAAAGGCGCCGCTGATCGACGCCAAAACTTATCCAGCCACCGAAATCAGCCTAGGAAGACCAACGACATTCAAGCTGGAAGATCGACCTTACACCATTAACTTGAACGGATCCCACCAGGTCGACAACGCGAAACTCGCCATCCTCGCGGCTGAGGAACTTAACAAACGGGGGTTCAGCATCGCGGAGAATGCAATCAAGGACGGTCTAAGCATCGCATTCATGCCGGGCAGGTTTGAAATCATCGATGACATCGTCCTGGATGGCGCTCATAACATCACCGGTCTCAAGGAGAGTCTGAAGACGTTCGAGGCGTATTACCCCGGTAAACAAAAAACCGTTGTCTTCACGGTTATGGCAGATAAGGATTATCTGCCGATGTTACGACTACTTGAAACCGTCGATCAAGTCATATTCACAGAAATCCCCTATGTCAGAAGTGAAAAAGCGACGATGCTCGCACATAAGAGCAAACATAGAAACTTCGTGATTGAACCGGATTACAAAAAAGCTTTGAACCATGTCCATGACAAACACGCGGTACTGGTTACAGGCTCCTTATACTTCATCAGCATGTTCCGTAGATATATGCTAGAGCGATAAAAAAAGCACCCTCGGGTGCTTTTTTGGTACAATCACTAACTGAATGGGCCGCCTCTACCAGGAAAATCGTCATCATCAAACGGATGACGAGGACGATTTTCATAATCAGGCTGTTGATTTTCATTATCGGTCAAATAGGCTCTGAGCTCGGGCAAGGTTTTCCCGATCAGATCTTCTATCTCCAGATCAGGATTTTCATTTAGAATGATGCCGATGAGTCTTGCGTGCATGACACCGATATCATGTTCTTCGACGATGCTGCGTTCGTTTTCGGTGGGCATGCCGCCCATGGCGGCCATGAGCGCAACACTCGGCAATTTTTCGTTGCGGATGGTCTCGAGTCGTTGTTCAACCAAAGCTGTGTGTCTTTCTTTCAGTTCTCCGGCTTCGCCGACGATGTCATAAAGAATGGTAGTGGTGTCTCCGTCGATGAATCCCTGGGCGATGGCTTCGTCCAGAAGCGCGTCCAAAGCCTCGTCTATGTGTTTGTTGGTCAAATCATCAAGATTCGCAATCAACGTTTCGGCGTCGGCATTGAGTGGCGTGATATCATAGACTTCATCCCGATCGTTCAATTTGAATGTAAAACTCGGGTTGAATTCGATATACACTTCTGAATATACGGGTTGTTGTAGATTTGGTGTGATGAAAAACATCAACAATAACACCAGCGCGAAAGCACCGGCAGTTGCCAGACGCAATCTGCCAACGAGTGGTTTTGCGGATCGTTGCGTTTGTCTTTCTTGAACGAATGCCTGATATTCGACAGAAGATTTGATATCATCTATCAGATCGGGCGTATTTTTTTTCGCTTGGTCTTTAATATATTTTTCCATCATTTTCACCACCTATTCTTTTAAGTTCCTTGATGGCTTTGCTGTATTTCCAAAGCACAGTGCCTAGCGGCATATCAAGTTTTTTTGCTATATCCTTATGCTTTTCTTCCAACAGGACATGACGGATGACAATGTCACGTTCGTCCTTTGGTAGTTGCTCTAGCAATTTTCTCAAATAATACTGTTTTTCACTTTGCGGGTAGACTTTATCGAATAAAGCATCGCTTTCACTTACATCGACATTCAGCTCATGTTTACGTTTCTTGTATTCGTTGAGCGCGAGGTTTCTGGCAATGGTTTTTATCCAGGCGGTAAACTGCCTTTTTTCCTGGTAGTTTTCCAGTTCCTTGATCATCTTCAAATACGTATCTTGCATAATGTCCTCTGCAAGACTCTCATCGTGCAATATTGCTAGAATCGTATAATAAACGGGAACACGCGTTTGATCATAGATGTAATCAAAGGCGTTTTCATCGCCTTTTTTAAAAGCGCGCACCGCTTTTTCAAGATTTTTATTCATATGGTTCCCTCCACCATGCATTCTTATAACAATCGAAATAATGTTTTTATTGGTAAAAGTATTTATATTCATTATACTTCAAATGATGGCGATATAAAAGGTGTTGTGTGATATCATGGAAATGGTTGAGAAAGGAAGATGATTTATGGAATATAAAGCGGTAGCCACTTGTGCCTTCGGTGTTGAAGCCATGTTGAAAAGAGAGTTGATCGAGTTGAGATTATCGATCGACGGGGCCAGCAACGGCAGGGTCTATTTCCGTAGTGACTACGCCGGTGTGATGCGGGCCAATCTCTGGTTGAGAAGCGCGGAGCACGTCTATTTGGTTCTGGGCGAAGAGACCATCAAGTCATTCGATGAACTTTTCGATTGGATCAAGACACTGGATATCGAGCCTTTTGTGAAGCGAGAAGACGCGTTCATCATCAACGCTCAAAGCCAGAAATCAGCTTTGTTCAGTCTCAGAGACATTCAGAAGATCACCAAAAAATCATTGATTGAAAATCTTAAGACTGCCTTTGATGTTTCGGTTTTCAACGAAACAAACAAACACCATGATTTTCTGGTCTATCTCATGGAAGACAAAGCGGAGTTTCTACTCGACACTTCGGGTGCACCCTTGCACAAACGTGGTTACCGTGAGCAAAATGTGGCCGCACCGATAAAAGAGACCTTGGCCGCAGCCATCATCCTGCAGAGTTTTTATAGCAAGGAACGCATTCTCATCGATCCGTTCTGCGGTTCGGGGACGATCCCCATCGAAGCGGCGATGATCGGTAAGAACATCGCACCTGGACTCAACCGTTCTTTCGCGTTCGAACGCTTTAAGAATCACGATTCCCCTGTATACAAGCGCATCAGAAAGGATGCTTTACTTGCCATCGACCATGAGACGGAACTGAAAATTTTCGCCAGCGATGTCGATCACGCTGCCATTACGGCTGCACAGGATAACGCCTTTACCGCAGGTGTGGACGACCAGATCCATTTCAAAACGAGTGATATCAGACACATCACCACCGACTTGCCTTATGCGGTATACATCACCAATCCGCCCTACGGAAGACGTCTTGAGGATGAACAGAAGCTCGAGCCGCTCTACAGATATCTGGGACAAGTTCTAAAAAAGGAAAAAAACGCTTCGTTTTATATTCTGAGTGCTTTCATGGGCTTTGAAAAAACCATCGGGAAAAGAGCCGACAAGACCCGTGTCCTGTTCAATGGCAACATCAAAAGTCGGTTGTATCAGTATTTCGGACCGAAACCACAGTAAAAAAACATTAATTGTGTTTTCATCGAAGCAAACATGACATTTTGTGCTATAATAATCCGCGGTGAGAAAAAATGACGACTGAAGAAAAGAAACGCTACCTGATATTGAAAGAACCAAACATATATAAAGGGCTGATTCTGTTGGCCCTACCTTTGATGTTCAACAATCTTATCAAAACCCTGCACGATATTGTCGACATGTTTTTTATCAGTCGAAGCGACATCGACAGTACGGTCGGGGTTGCGGCGATCCAACTGACATTCCCTGTTCTGTTCACCTTCTTATCGCTCGGCATCGGCATCATGATTGCCGGCACGACACTGATCAGTCAACTGTTGGGCGGCGACAACAAACCACGCGCCCGTCAATACGCCGGCAATGTCTTCGTTGCGGCGGTTTTTTTCGGCATCCTGTTCAACTTGCTCGCCTTTTTCCTGGCACCGAGTGTCATGGCCTGGATGGGCGCGGAAGGTGCCTATCTCGAAAACAGCATCCTGTACTTGCGTATCCGTTCCTTCGAACTACCGGTGCTCTTCGGCTTTTTCGCCTACATGGGAACCCGTCAGGCTTCTGGTGATACCTTGAGTCCGGTTTTGTTCAGTGCGACGGCCATCATATTGAACATCATCCTATCGCCGATTTTCATCCTGGTTTTGAACCTGGGTGTCGGCGGTGCGGCTTTCGCGACGCTTCTAGCGAACTACCTCGTGATGCCGCTGGGTATTGTACGTCTTTTCAAAGCCAAGGACGGCGTCACCATCGATATCAGGGACCTGATCGATATCACCAAGATAAAAGAAAAAGTCCTCATCTTTAAGGACATATTGCGTACCGCCATCCCGGCTTCGTTCGGCCAAGCCATCACCGCTATCGGTTTTGGGGTCATGAATGGTTTGATCTATGATTTCGGACCCGAAACGATTGCGGCTTTCGGTGTCGGTAACCGGTTGCTTTCGATGATTCTGCATCCGGTGATGGCCACCGGTGCCATCTTGTCGGCCTTCATCGGTCAAAACATCGGGGCGATGAATCCGGCACGGGCGAAAGAGACTTTCAAGAAAAACATGATCATGTCCATCGGTTTGATGACGTTGGGATCCTTCCTGATTCTATTGATCCGGCAACCGCTTGCGGCTCTGTTCCTTGCCGATGATCCGGTAGCCCTCCAATTGACCGTTGATTACATGTTCTTCATTTTGATCGGACTACCGTTGATGGCGGTTTTCCAGACCTTCATCGGGACATACAACGGTTCAGGCAATACCCATTTCACCTTTATACTCTCAGTGACACGGTTGTGGCTGATCCGGATTCCGCTTGTGCTTCTCATGGCACATCTGTTTCCGACAAGAGGCTCACAGATTATCTGGGAAGCTGTCCTCATCAGCAACATCCTCATCGCCATCATCGGGTTCATGCTGTACCTGCGTATCGATTTCAAACCGAAAGTCAGAATCAAGAAAAAAGATAAGCGCATCCCTGCGGTACAAACGAAAATCGCCGTTTCCTAAACTTATAATAAGAACGCCACCGGAGATGTTGTCCGGTGGCGCTTTTTTCTATTTGGTGAACAGACCGTTTTTCAGCAAGTCCAGAACACCATCGACAATGTGTTCGATATCGTCGTTGTCCTGTCCGAGATCGAAGACGACTTTGAGACCGATGAAGTTGGTAATGCCCATCAGGATGAAACTCATGATTTCCGAATCGACATCACGGATTTCCTGATTCCTTTTCGCCTTTTCAAGACCGTTCACATAACGGATGGCAAAAGATTCATAGTAGTCACGGAACAACTCCCGGTCGATATATAGTGATTCCCAGATGATGTTATACATCTCCGGGTTCTTTTTCGCATAGAGGATGAAGGCCTTGATGCCTTCTTTTTCCTTATCCAGTCTTGAAGTTTTCTGCGCGACCTTCTCAGCGATGTGCTTCCGGATGTTGTGGGAAAAACTTGTAAGAATATGTTTGTATAAGACGACTTTGGAAGGAAAGTAGAGGTAAAAAGTACCTGCGGCGACGCCGGCTTCAGAGGTGATGTCTTTCACAGTGGTTCCGTGATACCCTTTTTTGTAAAAAAGTTTGATGGCGGCTTTTTCGATTTGTTCAAACGTATTTTTGGCGTTTCTTGTGGTTGGTTCTTTGATATTCAGATGCATCTGGCAATCACTCCTCATCGGTAGGTATTATACCTTATACATTTTGGTTTTGCATTATGTATATCCGCCGTTGACAATGTAAGCGTTTTAAGATATAATATGAATAAGTGTTCAGTTTATGAATAACCATTCATAATATGAATGAGTGTTCAGTACAAACACAGTATAAACGATTCACGATAACTTGGCAACAATTATAAATTTTGTGGAGGTAATGCATGTCGAAAGTCTATGTAGTGGATGCCAAAAGAACCGCGATTGGTAAATTTCTCGGATCATTGGGCAATACGCATCCTGCTGATTATGGTGCGGAAGTTGTCAGATTCCTACTTGAAAAAAACGGTGTGGATCCTGAAAAACTCGATGAGGTAATCGTCGGCAATATTCTGCCCGCAGGTTTGGGTCAGGGCTTGGCGAGACAGATTTCACTTAAGGCTGGCATCCCGGTCACTGTACCGGCATACGGCCTCAATATGGTGTGTGGTTCAGGAATGAAAACCGTGATGAATGCGTTTACCGCCATCAAAGGTGGCATGCATCACCTTGTCATCGCCGGTGGCGTTGAATCCATGTCAAAAGCGCCGTATCTTATCCCGGAAAGAACCAGGCAGGGCATCAAGATGGGTGGTTTCACCATCAAGGATCATATGATCGATGATGCGTTGATGGACGCTTTTAAACCGATGCACATGGGCATCACCGCTGAAAACATCGTCGAAAAATACGGCATTACCCGTGAAGAGCAAGATCGTTTCAGCGCAGAGTCCCAGCGCCGTGCGGCCCAAGCTCAAGCAGCGGGTAGGTTCAAGGATGAAATAGTTCCCTTTACAGTCAAAACCCGTAAAGGCACGTTTGTTTTCGAAGAAGATGAGCATCTGAACAAGGAAAGCACAGCTGAAAGCCTTGCGAAGTTGCGGCCGGCCTTCAAGAAGGATGGGACCGTTACCGCCGGCAACGCCTCAGGCATCAACGACGGCGCGTCGTTTTTCCTGCTTGCAAGCGAATCGGCAGTTGCTGCATACGGTCTAAAACCGATTGCTGAGGTTGTGGGCATCGGTCAAGGTGGTGTCTCTCCGGATTACATGGGTCTAGGTCCGGTTCCCGCCATAGACAATGCGCTAAAGTTCACGAACCTGTCCTTCGAGGACATGGCCTTGCTTGAACTGAATGAAGCTTTTGCGGCACAAAGCCTCGGGGTTTTCAAGGATCTGGAAACCGCATATGGTCAATCGCTTGAAACCATGCTTGAAAAGACGAATGTCAATGGCGGTGCCATCGCACTCGGCCATCCGGTCGGTGCCTCCGGAAACCGCATCATGGTTACGCTCTTGCATGAAATGTTGAAACGCGGTGTCCGTCATGGACTCGCTTCCCTTTGTATCGGCGGCGGTATGGGGACCGCGGTAATTCTTAAATCTATGGAGGAAAAATCATGAGACTGAAAGATAAAGTTGCCGTTGTAACAGGCGGCGCTCAAGGATTGGGTAAAGCGATGGCGTTGTCATTAGCCGCAGAGGGCGCGAAAGTCATCGCGGCCGATATGAAGGCCCTGGATTTCGAAGCGAAGAACGTGTCGGGCAAAATCCTTAACGTTACCGACATGACTGCAGTCCGGAAATTCTATGACGACATCATCAGCACCTACGGTCAAATCGATATCCTTATTAACAACGCCGGCATCACCCGCGATGCGATGACCCGCAAGATGAGCGATGATGACTGGCAAATGGTCATGGATGTCAATCTGAAAGGTGTTTTCAATCTGACAAGACTCATCGGACCGCAAATGGAAACCATCGGTGGCGGTTCCATCATCAACATATCGAGCGTTGTCGGTGAATACGGCAACATCGGTCAAGCGAACTACGCAGCAAGCAAAGCCGGCCTGATCGGCCTGAGTAAAACCTGGGCGAAAGAGTTCGCCCGCAAAGGTGTACCTGTCCGTGTCAACGCCATCGCACCGGGATACATCATGACTGATATACTTAAAACCGTTCCGCAGGATCTACTGGATAAATTCGCGGGCATGACCATGCTCAAAAGGCTTGGCGAACCAAAAGAAATCGCCGATGCGGCGCTTTTCCTCGCATCCGACGAATCCAGCTACATCACAGGCCATGTTCTCAGTGTCAACGGTGGCATGCGTCTTTAAACCCATAGGAGTGATTCACATGAGCAAGCAACCACATGTCGGTGTACTTGGCACCGGCATCTACTTACCCGAAAAAACGATGAGCGCCGCCGAGATTGCCGCAAAAACCAACGGCAATTGGACAGAAGAGAACGTTATCAAAAAGTTGGGCATTAAAAAAATCCACATGCCCGGTGAGGATGACGGCACTCAGGAGATGGCGGTCAAAGCGGCTTTGGACGCGCTTGAAAACACCGGCATCGATCCCCTGGATATCGATGTCATTCTTGATATCGGTGAAGAATGGAAAGAATATCCGCTGACCACAAGCGCTTTATATGTCCAAGGAAAAATCGGTGCACTTAACGCTTGGGGCATCGATCTGCAAAACCGTTGTGCGACCTGTCTTTCGGCATTCAAGATCGCCAAAGATATGATGCAGAACGACGTGGATACCAACACAGTGATGATTGTCGGTGGCTACCGTAACGGTGATTTTGTCGATTATTCCGATCCGCACATGTCGATGATGTACAATCTTTCGGCTGGTGCGGGTGCTGTCATACTGCAAAAGAATCTTCATAGAAATCTCCTCCTCGGGTCTCACATCAAAGCCGACGGTACGCTCGCGCGTACCGCCGGCGTTGAGATCGGTGGTACGAAAAACCCTATCACCAAAGACAACGTCTCTCAAGCTTACAAATCCTTACGCCTGATGGCGCCGCAAAAGATGAAAGACCGTTTGAATGCGGTCTCGATGGACAATTGGTTCGAATGCATCGACCGAGCCCTTGATAAATCTGATAAAACCCGTAAGGATCTCGACTATCTTGCGATTCTTCATATAAAACGATCGGGACACATGGGCATGTTGGAAGCCTTGGGACTGAATGAGAACCAGACGACCTACCTGGAAGATTACGGCCACATGGGTCAAATCGACCAAATACTTTCCTTGCATCTGGGATTGGCGTCGGGAAAAATAAAAGACGGTTCGACCATCGGCCTAATCGCCGCCGGCATCGGTTATGTCTGGGGCGCATCGGTGATTGAATGGGGTGGCAAGCATGACTGATTTATTACGACTGCTTTTCAATAGTCTGGAAACAGGAAGTGTCTATGCGCTTGCGGCTTTGGGTATCGTCTTGATCTTCAGGACAAGTCGGACGACGAACTTCGCTCAAGGCATGATCGGAACGTTCAATGCCTATATTGCCGCTTATCTTATGCTGCAATACGGTTTCAGAATCTGGTTGGTTGCCCTGGTAGCCTTGTTTACAGCTTTCTTGACAGGTATCATCATCGATACGCTCATCATTCGTCCCGCTGCAAAAGTCAGTCCGATATCCAAACAGATTATAACCTTGGGTATCATCATGGTGATAATTGGCATCCTTCCTTGGCTGTTCGGTGTGGATACGATGACCTTGCCACGGTTCATACCGGTTCGCTACAGCTTTCTTATCTACGGTGCGGATCTGAGGTATAACACCATTTTCGTCATTGTGCTTTCAACCATCTTGATGGCGGCAATGTTCTGGTTCATTCAATATACCAAATGGGGTCTGGCTACCCGCGTGACGGCTTCGGATGAGACCACATCGAAATTGATGGGGGTCCCGACCAAAACGGTAACCATGGTCTCCTGGGCCACAGCCGCCATGCTCGGAACACTGGCTGCGCTTTTTGTCGCACCTCGTGTCAGTGTCTATTCCAATATGTTGTTGACGGTACAGATCAGCGCATTCTTTGCCGGGACGCTTGGTGGGTTCTCCACTTTCTTCGGTCCCGTCGTCGGTGCTTTCATCATATCGTTCGCACGTAACTTCACGCAATTCTACATCTCCGACATCTGGGGAAATGTGATCGTATATACCTCGATACTGGTTTTCCTTTATTTCAAACCCTATGGTATATTCGGTAAGAAACCGACGAAGAAGGTTTAGGTGACTGTATGGATATCTTGAATAAAATAGAGCGTTTTTTCGCGAACATATCGAAACAACTATCCGAAAGACCGGTATTGACGTTCTTTCTTTTCGGTCTCGTCATCGCAAGCATCGGCTTTTTGCCACATACCGGGCTCATACGGTGGGGCACGATGGGTATTTTCGCTTACATCATCATTTTCAGTGTCGTGGCGATGGGTTTGAATCTCCTGCTGGGCTTTAGCGGTCTGATTTCACTCGGTACCGCCGGCTTCGTCGGTGCGGGAGCACTGGGGCTTGGCGTATTCATGAACATGGGCATTCCCTTTGAAATCGCGGCTGTGCTGGTTTTGATCATCTCGGGCTTGTTAGGCGCTTTGATCGGTCTCTTTTCTCTTAAAGTTGAAGGGATTTACCTCGCAATCGCGACGTTGTTCGTCGGAGAGATTCTAAGGCAGATCTACACGCAAGTTGAAATTTTCGGTGGTCAGGCCATTAGAATCGGTTCTGTTCGTTTTCTCGGTTTCATTGAACTGAGTATGATAAATCAGATGCAACGGAGTTTTCTGTTTCTCATCATCACGGGCTTCATGGTTGTGATGATGGTGGTCATGCATAATATTGTCAAAAGCAAAACCGGCCGGGCGCTGATGGCGATGAGTCGCAGCCAGCATGCCGCTCAGGCGATGGGCATCAGCCTTCTTAAATACCGGTTGACAGCTTTTGTACTGGCAACGCTGTTTGCGACTTTCGGCGGCGTGATGTATGGGTTGTACAATCAAAACGTGCCCACAACGGCATGGACACTCGATTTGAGTCTCTTTGTCATCGCCATGGTCATCGTCGGTGGGTTGAAATCGATTTACGGAACGTTTCTCGGTGTCTTTATCATCTACGGCATTCCCAACTTATGGTTGAAGAATTATTTCGGTGATATTTCCTACATCTTCTCGGGCATCCTGATTATTCTTGTCATCATTTTCTATCCGCACGGGTTTGTCTATATCTGGTATGATCTTAAGAAGCAATATAACAGACTGAAGGCGTATCTTTCGCAAAAGCAGGTGACACAAGATGAGTAAACCCTTATTGATATTGGACAACGTAAGCATGTATTTTGGTGGCCTCAAGGCGGTCGACAACCTATCTTTCACCGTAAACGAAGGGGAAATCGTCGGTCTGATCGGCCCGAATGGTGCGGGGAAAACCACCGTGTTCAACTGTGTGACCCAGTTTTACAAGAATTATGAGGGTGATATCTATTTCTCAGCCGCAAGCGACAAACTCGATCTAAGAAACTGTAAAGTCACCGATGTCATCGACCAAGGGCTTGTGCGTACCTTTCAAAACGTCGAGCTCGTAGCGGATCTGTCCATCCTGGAAAATCTGTTGGTCGGGGCACACAATCAGTTCCAGACGGGGATTGTTTCCCATATCCTGCGCACGAAGAAAGCGCGGGAAGAAGAAAAAGCGCTTAGGGAAAAGGCCTATGAAATCTTGAAATTCCTCGGCATCTATGAAATCAGGGATTTGTATGTCAAAGGGCAACCGTATGGCGTCATGAAGAAAATTGAAATCGCCAGAACCTTGATGAGCAATCCGAAAATGATCATTCTCGATGAACCGGCGGCCGGTTTGAACGACCGTGAAACCGATGAACTTGAGACGCTGATCTATGAGATAAAGAAGAAATACAACACGACGATCTTACTCATTGAACACGATATGGGCTTCGTGATGAACATCTGCGACCGTATCGTGGCGATAAACTTCGGGAAGTTTCTCGCCATGGACACCCCCAAAAAAATCCAGCAGAACAAAGAAGTGCAAGAAGCCTATCTAGGAAGTGATGCATAAGATGGAAAATATTCTTGATATAAACGGATTGAATGTTTCCTATGGTGCGATACAGGCGCTTAAAAACATCGACATATCTGTTAAAAACGGTAGCATCACCGCGATATTGGGCGCGAACGGCGGTGGTAAGAGTTCGTTGCTGAAAACCATCTCCGGTCTTGTCAAACCCACAGCTGGCACCATCGAGTTCTTCGGACGGCAACTTCCGAAAAACGCACCGGAGAAAATTACCAGAGATGGCATCATTCACGTTCCGGAAGGTCGACAGATTTTCGGTGATCTGACGGTATATGAAAACCTGATGATCGGAGCCTTTACAGTTAAAAAGGCAGCCGTACGTGTTGAATCCGTTCAACCAAGCATCATCACCCCCAGCATAACGGCTCGTCTTGAATCCGCGAAAGAAAACGGCGCCTCGACGATACGTTTGAGCCGCAAAGAGGTCATTCAAAACAATTTGGCCAAGGTATACAGTTATTTTCCCGTCTTGGAAGAACGGAAAAACCAGATCGCACAGTCGTTATCGGGCGGGGAACAACAGATGCTTGCAATCGGAAGAGCGCTGATGGGGACCCCGAAACTCCTGATTCTCGACGAACCTTCCCTGGGGCTTGCGCCCTTGATCGTCAAGAACATCTTCGAAATCCTGAAACAACTGAACAAAGAAGGCATCTCGGTTCTGATTGTGGAACAAAACGCGCTGCAGACACTCAAAATCGCCGATTACGCCTACGTGATACAAGTCGGCAAAATCATCAAGCACGGGGCCGCGGATGTGTTGATGCACGATCCGGAACTGATTGAAGCGTATTTAGGAAAATAGGAACAACTCTGCTTAGCAGATTAATAAAATAGAAAAAATATAGGAGGAAATTATGAAAAAAGTTTTACTGGCTTTTGTACTGAGTATTGCAATCTTCACCTTGGCGGCTTGTGGACAAGATGAATCTGGTCAAGGCGTATTCGAAGACAGAGTGCTTGTCGGCAACACAGCCGCGACAAGCGGACCACTCGCGTTTGTCGGCGTACCTTTCAAAGCGGGCATGGACGCATATTTCGACATGATCAACGCAGAGGGAGGCATTGCCGGACGTACCATCGAATACATCCAGAAGGATGACGAATTCAATGCCGCGCTCGGATTGTCCTACACACAAGAACTTGTGGAAGATGAGGAAGTCTTTGCCTTGGTCGGTCACTTCGGAACACCGACGGTTTCAGCTACAAGAGAGTATCTGAACCAAATCGGTATTCCTCGGGTTTATTATGCTACCGGTGTGAGCAGTCTTTTCAACTTGAATGCAACCGGTGGTGAACGCTCAAGCTTCCCCGTGCAACCGATTTTCGACGCTGAAGGCGAAGTTATGATCGCCCGTGCCATCAAGGATCTTGAGGCGGAGCGTGTCGGTGTCATCTACAGCAACGCTGATGACGGTCGCGGTATGTTACGCGGCATCCAGCTAAGAGCTGGCGAACTCGGTGTACCACTTGCTTCTGTTGTGCAGGTTGCACCAGATGCGGATGACATGAGCACCGCTGCACAAATCATGCTCGCCGCAGAGGTTGATGTCGTGATCGTCGCTGCGAACCAAGTGCCTGCCGCAACGGCTATACGTGCACTGAACGACGCCGGAAGCACCATCCCGGTCATCACGAGTTATGTCAATGCGGATGCGACCTGGTTAACCGGAATCGCTGATGTTGTCGGCAACTTCGAGATCTATGGCAACGCCTGGATCGACATTTTTGAATCCGACGGCTCGCCAACGGCCGACTATGAATTCTTCGCTGAAACCATCGGAGAAGAATACGAAGCCAACGCTTTTGCGTTCGCAGGCTGGATCGCCGCAGCAACATTCGTTGAAGGTCTACGCCGTGTCGGTGAGGATCCTCTTACTTGGGAGTCCTACATCAACGCGATGGAAGAAGCCCCCGTTGAACTGCCCTTCGGTGTTGTTGTCGATTATGCCGGCGGCCGTCGCGTGGGAACACAAGCCATGGCAATGCTTAAAGCTGCAAGCGATGGCGATCAAGTACTATGGATTACAGAAAGACCGATTGAAACGATTAACGATATTCTTAATGACTAACTAAGATGAGGTGGTTGAGGGTGGTGTCGCAAACACCACCCTTATCCCTTGATAAAAGGAGCGGATTCACATGGCCAAGACCATTACAATCTCAGAAGCACTGGATCTGATCAAGGATCAGGATCATATCGTATCGGGCATGGCAGCCAGTGAAGGTCGTGCGTTTTTCTCGAAACTCCATGAAATCGCCGACCGCATCACCCATGTAACGGTCGACAATTGTCTGCCTTTATCAAGCTATCCTTATATGCTTGATGAGAAACACATCGACAAGTTCACCACCAACAGCTGGTTTTTTTCAGCTGACCTTCGTAAAGCGTTTCACCACAAGAACATTACCTTCATACCCAACCAACTCCATTTTGCCGGTGTGAAAAGAAGCGAGCATCAACCACCCGACGTCTATGTCGGTAACGCCACCCCACCTGATAAGCATGGCTTTGTGTCGCTATCCTTATCCAATGTCTATGAAAAACACATGATTGAACGCGCCAAGACGGTGATACTGGAAATCAATCCGAATCTTCCCAGGACCCTTGGTGATCTCGAAGTGCACGAAAGTGCCATCGACTACTTCATTGAAGTCGACTATCCCGCACCCGAACTTCCGGATGCCGAACCAAATGAAAAAGACAAGAAGATCGGTGCCTACATCGCCGATTTGATTCATGATGGCGATACGATCCAGCTTGGTATCGGCGGTATTCCTAATGCCGTCGCGGCCGCCTTGAAGGACAAGAAAGACCTGGGTGTCCATACCGAAATGCTGACAACAGGCTTCATGAAACTCTATAAAGAAGGCGTCATCACCAATAAGAAGAAGACGCTGCATCCGGGCAAACTGGTTGCGGCCTTTGCCCTTGGCACGAAAGAGCTTTATGACTTCATCGATGACAACCCTGCGGTGATGCTTCTGGACGGAAATTACGTCAACGACCCTTGCGTCATCGGTAAAAACGACAACCAGGTTTCAATCAATACCACCATCGAAATCGACCTGACGGGCCAATGTGCCTCTGAATCGATCGGCACCATGCAGTTTTCAGGTACCGGTGGCCAAACCGATACCGCCACAGGCGCCCAAAGGGCCAAAAACGGCAGAAGTTTCATCACGCTTTATTCAACCACAAACATCAAGAACAAGGAAACCGGCGAAAAAGAACCGATCAGTAAGATCGTTCCGACCTTGAAACCAGGTGCCGCAGTGAGCCTTTCCCGCAACGACGTGGATTATGTCGTCAGTGAATACGGGGTTGCGCACCTAAGAGGGACAACCATCAAAGAACGGGTCGAAAAACTGATAGCCATTGCCCATCCGGATTTCAGGGACGGCCTGAAAGAAGCTGCTAGAAAGCTCGGGTACATAAGATGAGTGTTTTTCGTTATCAGGACAAATCCGTTTTCTATCTTTTCGATGACAAGCAGCATGCCAAGACACTCGTGATCCTGAATGGCATCATGATGTCGCATAAGAGCTGGGAGGTTTTTCTTCCCGCGTTTCTAGCGGATATGAACGTACTCAGACTGGATTTCTTGGATCAGGGCTTATCCGACAAGATGCAAAGCGGCTATACCCAGGCAATCCAAGTCGATCTTCTAAAGGGGCTTCTTGATGCCTTGTCGCTGGAAAAAGTTCATCTCATGGGCATCTCATATGGCGGTTCGGTGGCGCTTCAGTTCGCCGCAAAGCATCAAGACAGGCTCGAAAGCCTCCTGCTTTTCAATGTGGCCGCCTACACCACTCCGTGGTTGCGGGATATCGGCTGCGGTTGGAACCGCGTCGCCGCAACACGCGACGGGGAGATGTACTACCACATCACGATCCCCTACATCTATTCACCGCAGTTCTATCAGAAAAGACAGGATTGGATGGAACAGCGAAAAGCGAAACTGGTGCCACTCTTCTCCGATCCCGCCTTTTTGGATGCGATGATCCGATTGACCAACAGCGCCGAAACGCACGATGTCAGACAGGCGCTACCGACCATTACCACCAAGACACTGATTGTCGCCAGCGAACAGGATTATCTGACACCGCTCCATGAACAAAAAGCCATCGCCGAGACAATGCCCAATGCCGATCTGGTCGTTTTTCCATCATGCGGTCATGCGAGCATGTATGAAAAACCGCGTCTGTTCGTGACGACCGTCAAGGGTTTCGTGCTTGAAAACGATGGCGATTATACAATCTAGGAGAATGCTATGAAAAAAAAGACGATACCGTTGAATAACGGTGAAACTCTGGCCTATATCGAACGCAACCCACAAGCGAAACAGACCATTTTGCTGATTCATGGCAACATGAGCAGCGGTGTCCACTATAAGCCGCTGATTGAAGAACTGAAACAGGAATACCACCTGGTGGTACCCGATTTACGGGGATTCGGTGATTCAACCTATCATAAGCCGATAGAGACACTTGAAGATTTTGCGGACGACCTATATAGATTCCTGGATGAAATCTCCGTCGATGCCGCTCATGTGGTGGGCTGGTCGACCGGTGGCGGTGTGGCGCTGAAATTCGCAGCGAAATACCCGCATCGCACCGAAACGGTCAGTTTGATCGAAAGTGCCTCTTACCGCGGGTATCCGATCTTTGAAAAAGACGAGAATTTCAAGCCCACCGAAAAGCTATATGTATCCAAAGAGGCTATGGCAAACGATCCCGTACAAGTGGCACCCCCACAAAAAGCCTTGGAAAACAAAGACAAGCCCTTCATGAAAAAAATCTGGGACCAGCTGATTTTCAATGTGAAGCAACCTGAAGAAAACGATTATGCGTGTTATCTGGAAGAAACCCTCAAACAAAGAAACCTCATTGACGTGGACTGGGCTTTGATGACATTCAACATGTCACATACCCAAAACGGCGTGGTGCCCGGCGACGCCTCGATCGACGAGGTGCAAGCACCGGTTTTGAGTATCTACGGGACCAAGGACCTGGTCATTTTGAAAACGATGTTCGAAGAAACCGTTTCAGCGTTACCAAACGCGACGCCCTACATCATCGATGGCGGCTCGCATGCACCGCTCACCGATGATCCGCAATTAATCGCGGACTTGATCGTGACCCATATCAATACCAACTAAGGAAGTCTTCCGAGACTTCTTTTTTTTTGACAAGTAATTCTTTATCCAATCACGAATAATCGGGTTGAGGTGATAAAAAATGAAACGAATGTTTATGATTGTTCTGCTTGTGCTATTTGGCATGATGAGCTTGAACGTAGATGCGCTTGAAAGTGAGCCCGGTGGGAAAAACCTGGCCAATCCCGCTCACTTCGAATACTCCGAGGGCGCCTTGCGGACCCATGTGCCGCTTGATGTTGTCAGTGGCCAGACGTATACACTGAGCCATTCCACCTACCCCGAAGGTCAGCTACAAGTCATTCAGAACGGTTCGATCATCGTANATGAAACGGTGGCGGCATCAAGCAACTGCGGGTATGAGACGTTCAACAGTGATGAGATGCTTGTCTGCACTTTCACAAGTAGCGCGGACACGGTAGAAATTGTTCTGAGCGGTGAAGGGTGGCATCAATGGTACCATTTTTTCGGGACCGATTCGATTCAACTTGAGCTTGGAGCCACCTATACGGGATATGAAGCATACGATCCCGTTGTCGATAGTCCCCCGGAATTCAGCGGGAGTGGCCTTTTGATTCTCTCCTATGAAGAGGCTCTCGGGCTGTCCGATATCATCGGGACACACATTACGGCATATGATGATATCGATGGCGATCTGACCGATGCGATCGTTGTTGCAAGCGACGCCTATAGCGGCAACGAGACGCAAGTCGGTGCGTATGATGTCAGGCTCGAGGTCACCGATTCCAGCAACAACACGGCCTATTTCGACCTGGTCATCCAGGTAAAAGACGAGGTACCCCCGGTGATTGAAGGCCCCTCACTGGTTGCGGTGGATGTCAACGATGCCTTGAGTGTGGATACGATCATCACCAATAACTTCACGTTCTATGATGCACACGACGGGCCGCTCACCACGTATACGCTCAATGTCGATCAATACAGCGGTCAGGAAACAGTCTTGGGTAAAAAAACCGTGGTTTTCAGTGTTTCTGACAGTAGCGGCAATGAAACGAGCCGCACCATCGAAATCGATATTCAAGATCTGGAGCCCCCGCAGATCCACGGTCCGGCGTCGCTTGATCTTTATCTGTCCGACCCTTACGACAGGCAAGCGATTCTTGCGCAGTATGAAGCCAGCGACAACCACACCGAACCGGGCGAGCTTACCATTGTCATCGCAAACGATGACGCACCTGAAGCGCTTGATAGAACCGGAAGCTACACCTTCACATTGAAAACGGCGGACGCTTCAGGCAATGAGACCGTGAGAGACATCGAGCTGGTGATCATCGACAATGTCCCACCGACGTTACATGGCATCAGCCATGTCAGACAGTCCTATGCGACACCTTTCGATGTTCAAGGATACATCGAAACGATGAATGTCAGTGATAACCACGATGCCTTGAGCGTGGATGACATCTACCAGGTGGATACCAATCTCATCGACGGCGAAATCGGTATCTATCAGATGCGTTTCGGTGTCAAGGACGCTGCGGGGAACGAGACGACGGTTCAAATCAACATCGAGATCATCGATGATGTCGCGCCCGTCTTCGGCTTTAGCGATCGTATCATCGTCCACAGCGGTAGCACCGTCGATCAGATGACGCTTTTCAACCATTTGAAAAGCAGGAAGGATGTCGATGCTTTCGATCCGACTTCGATGGTGGTTCTAGAAGATAGCTATCGGGACAATATGGAAACACCGGGCTTGTATGAAATGCTTATCGAATTGCGCAACGATAATGGTGAAACGATGGCAATCAGTACACTGATCGAAGTCAGCGAGTATGAAGAAGAACGGGATCTGTTGCCTGTGGTGATCGGTTTGTTCGTCTTCATCGGCTTGATCGGTGTTGTGATTCTCAAGAGACGTTAAGAATAGAAAAGGAAGTGAAAACCATTTCATTTCCTTTTTTATTCCGGTCCTATTGACTTTTGCGAATCCCGACGTATAATAATTAGGTAAAGCCTAACTAACTAAGGAGGGTGATCATGGATAAAGAAACCATGCGCACGTCTTTCAACGCATTTTTGAAGATGTATTTCGATAGTTGTCGTGAAGTGTATGAGGAACTGAACATCAAGGACATCCACGGCAGACACTTCAAGTATTTGCGTGAGATAGACAAACACGGATCGATGACGATGAGTGAACTGGCAGAAGCGTTTCATCTTTCCAAACCAAGCATCACCGAAATGATCCGTAAGTTCGAGGAATCGAATATGATCATCCGCAAACGGTGTAGCGATGACGGTCGGGTGTACAACATCGTCTTGACCGATCACGGGAAATTGCTGGCGAATACGAATGTACTCGAAAGCGACAAGGCTCTCGAAAAGATTTTCGGTAGTCTTGATCAAGAGGAACTCACCTTGCTCAAAAAATTATTCGACAAGATAGGACAGGTGGCAACATGATTTTTTCAAAAGTAATCAACAAATATTATTTAAAATTCGCGCATCTATTCATTCTGGGCATCATCGCCCTGTTGGTGGTCGATCTTGCGCAACTGGAAGTGCCTTTGATCATCGGCGAACTCGTCGATCAGCTCGAGGCATTCAGAAACGGGAATATCACACGCGATGAAGCCTTGTTCCATGTTCAGGACCTTGTGTTGACGCTCGTCATCATCAGCGTCTTGATCGTTCTGGGTCGTTTCACATGGCGTATCGGCATCATGGGCGCTTCAAGACGGATTGCCTATGAAGTGCGTGATGATATGTTCGAACACAGTCTGAAACTGTCGAACCGCTTTTATTCGGAGCGTAAAGTCGGTGGTCTTATGGCGCTGTTCGTCAATGACATCGAAGCTTTGCGCCGTGCAATCGGACCAGGTTTGCTGATGGTGGTGGATGCTACATTCCTCGGCGTGCTTGTCTTTTGGCGCATGTATACCATCGATGCGCGGATGACGCTCATTCTTGTGGTACCATTGCTACTATTGGCTTTATCGGGCATCTTCATCGGTAATCGAATGCGCCGTCGCTTTCGCGATGCGCAGAAAGCCTTCGAGGATTTGAGTGACGTCGTCCAGGAATCCCTATCCGGCATTACCGTGATCAAAGCATTCGTCAAAGAACAACTTGAGATAAAACATTTCCTTAAGAAAAACCAGAATGCCAAGGATAAAAACATCAGGTTCGTGCGCATGCAGATGACCTTGCAGGTCTTTGTCCGTGCGCTTGTTTCCCTTGTCTTTGTGCTCATGATCGCTTATGGAACCAACCTTGTGAATCTTACTGCGGGCACCGAAGACCCCTTCACCATCGGTGATCTTGTGGCCTTCTTGTCATATTTCGGTATGCTGATCTGGCCGATGATGGCGATCTCGATGATCATCAACGTCTATTCACGTGGTAAAGCCTCCATCCAACGGATCGAAGAGATTTTGAACGAACCGGTGGACATCGTGGATGAAAACATCGTCCATCTTGATGAAATCAGGGGCGACATCGAATTCAAGCATCTGTATTTCTCCTATCCGGATGCCGAGGACGGCGACCATGTCCTCAAAGACATTTCCTTTGACATAAAAGCCGGTGAAACCGTCGGTATCCTCGGTCGGACCGGTTCGGGGAAAACCTCGATTGTCGACTTGCTGTTGCGCCTTTACAATCTGGAAGAAGATCAGTTGCTGATCGACGGTGTCGATATCATGCGGTTACCTTTCAAACAGGTGCGTGAGAACATCGGGTATGTACCGCAGGATGGGTTCCTGTTCTCGGACACGATCAAAAACAACATCGCCCTCGGGGTTGACGATGAACGTTCGGATATGGATAAAATCCAGGAAGTCGCCCAACTCAGCGATGTCCACGACAACATCGTCCAATTCAAAGAAGGTTATAACACCGTTATCGGTGAACGTGGTGTCACGCTCTCTGGTGGCCAGAAACAACGGGTGTCCATCGCCAGAGCCTTGGCCAAGAACCCGCCGATTCTCATCATGGACGATTCGGTGAGCGCCGTGGATACCTCTACAGAAGAAAAGATTCTTAAAAACCTGAAGAAGATCCGTCAGGGCAAAACGACCATCATGATTGCCCATAGGATCTCTACGGTTAAAAACGCCGACAAGATCGTCGTCATCGACGAAGGCGAAGTTCTGGATGTCGGTACCCATGATGAACTTGAAAAACGCTGCGAGTTCTATCGCGACCTCGTGGAGCGCCAACAACTAGAAGACGAAGTGGAGGTGGCATAGATGTACGATATCGATACGGATAAGCGGTTATACAATTACAGTGACAAGCAGATTCTCAAACGGTTGATGTCCTATGCCCGACCATATGTACCGGCCTTCATCCTTACGTTCTTCTTGATGTTCATCTCTGTGGCGCTGGCTTTGCTCGAACCCTACATCATCGGACTGTCGATCGACAGTCTCACCGGTGCCTTCACAGCGGTATCGCTCCCGGTTCTTCTAGGTATCTTCGTCGCATCGATCCTGCTGAGTGCGGGCTTTGAATACCTGCAGACGATGATTTTGCAGAAGACAGGGCAATCCATCGTCTATAACATGCGTGAGGAAGTCTTCACCCATGTCGAGCGCCAGGACATCGAATACTTCAATAAGATTCCTACCGGTAAACTCGTAACCAGAATCGCGAACGACACCAACACGTTGAACGAAATGTACACGAGCGTCATCGTCAACGTCTTCAAAAATCTTTTCACCATTGTCGGGATTCTTGGAGCGATGTACCTGCTCAATGCCCGTCTGGCAACCTTGATCCTCGGCGTTACGCCGTTCATTGTTGTATTCTCCTTCATCTTCAGACGCTTTTCGCGTAAGGCCTACCGGACGGTTCGTGCGAACATGTCACGGGTCAACGGCTTTTTGGCCGAGCATCTTTCGGGGATGAAAGTCGTACAGATCTTCAACAAGGAAAAAGAGAAACACCACGAGTTCAACGAGAAGAATACCGAGTTGAAAAATAGTGAAATGCGAGAACTCCTCGTCTTTGCGATCTATCGTCCGACGATGTACATGCTTTTCATGGTTTCGACGATCATCATCTTCTATTACGGCGGTCTGCAAGTCATCGCCGGTACGTTGACCGTCGGGGTCCTTGTGTCCTTCTACAATTACTTAAGACGTTTCTTCGAGCCGATCCAGCAACTTGCCGAACAGTTCAACATCGTTCAATCCGCTTTCGCATCGAGTGAAAGAATCTTCGCCATTCTCGATGCCCATCCGGAAGTCATCGATGAACCGGATGCCATCGAACTCGACGATGTGAAAGGCGACATCGAGTTCCGGAACGTCTGGTTCCAGTACAAAGAAGACGAGTGGGTCTTAAAAGACGTCAGTTTCAAAGTCAAAGCGAAACAAAGCGTCGCCTTCGTCGGTGCCACCGGTGCCGGCAAGACCACGATTCTCGGTCTGCTGACCAGAAACTACGACATTCAAAAGGGTCAGATTCTCCTGGATGGCATCGACATCACCAGAATCAAGATAAGCAGTCTGCGTGCCTTCATCGGCCAGATGTTGCAGGATGTCTTCATGTTCAGCGGCACCATTCGTTCCAACATTACCTTAAGAGACGATAGCATTACGCCTGAGGAAGTGCGGGAAGCCTGTAAATATGTCAACGCGCACAAGTTTATCGAACGTCTACCCAATAAATATGACGAACGTGTTCGCGAACGCGGCAACAACTTCTCCGCCGGTCAAAGGCAATTGATCAGTTTTGCGCGGACACTGGTGCATAAACCATCCATCATGATCCTCGATGAGGCAACCGCGAACATCGACACGGAAACCGANGAACTCATCCAGGATTCGCTCAAGAAGATGATGAACATCGGTACGATGCTGATTGTCGCCCACAGATTATCCACAATCCAGCACGTCGACCAGATCATCGTCCTTCAACAAGGTGAGATTCTTGAAAAAGGCTCGCATCAGGAACTACTGAAACAAAAAGGCCATTACTACTACCTGTATAAACTTCAATACGAAGATAAATAGAAATGTACCCTTGTTTCCTTGGAAACAAGGGTTTTCTTTCAAAAATATTGCTACATGGCGCCCTAGACTGTATAATACAGGTAAAGTGGGAGGGATTACATGATATTACTATTTTTTGCCTTAGTGCTTCTGACTGTCATCGACCATATCGTAAAGTACAAGACGCAAGGGTTGATTTTCTATAAAAACGCCCATGTTTTTTCGGTTGTGGTTGCCATCACGCAATACAATGAAAACATTGAACGCATCTTCGAATACGCGAAGAAGTCACGGCATGAATTTGTCTTTGTCAGCATCAACTACGCCATCGATCCTGCGGACTACGCCGAAATCGATGTTATCGAGATCAATGAAGATTTTCCCGGCGATGCTTACACGACGAAAATACCGATGTTATCAAGAGCCTATTATGAAGGTTATAAGAAAACATCGCAAAGCTATGTGCTATTCATGAACGCCGAGGTGTATTTCGATAATTACAAAACCTTGGATCACATGGCAAACAACCTGGTGGAGCACCAAATCTACACCATCAAGGAAACCATGCCTTTCCGTGATATAAAAGAAGGCTATAAATTTTTCTTCGACCTCTTCCGGGATATGTCGGTTACCGATGAACATGTCAATTTCAATTTCTATGCGGTAAAACGAGATACTTTGGAACTCGTTGGTGCTCAAAATAGAATCTACGACCATATCAGCGACTTCGAAGAAGATGTAAGCAAACGCAATGTCAGCATCATCCATATCAACCATGACCGCAACATCATGAAGCTGGACCAAAAGGAAACCGCAAGTGCCTTCATCAATCATTGGTTCGAAACCATCAAAATACAAGAGGAACTGCCGGGATTACGTAAGATGTTGCTATTTTTATTGGCGTTCCATCTGTTCTATTTTTTCCTGGTCTATGACTTTAACTGGTATAATCCGCTGCTTTTCCTTATTGTGCAAACGACAATGTATTTCAGTGTTCGTGCCCACGCCAAGCACCATTTTCTGCAATATCTCCTAACACCGATATATATGTTGCTGTTCGACGGTGTTTTGCTGGTCGGTGTATGGAAACGCTTCATCCACATAAAAAAGAAAAAACACGCCGCTAAAAAAGAAGGCGTGCAATCTGAAAGTGCGAACATCGCCATGGATATCATGGATGCATCCGATTATCCGGATGATGAAGAAGAAGCAATGCATAGCGAAGCACCGAAAGATGAAACACATGAAGCAACAGAACCACAGGCCGAACCAACGAAAAGCGATACGGCCGAAACAAAAGCACAAGAAACGGCAACAGCGAAGAAACCACCAGCAAAAACACAGAAACAACCTGAACCCTCTACCCGAAAAATGAAAGATAGCAATTCTGATAAAACGGATAAATCCTCGACACCAGCAGAGAAATCCACAAAGGAGAGCTAGACCATCATGAATCGTTTTTCTTTCAAAAACGTCTACCATAAAAACTATTTCGAAGGTTGGTACACAAGACTGATCAATCACGCTGGTACGATTAATCTGGCGATCATTTTCGCCATGACGACCAACGAGACCGACCCACATGCCTTCATTCAGATCTTTGATGGTAACAACCACACAAATCGCTATCTGAGATTTCCGCTTGAAGCATTCACCTATGACAGGCATGTAGTGAATATCGAAGACAACCGTCTATCCATCGATCGGCTAGTGCTCAATGATGAACTCTACAAGCTGGATGTGACATTCAATCTCGAACATTCCTTGAAAGGCAAAAGCGCTATGGGATTTCTGGGTTGGTTACGGCTTGAATGTTTTCAGGAAGTCATCACGCTTGAAGATGCCTTCACGGGTCATATCAACGAACAAGCGGTTGACGGGACCGTATATATGGAAAAAACGTTCGGCCGCAAGTTTCCCGAGCAGTGGTTCTGGCTTCAGTCGAATCGTTTTGCTGGCGACACACAGGTGTCTCTGGCCGGGGGAAGAATTCCGACATTCAAGAAAAAACCGTTCGGTTTTTTCTGTTTATTGAAACACGATAACAAAACCTATCGTTTCGCTACATACAATGGGGCAAAACTGAAAATGAACGTCATAGAAAATACCATTACCTTCACCATCAGAAGTCTGCTTTACCGGATGGAGATCAAAGTGGCGCCACATAAAACCACAATGCTTAAAGGACCCGGAGATAAAGCGGAAATGATTCTGGATGTCGCTGAGACGCTAAAAGCGAACGTGACACTGGATGTGTTTCGCGGTAAACAGAACATCATCCACGACAAGGGCGAATTCGCCGGGTTGGAATGGATGTATCATTGAGACAGTTATGTTACACTATTATATGAGGAGGAGATAAATATGAAAATCAAATTGAACAACGGCATCAAGATTCCCCAAATCGGGCTCGGCACATTCAGAGCCACGGAAAATGACGCTTACAAGGCGGTGAAACATGCGCTTGAAGTCGGCTATCGCCACATCGATACCGCTTCGATATACGGCAATGAAAAAGAAGTGGGTAAGGCGATCAAGGATAGTGGGGTGCCCCGCGAGGAAATTTTTATCACCACGAAATTGTTCCAATCCGACCAAGGCTATCTCGCCACTAAAAAAGCGTTACAGGCTTCACTGGAAAGACTGGGCCTCGAGTATGTCGACCTTTACTTGATCCACTGGCCGACAACCTATGAAAAAGTCGCGGACTCCTACCAGGCCCTGGAGGAACTCTATATGGATGGCTTCACCCGCGCCATCGGCGTTTCCAACTTCAACTTCCATCATCTGGAACATCTTTTCGATACCGCCGAGATCATTCCTCAGGTCAACCAGATTGAAAACCATATCTTTCTGCAAAATCACAAATTACACGAATTCTGTAGAAAACATGGGATCTATCTTGAGGCTTACGCGCCTTTATGCAGTCACGAAATCAAAAATGTACTCGAAAATGAAACCCTACAGAAAATCGCTGAAAAACACGGAAAATCGGTGGCGCAGATCGCTTTGCGCTTCCAACTGGAACGTGGCATCATCATTCTACCGAAGTCCGTCACGCCGAAACGCATCGAGGAAAACCTCAACATATCGGATTTCAAACTCGATGATGAAGACATGCAGGCGATCTACAAGTTGAACCGCGGACGCAAATACTTTCCAGACGCAGACAATATCGGTTTTTAAACCCCATGAAGAGGTGCAATTATGAATCAGTTACTCGTTGTCCTATCTTTCTTTCTTGAAAACCTCACGTTGATTTTCAGCATTCTCATTGTTGCTTTTATCGCGCTTTTGGTCTTTACAATCATCCGTTTAAGGATGGTGGCGATGTATCGCGACATGCTATATAACGATCCCTTGACAGGCGTTAAAAAAAGCAACTATCTCGAAGATGAATTCAATAACATCCTGGTCGATTTCGACCGGGATGTTGCCATGTTCTATATCAATATCGACAATTTCAAGAATTACAACGACATCTTCGGTTTTCAAACCGCCAACAAGATCCTCAGCAATTTTGCGACCCGTCTCAAATCGCTGGTCAAACATAACCACGTCTACCGGGTACATTCGGATCGCTTCATCATTCTCAATGCCATGGAAGAGGCAAATGATGCCTCATTCGACACCGCATTGTTGCGTGAACTCAAGAAGCCGTTAATCGTTGAGGAAGAAGAAATCGTTCTCACTGTATCGATCGGTCGCTATGATATCACCGAAGTCGCACCCCGATTCCACGAAGCCATCCTTGCTTGTGAACTGGCCCTTGATAAAGCCAAATCATATGGCAAAGACCAATTGGTAACCTATAGCGGCGATTTGAAAAACCAGCATCAAAATGCTTTCGAAATGTTTCAGTTCTTGAAAAACGCCATTGAAAACGAATCGTTCTTTTTGGAATTCCAGCCCATCGTAGAGACCCATAGCAAGAAGATGGTCGGTTTTGAATCCTTATTGCGTTTCAACGACAAACACCGGATGTTTTTCCCAAGTGAAATCATACAACATGCCGAAAAGTTCAACATGATAGAAGCCTTGGACCGACTGGTGATAAAACAGTCCTTCGAGGCCTATCGGACATTCAAGAAAAACAAGATCCCCTTTTCCTTTCTCTCCATAAACATTTCATCAAGGGAAGTCCACAACACAACATTCCTGTCTTTCATCAGCGAGATGCTCAGTGCCTATGAGATCGCAGCGGAAGATATTGTCATCGAGTTCACCGAAACCATCGACCCAGAGGGCATGGATACCGAGTTCCACTTCATCAATCAATTACGCGAGCTTGGACTCAAAGTCGCCATCGATGATTTCGGTTCCGGGTACTCCAGCATGATCAGATTATCGAAAAACGCATTGGACAGAATAAAAATCGATAAATCGTTCGTAACCGATCTAACGCATTCGGAAGGCAACAGATCTTTGATAGAAGCCATGGTGAATCTCGGTAGAGCCTTCAATCTCGACGTAATCGTTGAAGGTGTGGAAACCCAGAAGGAATATGATTTTATCAAAACACTCGATATCATGTATGTGCAAGGATACTATTTTTATAAACCGCTCACGTTAGACGCGATCATCAAACAGTTCAAACCGAAAAAAGTTAGCAAACAAACAAAATAATGCACGTTTATTACGAGCTCTAAAATATGCGATGTGCGGTGTTTTAAAATTGCCATCTTCAACCTGGTGTGCTATCATTAATGGTGAAAAGATATTTTATTTAAAAAATAAACTAATGGAATGAGGGTGAACAATGGGAATTTTAAAAAAGTTATTCGGAAAGAAGAAAAAAGAAGTCAGTGAAGAACCCAAGGAAGCCAAAGCGACAGTAGAAAACAAGGATGTATCCTTAGAGGATGTCAACAAGGAACTCAAGGATCTCGAAACCATCGAAGAGGATAAAAAGATCGAAAAAGAAGCTGTGCCCAGCAAAACCGCTCAGGAAAAAGTGAAAACCACCGCGCCACCGAAAGAAGAAAAACCGAAGCCTGCGGCAGAAAAAAAAGCCCCAGCTAAAAAGGCTGAAACGGATAAAGACGTCTACCACATCAAGAAACACGCTGAAGGCTGGCAGGTCATCAAAGATGGTGCCGATAAAGCCTATCGCGTCTTCCAATACCAAAAAGAAGCCATTGATTTCGCCAAGGACGAGAACCTTGAACACATCGTTTTCAAGGCCGATGGCACGCCGCGTGATTAATAAAACCTACGCCGTAGGTTTTATTTTTAACCAGTTTAGCGACAATCTGTCATAAAGGATGAGGACCATGCCCACAAAGACTTATAAAAATCTGCCCTACACGAAACAATCGCGCATTGAAACCGCCGCAAAAAAGGTATTCTTGAACAATCCCTATAACCGTGTGACCGTTTCGGACATTGTCAAAGCCGCCGCGATTCCCCGTGGCAGCTTCTATCAGTATTTTCATGACCTGGACGATCTTTACCACCATCTTTTTTTGAAGATGTTCGATGATTTCGCGAATCATAGCGCGGCATTGTTGGCAAAACACGAAGGCGCATCTATTTTCGACTTCATGATCATCAACTTTACCGCTGATTACACGTTCTTGGTCAACAGCGACTACGTGCAACTGCTCAAAAAATTCCATGAGAACCGCGATTATATCGGTGTGAGTGTATCCGTTATGGAAAAACATCGCAGCGATATGCTTTCGGCTATGAAATCCAAACTGGACACCGATTCGCTCAAACAGCTTTCCAGAGAAGAAATCGATAAGATCATCAAACTGATATCGCACCTGAAATTCAACTTTATCCATAAAATCATCGCCGAATCGGTCAGTTACGATACCGCACTCGCCGATTACAGATTTTATGTCGACCTCATACAAAAGGGAGCGGAACAACATCATGGGTGAAATCACAAAACTGTTTAAATTCATCAAGCCTTATAAATGGTATGTCATCCTGGCGGCGATTACCATGTTCATCCAGGTGTTCGCGAGTTTCTATATCCCTTACTTAATGGCAGGCATCATCGACAATGCCTTACCGGCCAGGGCTTTTGACGCGGTTGTCAGAATCGGCGGAATCATGTTGCTGTTTGCACTGGCAGGTATCGTGAGCGGTTTGATCAACACATATGCCTCGCAGAGAGTGTCCCAATACGCCACCGCCGATCTACGGTTGGATGTCTTCAAGCGTATCCAGGCGCTTTCTTTTAAGAATGTCGATGAACTCAAACAAAGCCGTCTGATCACCAATGCGACCAATGACGTCATGCGGGTCGAGATGTTTTTCACCATGATGCTGCGTATCGTCCTAAGAGCACCCCTGATGGTCATAGTCGGTCTGGTACTGGCGCTTGGCACTTCGCTGCGCCTTTCCAATGTGTTTTTTGTGACCGTACCGCTTCTGATGGTGTCGATTGTCATCATCATGATTTTCGCCTACCCGCGATTCAAGAAAGTCCAACTTGCCCTGGATGATTTGAACAACGTATCACTCGAAAACGCCAATGCGCCGCAAGTGGTCAAATCCTTCGTGACCCAGGATTTCGAACGGGGTCGTTATGAAAAAACGAACGAGAACTACCGCAAAGTCAATACCGGCGCCGAGACCGTCATGGCCTTCGCCGAACCCGTCATCAATCTGATTTTCAACATCGGTGTCGCCGGGATCCTCTTCGCGGGTGCCTATTACTTGAATCGTGGCGAGTTGATGAGTGACGGGATCCCGCAAGTCGGTCTCATCATGGCATTCAACGCCTACAGCCAGCAAATTCTCATCGGTCTGATGATGTTCGCGATGGTGATGATCTTCCTTTCGCGCGCCAATGTCAGCGCCGGGCGCATCAACGAGATCTACCGGACAACCATTGATCTGATGAATCCGGAAGACGGACAAACCACGAATATCGACGGTCACATCACCTTCGAAAACGTACGGTTCGGCTATGGTGATAACGGAAATCTTGTCTTGAAAGACATCACCTTCAAAATCAATGCCGGTGAAAAAATCGGCATCATCGGTTCGACCGGTTCAGGCAAGAGTTCCCTAACCTATCTGATTCCACGGCTGTATGACGCCAAAGGCGGCTCAATCAAAATCGATGACATCAACGTCACCGATTTCGATATTCCCACACTGCGCAATCAAATCGGTTTCGTTACGCAAAGCGCCACCATTTTCAGTGGCTCGGTGGCGACAAACATGATGCAAGGCAAAGAGGATGCGGACCTGGAATCTCTTGAGGCAGCCGCCAAACAAGCCTTGCTGCATGATTTCATCACCGATCAGAAGGACGGCTACAACTATTTGATCAAAGCCAAAGGCGTCAATTTGTCCGGCGGCCAGAAACAACGGCTCTCCATCGCCAGAGCCATGATCAAGCAACCGAAGATTCTGATCTTCGATGATGCGACCAGTGCCGTCGATGCGCAAAGTGAACAAAAGATACTCAATCATATCAAAGCCCTCAGCTACAACCCGACGTTGCTGCTGATTTCCCAGAAGATCAGTACCGTAAGAAAACTCGACAAGATACTTGTCCTTGCCAATGACGGGACCATCAACGGGTTTGGAACGCATGAAAATCTGATAAGAACCAGTCCGGTCTATCAGGAAATAGCCGCCAGTCAGCTCGGCCTTGGAGGTGAGTACGATGTCCAAGGCTAAGATTCTCAACAAACAGGCGCTCAATGAAAAACTGCGTCAGGAGATAGACATCACCGATCCCAAGAACCAGCAGACCACGGGAAGAAGACAATCTCCGGGCCTTGCGAAACCCAAAGCCATCAAAGCGACCATCAAACGCTTGTTATCCTACATGGGTATCTATAAGTATGCGCTGTTGTTCATCGCTTTGACGCTTATCTTCGCAACAGGGTTGGCCTTGTTGGTCCCCATTCTGATTTCAACTGCGATTGATGATTATTTCCTGGTATACGATTTTACCGGCGTATACCGGATCGTCGCCTATATCTTGGTCCTCGCTCTTTTCAACAGTGTCGTCCGTTTCTTTTCGCGTTTCGTCATGGTTCGGATTTCCCAGCGTGTGATCAAGAAGATCAGGGAAGACGCCTTCAATAAACTCATGAAAGCGCCGGTGTCCTATTTCGACCGTACCGGGACCGGTGATATCGTCAGCCGTTTATCCAACGACATCGAACTCATCAGCAATTCTTTGGGCCAGACGATTCTCGAAGTCATCAACACCACGATTGTCCTGACCGGTTCACTGGTCTTCATGTTCTATTTGAACTGGGTCTTATCACTCGTCGTACTCGCCTTCATCCCCGTCATGGTTGTCTTTACCATAGTGGTCTCCAAGAAAACAAGGAAAGGCTTCAAGGAACAACAGATACACTTGGCGACCTTGAACGGCATCATCGAGGAAAACGTCTCCGGTCTTAAAACCGTAAAGCTTTATAACCAGGAACAACCGTTCTTAGAAGAATTCGGCATCGAAAACGACAAGTTGAAACGGGCCGGGTTCATGGCGCAGTTCTATTCGGGCCTCATCTGGCCATTCATCCATTTCATGAACAACCTGATTTTCCTGGCGGTCATTCTCGTCGGTGCGGCGCTTTATCTAAGGGTCGACACGCTGGTGACCATCGGACAGATTTCCGGCGTCTCGCAGTATTCGCGCCAGTTCATCATGCCGATCGCCAACCTTGCACAGCTCTTCAACAGTCTCATGCAGGGTATCGCGGGTGCCGAACGTGTCTTCGAGCTCATCGACGCCGAGGACGAGTATGCCAACGACGGTACGCAGACCATCGAGAAATTCAAGGGTGACATCGCCTTTATCGATGTCGATTTCGGTTATGAACCGGACAACCTTGTCCTTTCGGATATCAATTTCGAAGCTAGAAGCGGTCAGGTCATCGCCATCGTCGGTCCCACCGGCGGCGGCAAAACGACCACCATCAAACTGTTGAACCGTTTCTACGATGTTTTCAAAGGTGAAATCCGTATCGACGGCACACCGATCACCGCCTACAGGATCGACGATCTGCGAAAACGCATCGGCGTGGTGTTGCAAGACACACATCTTTTCAAGGGTACCGTGTTCGACAACATCCACTATGGTGATTACGCCGCCAGCAAAGAAGCCGTCATAGAAGCGGCGCAGATGGGCAATGCCCATGACTTCATCAGCAAATTACCCAAAGGGTATGACACGCTGGTTTACGAAGGTGGTCAGAACTTCTCCCAGGGAGAACGCCAACTGATCAGCATCGCCCGTACCATCCTCAACAATCCCGATCTGCTCATTCTGGATGAAGCGACCTCGAATGTCGATACCCGCACGGAAGCGAAAATCCAGGAAAGCATGAAACGGTTGATGAAAAACCGGACGAGCATCGTCATCGCCCACCGCCTGCAAACCATCAAGGAAGCCGATAAAATCCTCGTCATCAACCAGGGTCGCCTGATCGAAAGCGGCGCCCACGACCAACTGCTCGAGAAAAAAGGGTTCTATCACGATCTATACCGCGCACAATTCGAACATTAGATCAAAGACATATCCGATTTCTCCCAAGACCGCAAGCAAAAACATCGCGGTCTTGTTTTTTTTAACATTTAGCCTTTACAAAGCCATATCACTGTGGTACGCTTAAACATGTGAAGTATTTGAGCTTAACAGAAAGGAGCGGTACCGATGACTGACAAATTATTCCCGATTGCAATTTTTTCTGCCCATATTATGAACTCCAGCGAGCGGTATCGTGTGATTTTTAGGCATGCATTCAATGCCTTGAATTAAACAATCATACCATTGATCCCGCTTGGATTGATGGTTTTTTTTATGCAAAAAACAAAGAGACGAACAGGTGATCAACATGAAAAGACTCAGACAATTTACCAAATGGATGAAAGGCTATATCCACCTATACTTTATCGGTTTCGCGCTGCTTTTGGTGGTACAGTATTTCAGAAGCTTGACCCCTTTATTCCTGCAACACATCATCGACAATATCTTCGGAGACAAGGCTTCGGCCCTTCCGGGTTTCATTACCCGTTACTTCATCGCCGATACCATCCCGGGACTTTTGCTGCTTGTTGCGGTTGTTTCAGTAGCGTTTACCATTCTCCGGCTCGTATTCGTGTTCTTCAACCGCGTCCTGTTTGCCTATTTCATGGAAAACGT
>SL_3KL_010_SEDDRAFT_10000134_pt1 | contig 49652 bp, 50 predicted proteins | sample SodLakKL_010_SED_2_FD_10381 | JGI IMG/M metagenome (IMG submission 10381)
GTAATAGGAGGTTCTTTGGGAGGACAGCAGGCGCTGGCCTGGGCCATGAACTACCCGGAGCGGATTAATGCTGCGGTTATCCTTGCTGCATCGGCTCGCCTGGGCGCCCAGGGGTTGGCTTTTAATGCAGTTGGAAGACAGGCTATTATAAATGATCCTTGTTTTCGAAACGGGCAATATTATGGGCATGAACCTCCCTCCGAAGGACTGGAAGTAGCTCGTATGCTGGGGCATATAACCTATCTTTCATCTCAGTCTATGGAGGGCAAGTTCGGTAGGAGTTTTCAAAACGGCGACCGACCATGTTATCGCCTTGACAAGGAGTTTACAGTAGAGAGCTATCTGGAGCATCAAGGGCGTTCTTTTGTTCGTCGTTTTGATGCAAACAGTTATCTCTACTTAACCAGGGCCATGGATTATTACGATGCTGCAGGGCCATATGGTGGAGACCTTACAACAGCCTGTTCTTCAATTAAAGCCAAACTGTTATTAATTGCCTATACTTCAGATTGGCTTTACCCGCCTCAGTCTACCCGGGAAGTAGCTAAAGCGATCCTGGCCAATAATAAACCTGTTTCCTATATCGAGATACCATCCAACTACGGACATGATGCTTTTTTGTTGGAATATGCACAAACTGGACCAATGATCGAATCCTTTTTAATGAGGCGTGATTAGTTTATGAATAATATCCAACGCTGGGATCATGAATTAATCTTTCAGTACATTGAACCAGGATCATCTGTTCTTGACCTGGGCTGTGGAAGTGGAGAATTGTTGGCCAGGCTGATTAAAGACAAGCAGGTGCGTGGCCAGGCTGTTGAAACAGATCCTCTGCGAGTTTCAGAAGCGATTCAAAATGGAACAGCAGTTTACCAAAAAGATCTTGACCTGGGTCTGGAGGAATTCAACAGCAAATCATTTAATTATGTTGTTCTGGAAAAAACACTGCAGGTTCTTTATCGGCCAATGTTAGTACTTGAAGAGATGCTGCGTATCGGGCAGGTCTGCTTTATTAGTTTCCCAAACTTTAGCTACAAAGGTGTGGTTGAAAAATTTATCCAGACCGGTAGAATGCCGGTTACAGCCTCACTACCCCATCAGTGGCATGACACCCCAAATATCCATCTTTTTACTCTATACGATTTTTTAGATTGGCTTGGTGACTATAGAGTTGAAGTGGTTGAAGGAATTGCGTATGATGGTAAAAATGTCCGTTCGCTGGTTTTGCCCGAAGACGGCTCCGAGGCAGAGGAACTACTCTTTGTTTTAAGGTTCGATCAAGAGAGATAAGAAAAAAACGCTTCTTATAAGCTTCAAATAAAAAAGTTGGGTATGGGTTTGAATATTAATTGTCTGTCATGAAAAATATGTGAAGCAAAGCAGGATGTTCAGCTTGCCCCGCGTCTTTTCAGGCGCTGCAGGCGATGCTTAAGGGCAGTTGTGCTAAATTCGCTGCTGTGCGGAAAGTCACGGTTCCCTGCAGCCAGGACCAGGGCATGCCTGGTTAAATTTAATGCTGACTGGTAGTTGCTGCAGCGGTGTTCATAATACTTGGCCAGTTCTACATATACACCCGGGTTGGTCGTATTCTTTGCTATCGATTCCAGCCAGATCGCCTCAGCTTCAGGCCATTTTCCCTGCCGCTTATAATACAGGGCCAGCTCCAGGGCTGCTTCTTCAGCTAAAGGGGATCTTCCGGCTGCTGCATTGCGCAGGTGGCTGATGCCTTCCTCTATACGATCAGATTGCAGACAGAGTTTTCCCATGGCCAGCGCTTCGGCAGGATGTTCAATCCGTCTGCCCGCGGCGAGGTTTGAAATTCTTTCCAATAATGTGACCATCGATAAAATATCTAAAATATTGTGACGGAAGACTTTCTTGAGCTGCTCGGTTTTCCCGCGACGCAGGAAATCGAAATAAACAGCCGGAATTTCTGCGCCCGGGATATCATCAAGACGCTTTATACCAAGCAGGCCTTTTTCCAGCGCCTGCAGGGAGCGGGATGGAAAACGTTTTCTCCAGAACAGCCGCGAATATTGCAGCAGGTCCAGGTGGAGAAGTGGAGCACTCTGTTTGAATCCAGCCAGCGTTTGGCGGGTCTGGATCAGGGGCAGGTCAAACAGTTTCCCGTTGAAACTGACCATGGTCGGGAATTTTTCTGCTGCAGCTGAAAAGTGACTTAAGATTGCTCTTTCCTCGGCAGGGCGTCGCAAAAAATACTGGCGCAGTATAAAGCTGCTGCCTTTAAGCCACCCTATGCCGATCAGAAAAGCCCAGGTGCCGGCTCCCCCTGAAAGGCCGGTTGTTTCGGTGTCTAAAAACAGGCATTGCTCTGGATTTAAACTAACCATGTCACGGTTAAACGCAGGTAAGGGAAGAGTTTTTCCGCTGCAGGAAAGGATTCCCGATAAAGCCATGCTGCCGTGTCTGTATTCCAGCGGGTAAGTAGTTTCACGCAGATAACATGGCCCGAATGGTGTTTCTTCTATCCGGCCCTGTCCCTGCAAATCAGAGAACAGTTCGCTGTATTTGGCGCTGTCCGGGTTATCAGCCAACTGCCTGCCTGTTACGACTTCGCCGGTACGATGCAGGTCGCTTAAGCGGGTTCGCAGATTTCTTTTCACTTCAGGATCACCTCGAGCAGCTGAAGAGCTGGCTGTTTGCCTTCTTCTCCCCCCTGCTGGGTTGGGCCGATGCAGGAAGGACAGCCTTCGATACAGCGGCAGTCTGTAATTACTTTGCGCACTGCTTTCATGATATCGTGGTAAATGCGGAATATTTCCTGGCTATAACCGACACCGCCCGGAAAATTATCGTAGAGATAGAGTGTGGGCAGTTCGGTAAAAGGGGCCTTAACCTGGCTTACCGCCCGCAGATCCCTCGGGTCGCCCATCAAGTAGAGGGAAGCTACCTGGGGCACAATATTGGCCAGGCTGATTAAACCAGATTGAACGGCCGACAGGGGCATTGAGCCAAGTGATTCCGGGGGAAAAGAAAGCCAAAAGGCGCTGGTATGCATTTCGGTTTCCGGCAGATCAACCGGGCCTGCCCCTAAGTTTTCATGGGTGTTAAAGCGAATTTTTTTGAACATGGAAACCAGGGCGTTGATACGCACGTCACCCCAGGCCAGATTAACTGCCCCGTTTTTTTCTTCAAAAGTATCGAGTATTTTCAAGTCTACAGACAAGTTGGCGTCTGTAAAGTAATTGACTTCTACATGGCGGACATAAGCTTTTTTTTCTGCGAAGTCGAGCTTTTCAACTTGATACTGCAGCCCTGCGTGCATATAAATTGCTTCTTCATGGACCAGCATCGGTGCGCTGAAGCGATCTACCTCTCCAATTACCCGCGGCGATGGACTGGTAATATCGATGATCACCACGTTTTCCCTGGTAGCGCTGCGCAAACTGATTTCTTCAGCCGGGTAGGTGTCTTCCATCCAGTGGTAGCGACCGTCGCTGCTATAGAGAACATCTTCATCTTCAAGAAACTCGAGCACTTCGCTGATTTCTGCCCTGCCGAAACGTTCCTGTTGTTCAAAAGGCAGCTCAAAAGCAGCACAGCGGACATGGTTGGTAAGGATAATCAGATTATCGGGGTCAGCCAGGGCTCGTTCCGGACTCCTCCCGAAAAAGTAATCAGGATTGGAGACTATATACTGGTTAAGCGGTTCGCTGTTAGCCACCATCATAGCCAGTGANGCGCCGCAGCGACGACCCGATCGGCCGGCNTGCTGCCAGGTGCTGGCAATGCTGCCGGGGTAACCGGTCATAATACAGGCATCCAGAGCTCCGATATCAATGCCCAGCTCAAGAGCGTTGGTACTGACCACTCCCTTAACCATCCCCTTGCGCAGACCTTCTTCGATTGCCCGCCGTTCACGGGGCAGGTAGCCGCCGCGGTAACCCCTTATTCCGCTGTCTTCTCCGGTCCTCGTTTTTATGCCCTGCTTTAAATAAGTAAGAAGTACTTCTACACCCAGCCTGCTGCGGGTAAAAATAATTGTCTGGATATTATTTTTTATTAACGTTGTAGCAATTTTTTGCGCTTCGAGCATGGCGCTGCGGCGCAAACCAAGTTCAGAATTGACAATTGGCGGGTTAAAGAGGATAAAGTGTTTTTCAGCCTGTGGAGCCCCATTCTCAGTGACTACCTTAAGCGGTTCTTCAATCAACATTTCTGCAAGTTCTCCGGGGTTGGCGATAGTTGCCGAGCAGAGGATAAAGCGCGGGTTGGAACCGTAAAAGGAGCATATTCTTTTCAAGCGGCGTATAACGTTAGCTACGTGGCTGCCGAAAACACCGCGGTATTGATGCATTTCATCAATGACTATGTACTTTAAATTTTGGAATAGCTGCACCCACTTGGTGTGGTGGGGTAAAATTGCCGCATGAAGCATATCCGGGTTTGTAACAACAATATGGCCACTGCGGCGTATACCCTGGCGCAGACCGGGTTCAGTGTCACCATCATATGTATGGCAGTTAAGAGTTGTCTCCAGGCCCGAGGTAAGTTCACGCAGTTCGGCGACCTGGTCCTGGGAGAGGGCTTTCGTTGGGAAAAGATAAAGAGCGCGGCTGGATGGATCTTTAATAATCGCGCTGACCACGGGGAGATTGTAGCAGAGCGTTTTTCCCGAGGCAGTCGGGGTAACTACAACTGTGTGGTTGCCCTCGTCCACGGCATCTATTGCCGCTGCCTGGTGGCTGTAGAGTTTATCAATGCCGCGTTTATAGAGGGCAGTACAGAGCTGGGCATCAAGGTTGGCCGGGAAATCTCTATATATACCCTTTGCCTCGGGGACTACTTCCCACCTGGTGACACTGCTCATAAATGCGGGGTCACTCTGCCACTGCTGCAGCATTTCTGTTAAGTTCGACATTTATTCCACCCGCTTTAAACACAAGTTTGTTATACCATAAGTATATTCGACAACAGGATATATTATCCTACCTGATCTACAAAAGCGGCAAAAAAAGCAAGGGATTTATCTGTCGGAAAGCGAATAATATATAAGTATCATCTAAGAGAAAAATTCAGACAGGGGGTGCATCATTGGGTCACATGGCAGGTGGTAAGGAGGAAGCTTACCAGGCTTTGGCGGAAAGATTAAGCCGGTTTCCGGTTGGTGTTGTGATCAACGACACTTTAATGAGTATATTAAAACTGTTGTATGAAGAAAATGAAGCAGCCGTGGGTAGTAAATTTCCGCTTAAACCTCGGCCTCTGGCAGAGATTGCCGATCTGGCCGGAATGAATCAGGAGAAAGCAAGTGCGCTGTTAAACAATATGGCCCAAAAGGGCCTGGTAGTTGATATCCCACGCAAAGGAACAACCTATTACATGCTTTCACCCGTGGTTGTTGGTTTTTTTGAATACAGCCTGATGCGAGCTGACGGTGTTAGCATCAAGGAGCTTTCATCATTATACGAGCAATACTTTAAAGACAAGTCAGTAGTTGAAGAAATATTTGGTGCGGATACCAGAATGTTTCGGGCTTTAATTTATGAGAAATATATACCGGAGCTGGTTCAAACCGAGGTGCTCGATTATGAAAAAGCGGAAGCAGTAATCAGGGATTCAGGTGGTGGAGGACTTTCCCTCTGCGCCTGCCGGCACAAGAATTATCATCTGGGCAAACCCTGCAAATATCCGATGGAAGATATCTGTACCTCGCTGGGACGTCCTGCTGAGTGGCTGCTGCGGCACGGTTTTGCCCGTCAGGCTTCAGTTGATGAACTGCTGCAAAACCTGGAGCGCAGTCACAGGTTGGGCCTGGTGATTACCTGTGATAATGTTATTGATGAACCTGCTTACATCTGCCACTGCTGCGGTTGCTGCTGCGGTCCCCTGCAGGCAATCAAAGAATACCGGGTTAGCGCAGTTCAGCCCAGCAACTTTCTACCTGAAATTGATCCTGATGCCTGCCTGGGGTGTGATTCCTGTGTAGATGCCTGCCATCTAGATGCCCTGGAGGCAGCGCCGGCGGCAGAACCTTTATTAAAAAAAGAGCTCTGCATCGGTTGTGGAGTATGCGCGTCAGTCTGTCCCTCAGGCGCCCTGCAGATGGCCAGGCTTGAAGATTCATATACTCCGCCGCAAAATAAAATGGCTCAACTGATTAATATTGCTATTGAACGGAACAGGTTTTAAATAACTGGTAGTGAAAATAAAATTCAGGAAACAGATGGCAGGAGCCGGGTTAGACTAACTGTAAGCCGGGTCTGAAGAGAGGTTTATGCCTGCGAAGGTTGTTTTAGTATATTTTTTAGATTTCCGGTTTCCGAAAACAAGGGAGGTTAGATAATAATGGGTAAAGGATGTCCTTATGGGACTCACCGCGTGATAGAGCCGAAAGGCCTGCTTCCCCAGCCGGCCTGGAAAATTGATAACAGCATGGAGATATATGACAACGAAGTATTAATTGATGTTGAAGTTTTAAATATTGACTCTGCCAGTTTTACACAGATTGAAGAAGAAGCTGGCGGTGATGAGGCTCGTATTGCTGAAATAATGCTCGGCATAGTAAAAGAGAGAGGCAAGCATCATAATCCGAATACAGGCTCGGGTGGGATGCTGATCGGTAAAGTAGAAAAAATCGGGGCAGACCTCCAGGGGGTAAGGGACCTTGCTGTTGGTCAGAGGCTGGCTACCCTGGTTTCCTTATCTTTAACCCCGCTGCGCATTGATAAAATTAAAAAAATCCATAAAGATATTGACCAGGTTGAGATTGACGGCAAAGCTGTTCTTTTTGAAAGCGGTATTTATGCGGTTTTACCTGAAGACCTGCCTCAGACTCTCTCGCTGGCTGTGCTCGATGTAGCAGGCGCTGCAGCCCAGACTGCCAAACTGGTGAAGCCCGGTGATAAGGTTGTTATAATTGGCGCAGGAGGCAAGTCAGGTTTACTTTGCCTGCATGAAGCGAGGAAAAGGGCAGGGGTAACCGGCCAGGTTATCGGCATTGCTCCACGCGAAGCAAGTAAGAAGCGTGCTGAATCAACCGGGTTATGTGATGCTGTTCTGATGGCCGATGCTGCTGATGCCTTAGATGTTATGAGGAAAGTAGAGGATGCAACCGGTGGCGCTCTTGCCGATGTTACGATCAACTGTGTTAATATCCAGAATACAGAGCTGTCTTCAATACTTGCAACCCGTGATGGGGGAATTGTTTACTATTTCAGTATGGCGACCAGCTTTACTTCTGCTGCGCTTGGAGCTGAAGGAGTTGGAAAAGATGTTAATATGATAATCGGCAACGGGTATACAAGAGACCATGCCGCAATCTCACTGAATATCATGCGCGAAAGCCCGGTACTGCGTAAAATATTCGAAGAACTATATACCTGATTTTAAAGAAGGGGTGTGTATAAATGCAGTCTAAACCGAAGTTAAAGCTGGAAAAATCATTAAAACTTTTCGAAGAAGCAAAGAAAATTTCTCCCGGCGGGGTTATGGGCATCAGGCGGCCCTATAACTTTGTTGAAGGAGAATACCCTATTTACATACAAAGCGGTTACGGTGGTCATATTATAGATGTCGACGGCAATGACTATATCGATATGCTCTGTGCCTACGGTCCGATTATTTTAGGCTATCACGAGCCGGAGATAAACCAGGCTGTAGCCGAGCAGATGGAAAAGGGTTTTTGTTTTTCACTGGTTCAACCGGTTCAAAATGAACTGCTTAAGCGCCTAATTGATTTAATTCCATCGGCAGAGATGGGATTGCTGGTCAAAACCGGTTCTGATGCTACAGGTGTGGCGGTGCGGATAGCCCGCGGCTACAGCGGTAAAGATAAAATTATGCGCTGTGGTTACCATGGCTGGATGGACTGGTGCGTGGAAGTGCCGGGCGGTGTTCCGCAAAAAGTAAGGGAGTTGACCCTGGAGTTTCCTTATGGTGATCTTAATGCCCTGGAAAAACTTCTTCAGGAAAATAAGGGTGAAACTGCCTGTATTATAATAACTCCGGTTGGTCACCCTTTGGGTAAACCGGTTTCAGCTCCTCCTGAAGGATTTCTTCAAGGAGTACGCTCCCTGGCGGACAAATATGAGGTAGTCCTAATTTTTGATGAAATCCGCTCAGGATTCAGGGTTGCCATGGGGGGAGCGCAGGAGCGTTACGGGGTTACTCCCGATTTGACCACAATTGGCAAAGCAATGGCCAACGGTTATCCAATCAGCGCCTGTGTTGGCAGGGCTGAGATAATGAAAATTGCTGAACAGGATGTTTTTATTAGTTCTACTTTCTTTCCCAACAGCCTGGAAATGGTTGCAGCTATGAAATGTCTCGATATTCTGGAGCGGGAAAGGGTAATTGATGCTGTCTGGGAACGCGGTGAAAAGTTTCTTGAGCAGCTTAAAAAAATCGTTGACCAATTTAAAGTGCCGGCGACAGTATCGGGAATTCCGCCGATGCCGTTTCTTACTTTCAATAAAACTGACGATCATTATAAAAACAGGCGGAGCCGCTTTTATACTGAAACGATCAGGCGCGGCCTATTCATTCAGCCTTACCACCACTGGTATATTTCTTACCGCCACACGGACAAAGATCTTGAAAATGCCTTGCAGGCAATTACCGAGGCTCTCCAGGTAGTTGAAAAAGAGTATCCGGTCTAAATATGATAAATGTTTGATAAAAGGAGTTGCAAATGGTGATTAATGAAAAGGTTATGCTGCGTATACGTCTCAGTGAACATGATGTTCACTACGGGGGCGGCCTGGTAGACGGTGCCCTTGTGATTAAGCTTTTTGGCGATGTAGCTACCGAATTATTGATCAGGCATGATGGCGACGAAGGTCTTTTTGCCGCTTATGATATGGTTGAATTCAAAGCTCAATTGTGTGCCGGGGATTTTCTTGAAGTATGGGGTTGGATTGATCGGGTTGGCAACACATCGCGGCACATGCAGTTTGAAGCGTACAAGGTTATCGCTAATGCAGAAGATAAGCAGTGCCCCTCGGCCTGTGATCTTTTGCCCGAGCCCCTTTTAGTAGCGCGTGCTGCAGGAACCTGCGTTGTTCCACAGCATTTACAGAGAGGTCAGCAGTGTATTGATTCCAATCACAGGGGAGGCAAGGGGAATGGATAAGTTGATTATAACTGCAGCCCTGACCGGCGCTGAAGTGACCAGGGATCATAATCCTAACCTGCCAATAACCCCTGCAGAAATTGCCGAAGCTGCTTATGATTGTTACCGGGCCGGTGCTTCTATTATACATCTGCACGTGCGTAATGAAGATGGAACCTCTACCCAGGCGGCTGATGTATATAAAAAAACCATAGATTTAATTGAAGCCGAGTGTAATGTGATTATTCAGGTTTCTACCGGCGGGGCAGTGGGTATGAGCGCTGAAGAGAGGCTGCAGCCGGTTTATCTGAAACCCGAAATGGCCACGCTGTCTACAGGCTCGGTGAACTTTGGTGATGATGTTTTCATGAACCCTCCTGCTTACCTGGAAGAATTCGCCAGGGTGATGCAGGAGCAGGGAATCAAGCCTGAAATTGAGGCTTTTGATGTCGGCATGATTAATAACGCTCTTCAACTGGCAAAAAAGGGTCTTGTTCAGGAACCGCTGCACTTTGATTTTGTGATGGGGGTTCCGGGAGGTATTCCGGGAACAGTTAAAAACCTGCTGCACATGGCAGAAAGCATCCCACCCGAAAGCACCTGGACTGTAGCCGGCATGGGCCGGACCGAACTTCCTCTTGGCACGGCTGCCATTATTCTGGGTGGCCATGTGCGGGTCGGTTTCGAGGATAACATTTACTATACCAAAGGGGTGCTGGCTGAAAGCAATGCCCAGCTTGTTGAACGAATTGCCAGAGTGGCTGATATACACAGCCGCCCGGTTGCGTCTCCTGATGAGGCCAGAAAGATTCTGGGCCTGCCAGTGAGTTAAAACTTAAACGGTGCATTTCCTTTCTGAGCAGCAAGTAATAAACCTGATAAAATGGTCCAGGTTTATGTATTCCTTTTCTCCCGGCGAGATAGATTAAGGTGTGGCCTATCTAAGGCTCCGTTATTTAGGGAGTCTTGCGGGTAAATGGCATTCCGTGTTCTTTATATCCCTGCCAGGTGCCGCGTTTTATCAATTCAGCCTCTACGGAGGCGGCAATCTGCCCGGCGCTTTCAGGCCAGTGCGGGGCAATTAGCAATTCTTTAGAAGTAGCCTGGCTGGCCAGGCGGTGGATGACAATTTCGGGCGAAAGTTGCTCCAGGCAGTCGCAGAGAACAGGAATATAATCTTCTGCTTTTTTGTATACTGCAACCTTTTTCCGGGCATACTGTTCGGCCAGGGTTGTATTTCTTATAACCTGCAGATGGTGAAATTTAACCCCGTCTACTCCCGTTGTGTTCAGAAGATCGATAGTTTCCAGCATCATTTCGGTTGTTTCGCCAGGCAGGCCGAGAATAATGTGGGCACATATATATATCCCCCGGTTGCGGGTTAATGCAACCGCATCGGTAAATGATCCAGTGTCGTGACCGCGATTTATTTTTTTCAGGGTACTGTCATGGGCCGATTGCAGGCCGTACTCTATCCACAGATGGCATCTTTTTGCGTAATCTTCGAGCAAGGTAATGATTTCTTCGGAAATACAGTCGGGTCGGGTGGCGATACTGATGCCAATCACCTCGGGGTCAGAGAGCGCTTCATCGTAGAGTTTTTTAAGATTTTCAGGCGGAGCGTAAGTATTGGTATAAGATTGAAAATAGGCCAGGTAACGAAGCGGCCTTGTTTTTTTCTTTCCCCTTTCAATTTGGGCGGCAACCGGCACGCCTTCCCCCCTGTCGCTGAAGGGGCTAAATGAAGGATTATAGCAGTAACTGCAGCCCTGAAAACCAGTGGTGCCGTCCCGGTTTGGGCATGAAAAACCGGCATCAATTGGAATCTTATATACAGGTTCGCCAAACCTTTTCCGAAAAAAGCTGTTTAAGCTGTAGTACCATCCCGGTTGACCATATGCCGGACGGCTATTCATCATCCATTTCCTCACTTTCCTGCGCTTCTGGATGATCCATGGTGTCCGGTCGTTCCAGGTAGAGCATCAGGACTGATANGTCGGCCGGGCTGACTCCTTCCATGCGACAGGCCTGTCCGATAGTGCCGGGGCGGATTTGTTCCAGCTTTTGGCGGGCTTCTCTCGATATATTTTTTGCTTTTTGATAATCAAAATCTTCAGGTATTGGTTTGTCGTGCATGCGAGCTGTTTTTTCAACCATGTGCTGCTGTTTTGCAATGTAGCCGGCATATTTAATCTGGCTTTCAAGCTCATTTAATGTGCCCTGGGGCAGTAATGGCGCTTCTTTTCCCTCCCAGTTAAGGTAAGAAAGATAGCTGATTTCCGGTCTCCTGATCAGTTCCAGGGCATTGATTGGATGTTTTGCCGCGGATGAATTGTGTTTATTTAGAAAGTCTTCAATGGCGCTTCCCGGGTTATACCTGGTTTGTTCCAACCGTTCAAGTTCGCTTTCGATATAAATCTTTTTGGCCAGGTAAAGTCGGTAGCGTTCATCGTCAAGCAAGCCGAAAGAGCGGCTTATTTCGGAAAGACGCAGGTCGGCGTTATCCTGGCGTAGCAGCAGGCGGTATTCAGCGCGAGAGGTAAAAATACGATAGGGTTCCTGTACACCGCGAGTGACCAGGTCATCGATCATAACCCCGATATAAGCTTCGTCGCGTTTTAGAATCAGGGCGTCCTTTTTATTGATATATTGAACAGCATTTACTCCTGCGATCATTCCCTGGGCGGCAGCCTCTTCGTAACCTGTTGTGCCGTTAATCTGGCCGGCGAAAAAAAGGCCGGCAGTTGTTTTTGTTTCCAGGGACATTTTCAACTGGGTGGGTGGAGCATAATCGTACTCAATAGCATATGCGGGGCGCATTATCTGGACATTTTGAAGTCCTTCAATAGTTTGTAAAAATGCTTCCTGAATGTCTGGAGGCAGGCCGGTTGAGATACCCTGCAGGTATAATTCATCTATATCCCTTCCCTCTGGCTCAATAAAAATGGGGTGGCGATCGCGATCAGCAAAGCGGACTATTTTATCTTCGATTGAAGGACAATAGCGGGGGCCGCTTCCCTTAATCAGGCCAGTGTAAATCGGAGCTTGAGAAAAATTGTCCCTGATTATATCATGTGTAGAACTGTTGGTATAAGTCATCCAGCAGGGAATCTGCTCTGAAGGAGCTCCCTTTCCAACTTGTGAAAACCCGGGAGCCCGGGGGTCACCGTTAACCGGGATCAGGCTGTTGAAATCAATACTCCGCTTGTAAACCCGGGGCGGAGTTCCTGTTTTAAAACGTTCAAAGGTGAGGCCAAGGTTCTGTAAGCTTTTGACCAGGTTGTGTGAAGGGGTAATGCTGCCCGGTGATGCCGCGTAATGGAGGTCACCTAAAAAGATTTTCGAATCCAGGTAAACGCCGCTGCAGATAATAGCAGTTTTAGTTTTGAAGAATGCTCCGCTGCGGCATAATACTGCACTTACAGAACTGCCTTCAACCAAGATCTCCTCAACCATATCTTCCCGAATAATCAAGTTCGGCTCTTTTTCAAGGGCTATACGCATGGAGCGTTGGTAGCCCCATTTATCGATCTGGGCCCTCAGAGCCTGAACGGCAGGACCTTTTCCGGTATTTAAAAGTCGGACCTGCAGCAGGTTTCTATCCGCGACACGGGGCATTTCGCCGCCGAGAGCATCGATTTCCCGTACCAGGTGCCCTTTACCGGGGCCTCCCAGGGATGGGTTGCAGGCCATGAAAGCAACCATATCCAGATTTAAAGTTAAAAGCAGGGTGCGGCAGCCCAGCCTGGCTGCTGCCAGGGCTGCTTCACAGCCGGCATGGCCGGCTCCGACGACAATGACATCATAACTGTTGGAAGAATTAATTTCTTTATCTCTATCTGTCAAATTGGTCACCAACTTCTATTATTCGTAGCCGCGGGCAATTGGCATGCGCCTTCCTGCGCCCAGGGAACTGGTAGTAATGCGCAAGCCCGTTGCAGCCTGGCGTCTTTTGAACTCACTTTTATCAACCAGGCTGATAACATTTTTAACTATGTCTTCATGGTAGCCCCTGGCGATTATATCGGCGGCAGAAAGTTTTTCTTCAATGTAGTGGAAAAGAATCGGGTCGAGAATATTATAGGGCGGCAGGGAATCTTCATCTTTTTGATCGGGGCGCAGTTCGGCCGAAGGAACCTTGGTCAGTGTCCGCTCGGGGATTATTTCCTTATGACTAATATTGTTAATGTGAGCGGCCAGGTCATATACCATCATTTTGGGTAAGTCGGATATAGGAGCAAGCCCTCCTACCATGTCACCGTAAAGAGTGCTGTAACCTACGGCAAACTCAGATTTATTGCCGGTTGCCAGGACCAGGCCGCCTTCCCGGTTCGAGATGTGCATCAAGATGTTGCCGCGCAAACGGGCCTGGAGGTTCTCTTCTGCCAGATCCTGTAATGCGCCACCGCTCTCATTTAAAAGATTAATAAAAGTTCTGAAAGGTTTCTCAATACTGATCAGGCGGTGTTCAATTCCAAGATTCTCTGCCAGTTCTACAGCATCCTCTACACTGTGTTCAGAAGAGTACTGCGAAGGCATCATGATTCCCATAACATTCTTTGGCCCGAGAGCTGCTGTGGCCAGGCAGGCGACGACAGCCGAATCGATTCCGCCGCTTAAACCTAAAATAACATTTTTGAAGCCGGATTTGGCAGCATAATCCTTCAGGCCGAGAGTTAAAACCTGCAAGACTGTACTGATGTCATCACGATCAGGGGGAACGGTTATTTCTGCAGGCTTGTAAAGATCTTCAGTATCTACAAAGAATAGTTCTTCTTCGGAAGCCGAGGCCCTGTAAAGTAATTCTCCCCGGTGGTTGTAGACCAGGCTTGAACCGTCGAAAACAAGATCGTCATTTCCACCGACCTGGTTCAAATATATTATCCCGCTGTTATATTTTTTGGCCAGGAAAGGCAGCATTTCTTCACGCAAATTATGTTTTCCCAGGTGATAAGGAGAAGCTGATAAATTAAGAAGCAGCCTGGCTCCCTGGGAGAAAAGGGTTACAAGGGGATCGGTATCATAAATGGGGTTAGTAAAAAAGTCATTATCGTTCCAGATATCTTCACAGACAGTAAGTGCAGCAGGTAAATTATCTAACATTTCCACTTTACGTTCTGTGCAGCGGGTGAAATATCTCTCTTCATCGAAGACGTCAAAGTTGGGAAGAAGAGTTTTTAAGTGAACAGATTTAATCTTACCCTTTTCTAACAACAGCGCTCCGTTATAAAGCTTGCTTTCTTTCCGGTGAGTGGCGCCGATAATCATTGCCGGGCCGGAACCCGCAGTCAGGGGTGCGAGCTCATTGACAATCAAATCTCTCTCCCGGTTGAGGAAACTATCGTAAAGCAATAAATCNCTGGGGGGATAACCGCTTAGGCTAAGTTCTGTAAAGACAACCAGGTCAACCTTGTTTTCTGCCGCGCTTTTAAAATATTTTATTACCTTTTCTTTGTTTTGATTCAAAGCCCCGATAGTTGGGTTCAGCTGGGCAAGAGCTATGCGCATTATTTTTGCCTCCTAAATAATAAAACTCACGGGAAGGCGACTTTCCCTGTGAGCGTTTTTCCCGTTGAAACTAAAGGATTACCATGGCTGAATTATAATCAAGGGCTGTCTCAAAGTCAAGGAGACCCTGAGTATAGCTGCATATAGCATTATTAAAAGTTTATGATTGCTGCTGCCTTGCCATGCAGCCCTGCTATTCTTATAATAGAGGTAACAATGTCTTGAGAAGCAGATTGGAAAAAAGCTGCCTGAATTATACTCTGCTGGGTTAGCAGTCGTACGAAATATAACAGGATTTCAGGCGCTGGTTTCTGATTTCATAAAACTGGAGGTGTTCTTATGCTCGAAGTATATGTCAAGGATGGTTGTCCTTACTGTGAAAAACAGATTGAGGTTTTCAAGAAGCAGGGAACTGAATTCAAGCTTCATAATGTCAGCACCGATCCGGAAGCCTTAAAGAAAGCCAAAGAAGAATTTAACGCTGATAAAGTTCCGTTAGTGGTTGAAGATGGAGCAGTTAAAAATATTGGTTTCGGAGGGGGCGGTTGAAAAATCTAACCTGCGGCTGCCGTGTGCAGCCAGATGATGAAATATGGAAATTCGAGGATGGGTTTCTATTTGAGCTGCTTGCCTGGCAATTATAGTTACAGGCCTTAATTTTTTATTTCAGCGTGGGTCAAGGTGAACAACAGCAGTACAATGATACTGGTTGCCGATGCGATCTTCGACCTGGTGGGCAATCTCATGGGCCTGGTCGAGACTTAAACTGCCGTTTACTCCGATATGAATAGTGATCACTTTATAAGAACCATAATCATGGAATTCAAGGTCGTGGGTATCGATAACACCATCTACCTGTTTCGCACATAATACAACCCCATTATACAGATCTTCAGACGGGGCGGTGCCCAGCAGAGAACTGCATGAATCACGGGCTATTTTAAACCCGGCATATATAATAAAGAGCGCTACAACAAAGCCGAAATAAGCGTCAAGAGCAGTCAGCCCAATATAGTTTCCAACCAGGGCAATAAGAACCAGACCCGAGGAAAGTGAGTCTGTGCGATGGTGCCAGGCATCACCTGACAGGGTATCGGAATCAATAAGGCTCCCAAGTCTGGCCGAAAAGTAATATAAAAACTCTTTTATCATTATGGCAATTATTATGGCGATAATCGCTCCGATGCTAGGAGTGGCATAAACATCACCGACCAACCTGTTGTATGAACTGTATATAAAAGCTACTCCCGCACCGATCAGCATTAACCCGATTACCAGGCCGGCAAGATACTCCGTACGGCCGTGGCCGTGGGGATGTTCGCTATCCGGCTCTTTTTTAGCCAGGGAAAAGCCAATTAAGACCACCACTGAAGAGAAAATATCGGAAGCGCTGTGCACGGCATCGGCGATCAGGGCTATACTATTGGTTAGCAAGCCGAAAACCATCTTTAACAGGGCTAGAAAAATGTTACCTGCTATGCTTGCCCAGCTTTCGATTAGACCCACCCGGTATCTTTCGGCAGGCTTTATCAATTCCCTGTTGGCGGTGATTTTTTCAGCCAGGAGGTTGGCAAAATACTTCATATGCTCTCCTTATGTGTTCTCATTGTTGCTTTTAAACGCTAGTGTTCAAATTATCAATAAATTATATCATAGTACTTGGTCTTGTCCAGTGCGCAAAATATTAAGAGTATGCTTCCATAACAGAAAGTATGTTTTATCAACCAGGTTCAATCACATATCAGCTTTGTAGGTCTGATTCGTGATTATTGTTGTTATGCTTGCTTTTATGTTGTTAAACTCATTTTTTCTGCCATCATCGCCTTTTGAAAAATATGAGAAAATGTGTCATAATTAACAATTAGGAAATACAAAACTTCAAGCAGCGAAGGGAGATTTTTCCGGCAAGAAGGCTGGATAAACTGCATTGAATAAAATATAAATTCCTGTCAATTAAAACTCCCGTACGATAATCAAGCTCAGGGCCCCCCTGAAAGATTTTATACGGGTTTTTTATTTAAAAACCTAAAGGAGGTGAACAGCCTGGCAAATGAACCAGGCTGACAGATTGAGTGAAAGAGGTATAGTAGTTCACAAGCCGTATGCCCGACTAAGTCAGGAGCAAATTGAGATGATCGACAAGGCGTCTTTAGATCTCCTGGAGAAGCCGGGTATTCTATGCTATCACGAAGAAAGTGTTTCCATGTTAGAAAAAGCAGGCGCCACAGCTAAAAAAACCCGCGAAGGTGAGCATGATGCCTGGTGGGTAAGTATCCCGGCAAAAGTGGTCCGGCAGGCTCTTGATACCGCGCCTTCCAGGGTTACTTTAGGTGCGCGCAATCCTGATAACAAGGTTGTGCTTGATGCCGAAGGTAACAGGGTTTATTTTGGTAGCGGTTCGGAAACTAACTACTGGCTGGAAGTAAAACCTGAAACCTTTACATCTAAAGAGGACGGGCATGAACGGACCATCCCGGTTATGAAGAGAAATCGGGGCAATCTGGATTATCTTTGCCGTTCTGCTCATATTGCTGAACAGCTTGATAACCTGGATTTTTTTATTCGTAACGTAAATGTTCAGGATTCTGATATTACTACAGAGAACAAAGATGTTAACGTTTTCTTTGCTGCTTTAAATAATATTACCAAGCCCGTGGTTAGCGGCGTGGCCGATTTTGATCAACTGGAAAGTATTGTTAATATGGCCGAAATTATAGTTGGCGGGCGAGAAGAACTGGTTAAGAATCCGGTGGTTTCTTTTATCACTTCCGTGATTAAAAGCCCGCTGCAGGTTGTAGGGGAAACGGCGGAAAAGCTGATTGCTATTGCCAAACTTGGTCTTCCGGTCGTTATTTCCACCTCACCGCAGGGTGGTTCCACGGCACCGATTGATGAGCTGGGCATGGTAGCCCAGGTCAATGCCGAAGCCCTGGCCGGAATTACCATTAACCAGTTGGCTAACCCGGGAGCGCCGGTAATTTACGGTGCTGTCCCGGTACGGGCCCGTATGGATGATTTACATGATATGTACGGTGTGCCCGAATTTTGTCATTATAATATGGATTGCGCCCAAATGGCCCGTTACTACAAGGTGCCCTGTTATTCAACTGCCGGGGTTGGTGATGCCAAGGTTCCCGGTATTCAGGCCTCAGTAGAGAAAATGTATACCTATACAGCGGTTCCTTTTGCTGCTCCCGGCCTGGTTCATTATGCCTTTGGATTGCTCGACAAAACCCAGACATTCTCTCCCGAGCAGGCAGTGCTTGATAACCATAAAATTGGTATGGCCAAGTTCCTGCACCGGGAAAGCGGTGTAAATGAAGAAGCTGTAGAGAAAACCAAAAAAACTATAGAAGAAGTGATGCACAGCCCCTACAGGATGTATGCCCGCTATGCCCGTGGTATGTTGAGGCGCGGAGAGATCTTCGGTGGCTTCCCCTTTGAAGGTGAAGCTGAAGATCAGGATCAAACTCTGCTTCAGGTAAAGGAACACTTAAATGAACTGGAAGCCCGTGAGCATCAGCACCTGCCCGAAGAGACATGCAAGAAGATCTTTGAGAGCACTCCTGGTTTATTAGACAGGTTGAACCCTTACAAGTAGTATTAAGGCCATTAATAAATGCAGCAGGGGGCAGTCACAAGGTTGCCTCCTGAGGTAGTTTAAGAGGAGGAAATATAATGAGTAAAGACCTGATTGATCAGATTGTGAATAATGTTTTACAGGGACGTCGCAATAAGGATGACGAAGGTATTGAAGAAGGCATGGCCGGCGATCCGGGTGTGGCTGAACTGGTTCAGGAAGCGCTGGACAATGGAATTGACACTAATGAAATCCTGCTTAACGGTTTAAGTAAGGGAATGGAAATGGTCGGTGAAAAATATGAAACCGGCGAATATTTCATTCCTGATATGCTGACGGCTGCAGAAGCAGTAGAAGAAGGCATGAAGGTAATGGAACCGCACCTGGTTAAAGGTGAAAGCGGAAGTGGCAAGGGTAAGGTTATCATGGCTACCGTGGAAAAAGATCTTCATGATATCGGTAAAAACCTTGTTTCTATTATGCTTAAGGGAGCCGGCTTTACAGTTGTCGACCTTGGTATAGATGTGCCGGCAGCAAGAATTGTTGAGGCGGCTGAAGAAGAAGGAGCCGGCCTGGTTGGTCTCTCGGCGCTTCTCAATACCACTATGTCCAACATGGGTGATGTTGTAAAGGAGCTGGAAGAAAAAGGTCTGCGTGACAAAATTAAGGTAATCATTGGCGGAGCGCCTACATCGGAGGATTTCGCTAAAGAAATAGGTGCCGACAGCTACGGTAAAGATGCCTTTGCTGCCATTCGGGAAGCAGAGAAACTGCTTAAATAAATATTTATTTAAATTTAAACAAGGAGATGGTACGAAATGGAAGCGGATAAAGCGTATCTCGAAGCGATACAGCATGGTCGTTACAGTGAAAAGGTAGGAGAACTGCGCTGTAAATATGACCATGTCCGTATCCAATTTGAGGATTTTATTACTGCCTTTTATTTAAGGCCGTACCTGGAAAAGATTGTTGAGAGTAAAGTGGATGGCAGCGGTGAAGGTTTGCGTTTTTATGACCTCGGCTGCGGAACTGGTGATGGCTATGAGCTGTTAAGCAAGATGGCCGGAACTACAAAACTTTCCGAGTTTGATAACCGTCTCATCCAGCAGGACATGATGTCTCAGTACAAGGGGATTGACTTGAATCTAGACCTGTTAAAAGAAGCGCGAAATCTTTTTGGTGATTACGATCATGTTGATTTTTGTAAAGGCAACTTTTCCAACGGTCTGCCCCTGGAGGAAGGGGAAGAGCCTTATGATCTCTACTTCACCTCTTATGGCACCCTTTCTCACTGTAATGATGAAGAGCTGGAAAAGCTTTTTGTCGATGTGGGCAAACATGCCAATAATGGCAGTATCATGCTGTGCGACTTTATTGGGCGCTATTCTTATGAGTGGCAGGATTTGTGGACCGATAACCCCGAAGAACAGCCATATATTGATTACCTTATTAACTATCTTTATGCTGAGCAGGATAGGGATAAAGTTGAAGTATCTTCATTTCCACTGCGGCTTATGTCTCCACCGGAGGTGAACCGGGTCCTGGAAAAGGCGTCACGCAAAGCCGGAGTAGAGCTGAAGGTTGAGCGCTATTTTGACCGCTCACTTTTTGTCGGACGTCACATTGAAACCGGAACCTACAACGGTAATCCGCAGCCTCTGCGTCTGATGGTATCTTCACTTTTTGAACGGGGTTTAAGGACTTATTTCCCCGATTTGAAGGTGAGCTTCAGACCAAGGAAAGGATTTGACTGGCAAAATGAAGCCCTGCAGACCCTGGCTGATTCATGGAACGCTCTGGTCGATTATACTATGGTCTTGATGGAACATTACGATAGTGATGAAGAACTGCTTCCTTACCCGCCTCCGACCAAGGTAAAGCCTTTGGAGAGAGCTTATCGGGTTATGAGACAGACCCTGGAAGGCAGTAAAGGCCTTTACGGGGATATCAGGGCAGATTTGATCGAAGCCCAGTTGGGCTATGCCCTGCGCAGTCTTGAAATGAACCTGCAAAAAGGCAATGGTCTGGCTCACGGCCTGGTAGCTATTGTACAGGTGGTAAAATAAATCAATTTAATGCTTGTCGTAACGATTGAAAAATGCGATTTTTGGGCAAGAGCAGGCTTTAAGTCTCATAAAGCCTGCTTAGCCTGATAATCCTCAGCATATTTCGTGATATGAGCAATTTTATGCTGAATTCATTATTTGTGTATGTATTTTCTATATGAAATAATGATAAATAAGAAGGAATTTTTTAGTATAGCTTGAAAGTAATAATAGAAGGCATATAGTCTCCGTTTAAAAGCATTTATTCGATTATTCAAAACTAATTGACGCTACAATTAATATACCTTAAATATAATATACCTTAAATACAAATAGGATAGAATGATTGATGAAAAGTTTTTTAAAACCATATACTTAACAGGTAGGGAGGGGATTATAAATTCATGATAACGTCCAGTGGTTTTATGTTTGATTATTTTAGTGCAGCAGGCAGCAAAATTATTCTTGCTGCTAACGCCGGGCCCCCATCAACTTTTAACCGGGTTATTGCCTACCTGGATCGCCGGGGCGACATGGTCTGGGAGTTGATGCTGGAGCATCTCTGGTTGGTAGTTGTTTCCATTTTTATTGCCGTTATAGTTTCAGTGATTATTGGTATATTTATTAGCTATTATACCAGTTTGTCACCAACGGTTTTGGCAGTCTGCCAGGTTTTGATGACCATACCGAGTATGGCCATGTTGGGTTTTATGGTGCCGTTATTTGGAATTGGTTTTACCACCGGGGTGATGGCCCTGATTTTGTACAGCTTACTGCCGATTGTGCGCAACACCTATACCGGCATTAGGGAAATCAGCCCGGCGGTGGTTGAGTCGGCTGTGGCCATGGGAATGACCGAGTGGCGAGTTTTAACCAAGATCAAGATTCCGCTGGCCAGGCCTGTAATTATGGCCGGTATCCGCACGGCGACTGTAATGATTGTCGGCATTGCCGCGATTGCCGCCTACGTTGGCGCCGGTGGCCTGGGAGAGCTGATCTTCCAGGGCATATCGCGTTCCAATGAACCGATGATCATCGTTGGCGCTCTCGGAGTATCAGTTATAGCCCTTGCATTTGACTTTATACTGTCCTGGGGTGAACGACGTTTTGCCGCAGTTGGCAAATCAGGGAGGTAATAAATAATGATCAAACTGGAAAGCGTAACCAAGAAATTTCCCGGTATGAAAGTTCCGGCTGTAAAAGATCTGAATATGGAAGTAAACAAGGGGGATGTTTGTGTATTAGTCGGGCCTTCAGGCTGCGGAAAGACAACTACGATGAAGATGATCAACCGGATCCATGAGCCGACTGGAGGCAAAATCCTGATCGATGGTGAAGATGCGCTTAAGATGAACCCGATCAAACTGCGTCTTGATATCGGCTATGTTATCCAGGAGATTGGCCTTTTCCCACACATGACTATTGAAGAAAATGTAGCCACCGTGCCTAATGAAAAAAAATGGCCTAAGGAACAAACAGATAAAAAGGTTGATGAAATGATGACCTTAGTCGGCCTTGATCCTAAAATATACCGTAAGCGCTATCCTTCTGCTTTAAGCGGTGGCCAGCGGCAGCGGGTTGGAGTGGCCAGGGCCATGGTCTCAGACCCTCCGATCATGTTAATGGACGAGCCATTCGGCGCAGTTGACCCGATCACGCGGGCCAGGCTGCAAAATGAATTTTTAAGGATCCAGGAGCGGATTGGAAAAACAATTGTTTTTGTTACCCACGATATCGACGAAGCGATCAAGATGGGCGACACCATTGCCGTGATGAGGGAGGGCAAACTAATTCAGCATGCCACGCCATCCGATCTATTAAGTGCCCCTGCTGATGACTTTGTGGCCGACCTGGTTGGCAGGAACCGTTCGATCAAGCGCCTGCACCTGATCCGCATTCGGGAAATATTAGAAGATGTCAGCCGGACCAAACCTGCACCTGAGGATATGCCGCTTGAAGATGTCAAAAAGCAGATTGACGAAAGTGAAATCAGGTCTGTTATGGTGGTTGATCGTGACAACAAGCTCAAAGGAATTATCGGAGTAAACGACCTGAAGAAAAAGACAGGTGAAGTTGCAGCTGACTACTGCCAGGACATATCTGATACGGTAACCAGTGATGCCACCTTAAACGATGCCTTATCTTTAATGCTTGAAATGGGCGAAGGTTACGTGGCCGTAGTTAATGAAGACGATCAGTTTGAAGGGACAATTACCCTGGGCGACCTGCTCAATGTGGTCAAGGAGGATAATTAATATGCTCCAAAGCCTTTATAGATTAGTACTAGTACCGTTGTTTTTAATTTTAGTAGGCGTGGTTATTGTCATCTACACGGTTAATAACCCGACTGACGGTTTAGTGGCCAGGATGCTTACCTATGATAATGTGCTTACAGCCCTGCAGCAGCATCTCATGCTGATGCTCGTCTCGATGATTGGCGCGATAACAGTTGGCGTGCTTGTCGGAATCATGCTCTCCAGGCCCAAGTTGTATTACGTGGGCCGTGGGGTAGAAAATGTGGTTAACGTCGGCCAGACCATTCCTAGTTTAGCCATTCTTGCCCTCTTTTTCACCTGGCTGGGTCTTGGCTTCAGGGTAGCAGTTTTTGCCCTGTTTTTGTATTCAATATTGCCGATTTTAAGAAATACATTTGCCGGTATTACCAGTGTTGATCACAGCATTATCGAATCGGCCAAGGGAATGGGCTTGAATCAATTTCGGATTTTGACCCGCATCGAGCTTCCTCTGGCTTTTCCCATCATCATTGCCGGTATCCGGACTGCTATTGTAATCAATGTCGGCGCGGCAACCCTGGCTACATTTATCGGGGGCGGAGGTTTCGGGGACCTTATTGTTACAGGTCTTTCGGTACGTCGTGATATGGTAATCGTTACCGGGGCCGGCCTGGCTGCTTTGACTGCTATTTTGCTTGACTACGTGATTGGCCAGATTGAGTTACGAGTGGTTAAGTGGACATAAAGTTTGGCTGTTTTTCCATAGTATGACCATAAAAGGGGGTAATATAGTTTATGACTATGAAACGTATGTTAGTATTTTTCTTGATGGTAATGCTTGTAGCTGGTTCGCTGTTTGCAATCGGTTGTGAGCCTGATGAGGAAGTTGTTGATGAGCCGATCGATGAGCCGATCGATGAGCCGGTCGATATAGAAGTGGTTGTCGGTTCCAAGGAATTTACCGAGCAGTTGATCTTAGGCCAGATTACTATTCTGGCTTTAGAGCACCACGGGATTTCGACGGTTGATGAAACCGGCCTTGGTGGAACAGTAGTTGTCCGTGAAGCCCAGGAAAGAGGAGATGTTGACATTTTCTGGGAATACACCGGAACAGCATTGATCACCCACCTCGGTTATGATGAGGCAATTACAGATCCTCAGGAATGCTACGACCTGGTCGCGGCAGAAGATCTCGAGCGGAATGGACTGGTCTGGCTCGATTATACGCCGTTTAACAACACCTATACCATCATGATGCGCCAGGCAGACTCCGAGGAGCTCGGCATTGCAACTCTCAGTGATCTTGCTGAAGCAATCAATGAAGGTGTTGAAGCTCCCGAGCCTGGTGAATGGACCTTTGCTACCGACCATGAATACACAATTCGCGATGACGGATATCCAGGTCTGCAGGAACTCTATGGCTTTGAGTTTGCAGACGTTATCACCATGGATTTAGGCATTACCTACGGCGCATTAAGAGATGGTGATGTAGCAACAGCGATGGGCTTTGCCACAGACGGCCGTATCGCAGCTTTTGAGCTCGTCAACCTGGAAGACGACCTGAATTTCCACCCGGTTTATAACTGTGCACCGGTAGTGCGCCAGGAAGTCCTTGATGCGGCTCCGCAAATTGCCGATATCCTTAACCCCATTGCCGTTGCTTTGGATGCCGAAACCATGTCATCGTTGAACATGCAGGTTGATATTGAAGAATACCTGCCTGTTGAAGTAGCGGAACAATGGCTTACCGAGCAGGGTTTTATAAACTAAGCAAGTAGGGCGCAAAAAGCGTCCTGTTTAGAAAAAGAAACTGAATGTAATCAAAAGGGAAAAACAGCCGATAAAAAGGGGCAAGCAGATGTGGTTTTGCTTGCCCCGTAATTTTTAAAAATAATTATTGACAATTTATTCTGGAGGGATTAGTATGGCTGTGTTAGCTAAAGATATAATGAATTCACCTGTGATCACTATTGAGGCCGATACACCGCTGAAGAAGGCAGCTGAAATACTGGATGAAAACTCCTTTAGCGGTGTGCCGGTCGTAGATGATGAGGGTGTAGTTATTGGAATTGTATCGGAAACCGATATTCTCCGTTATACACAACAAATAATCGGGCAACCTCTGCGCGACCCGCACCGCGTTTTTACCAAAAGCAAAGAAGTCTTGCATGTCGATATTACTCACCGGGGCATTGAAGTGATCGAACTTGTAGCGTCTACAACGGTCGAGACCTTAATGACCAAGGATGTTATAAGTGCATCTCTTGATACGCCGCTTTATGAAATCGTCCGTTTGATGAAGGAAAACAATATTAACCGGGTTCCTGTAGTTGATGATAAAAATATGATTCAGGGGATTATTACCAGGGAAGATGTAATTACTGCTTTGATTAGCAAGTGGGACATATTTAACCAGAAATAAGCAAACAGTATAAAGATTGGCCCAGGTCAACCGGTATTGGGGGTATGTTATATGAAGCATCCGATTTATGAAGGTGGGACTTACCATGTATTATCTGAAAAAGAAATTAGGCAGATTCATGAGACGACGGTCAGGGTGCTCGAGAATGTGGGATTTGAAATAAACCATATTCCGGCCCTGGAAATGTTTGAAGAAAAGGGCGCCCGGGTCGACTATGAATTAAATCGGGTTTATGTGCCGCGGGAGATGGTTTCCCGCTTGATTAAGCAGGCTCCCGAGGAATTTGTGTTTTATGGCAGGCAAGAAGGCAAAAGCATTACTGTTGGCGGTAAACAGGTGCATTTTGGAACAGGGGGACTCGCTTTGTACGTTTTGGACCTGGAACGGGAAAAACGGCCGGCCCAGTTACAGGACGTTGCTAACTTTGCCCGCCTTGCTGATCGTCTTGAAAACCTTGACTTTTTTATAATTCCCGCTTACCCGCATGATATTAATATAGATACTGTCGATATTAACACCAAGTATCAGGCGTTATTAAATACGGGAAAACCTGTTATGGGTGGAATATTCAACCAGCAAGGGTTAGAAGATATTGTTAAGATTTCTTCGATCATTGCCGGCAGCCTGGAAAAACTGCAGCGAAGGCCTTTTATTGGTTTTATATCATCTATAACCAGTCCTCTGAAATTAAGTTCGGATCATGCAGAATACATTATGGCAGTAGCGCGTTACGGTTTACCTCTGGCAACCTCGACCGCGCCTGCTGCAGGTGCGACAGCGCCGGTTACCCTGGCTGGAACCCTTGTTCAGCAAAATGCTGAAGCGTTGATGGGTGTTATCTTTACCCAGCTGGTAAATCCGGGCACACCGGTTCTTTACAGTGCCGTGCCTGTTACCATGGATATGAGGACAATGTCATTTTTGATGGGCAGTATTGAATCTGGTCTGATGAATGCAGCAATTACCCAGATGGCCCACTATTACCGCCTGCCCTGTTACCTGACTGTAGGCACTACCGATTCGAAGCTTCCCGATGCTCAGGCAGCTCATGAAAGTGCATCTACAGCTATGCTGGCAGCGCTTGCCGGCGGAAACTTTATTCACGAGGCTTTTGGGATGTTAGATGGAGCGATGACTGCTTCATATGCCCAGTATATTATCGATAATGATATTATCGGCAGCTGTCTGCGGACCCTGCGCGGCATTGAGATCAACGAGGATACTTTGGCATATGACGCAATTGCCAGAGTTGGCCCCGGAGGAAACTATCTCAGTGAAGAACATACCGTGAGATATATGCGTACGGAGCTTTATTCACCCAGAACCAGTGAGCGCAAGCCCTATCAGCAGTGGATCGATGCCGGTAGTAAAGATAGTTGGAAAAGAGCGGAAGAGCTTGCTGCACAACTGCTTGAGGAGAAATCTGAGCCAATTATCCCGCCTGAAATTGATGCAAAAATCAGGAATCAGTTTGCGGATCTGGTTAACCTCGAAGATGACTATACAATAAATTGGAGAACCGGCTCTGTCTAAGGGAAGGTAACGACTATCCTGACCAGGTTTTCGTCTTTCTTTTTTAACATTTCCAGCCCTGTATTAACTTTATCAAGCGGTAGTTCATGGCTGACTGAATAAGTCAAATCAAGTCTTTTTTGGGCAGCCATTTCAATTATTACGGGGAAATCAGCCCGGCACTGATCAGCACTGCCCATAATAGTTCGTTCTCTGAGCAGGAGATCATGATAAGGGTTAAGTGCAACTTCTTCAGGACAGATCCCGACTACTACTGTGCGGCCTCCTATGCCTGTGAAGTTAATGGCCTGCCTGATCGCTGTGGTCAGGCCAATTAGCTCTACAGCCACATTGACACCTTTTCCGCCTGTTATAGAGGCAACTTTATCTTCTGCATTGTCGCGTTTTGGGTTAATTGCCGCTGTTGCCCCGGCTTTTAAAGCCAGTTCAAGCTTGTCGTCCGCCAGGTCCATGGCAATTACCTGTCCGGCTCCCATTATTTTAGCAATCTGAACTGCATGGATCCCTAAGCCTCCGATACCGAGGACCAACACGCTCTCACCGGTTTGAATTTTAGCCCGTTTAAGAGCATGAAAAGGGGTGGCGACTGCGTCGGTTATTAATGCCGCCTGGGAAAAAGGAATTGACTCAGGAAAAGGGAATGCGTTGCGGGCGGGTACTACCACGTATTCAGCAAAGCCACCGTCAATATCTTTCCCCAGCATTTTTGCTTCGCTGCAGTAATTGTCGTTTCCAGTATTACACATCATGCACTCCCCGCAGGTTTCAAGATAAAAAAGGCTGACCCGGTCACCCTTGTTTAGCCTCTTAACATTTTCACCACAAACTGCTACTTCTCCGGATATTTCATGTCCCAGGGTAATAGGCAGTTTTGTCACTTTGCTGCGCCCGTCCTGGTAGTGAATATCGGAGCTGCAGATTCCCGCGGCCCTGACTTTTACTAATATTTCCCCCGGCCCGGGTTCAGGAATTGGAACATCAACAACCTGTAAAGGTTTGCCGATTTCAGTTAGTTGTGCCGCCTGCATGGTCTTCATTTATCAAACCTCCATTTTATGTTTTTACTATTGCGAAAATCTCTTTATATGATGTATTAGCGTATAAAAGTAGTCCATTCTGTTAAATATCATTATCTGTTAAATTCTTTTGTCATCCCCCGGAAACCTTCAATCATTTGAAAAACGAGGCAGTTAATTAGAATGGCAGGAAGGAAACAAATTAGTTTTGTAGAAATCTTTGTCAATATCGATTCAAAACGAAAATTATTACAAAATGCCGGCAAAGCACTGCAAATAGTCAAAAATGTTGTTGTGCAAACCGTAGGCGTTTAAAAATTCAGGGATGGTGGTAGGAAGAGATGAAGATTAAGAAAGCGGTAATTCCGGCAGCGGGTTTAGGAACCCGGTTTTTACCGGCGACAAAAGCACAGCCAAAAGAAATGCTGCCCATAGTGGATAAGCCAACAATCCAGTATGTAATAGAAGAAGCGGTCGATGCAGGTATTGAAGATATCTTGATCATTACCGGTCGTAATAAGAGGGCGATTGAAGACCATTTTGACCGGAGCATCGAACTTGAATTAATGCTTGAACAAAAAGGTAAAGATGAAGAACTGGGAAAAATCAAACAGATTAGTGAGCTGGCCAATGTGTTTTATATCCGTCAAAAAGAACCGCTAGGGTTAGGCCATGCCGTGCTTTGTGCCCGTCAGTTTGTTGGCAGTGAACCTTTTGCCGTTTTGCTTGGTGATGATATTGTGTATTCTGATGTTTCTGTAATTGGGCAGATGGCAGAAATATACGCCCAAAAAGAAAATACCGTGCTGGGGGTTCAGAGGGTAGGCTATGATCATATTCACAAATATGGAGCCGTTGACTTTGAAGGAGAAAACGGTTCGGTAGTACGGGTAAGAGAACTAACCGAAAAACCGTCTAAAGATGAAGCTAAATCAGATCTGGCCGTGCTGGGCCGCTATATTATAGATCCGGAGATATTCCCCATTCTTGAAAAGACGCCTCCCGGTTCCGGGGGCGAGATTCAAATAACCGATGCCTTGAATACCCTGGCCGGGCAGCAGCCGGTATGGGCCTATACCTTCAAAGGGCGTCGCTATGATGTTGGAGATCGCATCGGTTTCCTGGAAGCTACGATAGAGTATGCTTTAAGACGAGAGGATATTGGAACCGAATTGGCCGGATATTTAAAAACCTTACAAATTAATAAGCTGTAAAATGAAATTATTAATAAAAGGATCATCATGACAAATTATCAATGGGCAATTAATAGGTTATCATATCTAACCGACATCAGTTATAATTTAATTAGCTGTAAGAGATGAGAGGAGGAGTTTTAAGTGTATCTTTATCCTGCCCCCCTGGCTAAAATAGCCAAAGATCTGGTCAGTGGCGAATTGGATTTAAAAGAATATATCAATGAAGTTTGTGATCGTCTCGATCGCGATGATGAAAAAGTGGAATCATTTCTGCCTGAATCCGGACGTCGTGAGCGGCTTTTGAAAGAAGCGGAGATGCTGGAGAAAATTTATCCCGAGCCCGGGAACAGGCCGTCGTTGTTTGGAATTTTAATTGGGGTTAAAGATGTCTATAATGTTGAAGGCTTTCTGACAAGGGCTAATTCCGATCTTGATCCGGAAGTACTAACCGGCCCTGAAGCAGAGTGTGTCAGGCTGCTTCGCCAGGAAGGAGCCCTCGTGCTCGGTAAAACTGTAACTACCGAGTTTGCCTACTTTGACCCGGGGCCTACCCGTAACCCGCATAACCTTAATCATACACCGGGCGGTTCCAGCAGTGGGTCGGCAGCTGCTGTCGCTGCCGGATTCAGCCCCCTTACCCTGGGCACCCAGACAATTGGTTCGGTAAACCGTCCTGCTGCGTTTTGTGGAGTGGTCGGTTTTAAGCCCAGCTACAATCGGATAAACACGGAAGGACTTCTTTACTTTTCACGTTCAGCTGATCATGTTGGCTGTTTTACCCAGGATGTTGAAGGCATGATCATGGCAGCAGAAGTTCTCTGCCATGATTGGAAGGAAATCAATGTGACCTATAAACCTGTTTTGGGTGTGCCTAAAGGAAAGTACCTGGAACAGGCTTCAGATGAAGCNCTTCAGGCATTTTCCGGCCAGCTTGAACTTTTAAGAGGTGCCGGTTATGCCATAAAAGAGGTCAATGCTCTTGATGATATTGAAACAATTTCGGCCTGGCACCGCAAACTGATTGCTGCCGAAATGGCTCTCGAACATCAAGAACGTTATGCCAAATACGCTGATCTATATAAACCGAGGACAAGGGAAATTATTGAAGAAGGTAAGGCTGTACCGGAAAACGAGTTGGAAGAAGCTCGCAAAAAGCAAAAAGAGCTGCGGGAGAGGCTTGAAAATATTATGCGTGATGCGGAGGTCAGTCTTTTTATTACTCCCGCGGCAATAGGACCGGCTCCTGAAGGTATCGAGGCTACTGGTGATCCTGCCATGAATATGCCCTGGACAAATGCCGGCCTTCCCTCGGTATCAATTCCTGCCGGAAGGGCAAAAAATGGCCTGCCTCTCGGCATCCAGTTGATTGCTCCCTTTATGGGCGATGAATTACTATTAAGCTGGGCAAATGAAGCTGCCAATGTTTTTGAAGAATTCCAGGCCTACAAACTTTAGGCTTCCCCTGCTGCAAAGTAATCAATTACAGAAGCGGCTATTCTGGTAATAACAATGGCCAGAATAGTTCTTGTGCCCAGCATTATGACGGGGTTAGCGCCGAAGACGCTAAAAATTAATGTGTCTTCGACAATTGAGTGAGATATACTGAGGAATATTCCAATTAAAAGAAGATCGCGTTTTTTCAGGTAACCGTTGCGTGCATAATCGATGATTAAGGCTGAGCCGAGGACTATGCCAAAAAAAATACCGCCCAGGAGGGGAAAGGCTGCTTCCTGGGGCAGGGTCAGAAAACGCAGAAATCCTTTTACCCTGCCGGTTATTTTTTCGATAACCTGGTAGTGACGAGCCAGTTCGATCAAAATTAATATCGGGATCAGGAATAAAGCAAGGCGGGCAATGCTGATAATGGTATCGGCTATTGTTTCTATGAGCAATAACAAAATATCCATTGATTTATCCTCCCAGGACCAGGGTGTAAATATAATTTAAAGCAAGTCCCGCGACCAGGGCGGTAATCAGGCGCAGTGCCGCTGAAACAGGGATACGCAAACCGGTATAACTGCAAACAACGGTTTCAACAGGCAATTCATGGCAAATGCCGATCATAACTGCCAGAACCGTAATCTGCTGTGGGCTGAGAGACATGGTGGTGATTACGCCCAGGGCGGCGTAGAAGTTAACAAGAAAGCTTAACAGCAGGGCAATAGTCGCTTCTCCCGGGAGTCCAAATAAGGCCATCGCCGGAGAAAAATAGCCGGCAATTGATTCGATAATACCGTAAAAATCGAGGATTGCGACAATGCAGGAAACAGGGACAATAATTTTGACCAGCAGCCAGAGAAGTTGCAGGCTTTTTATGAATCCTTTTTTTATCGGTTCTGCTAAAGTTGACATCATTGAATTCTCCTTCTAAGCTCTGATTATATAAACGGGGTGTTTCTATGCAGGCTGTATTCAGCCTCCGAAATGTCGCTTATCGAAACATTCTTTCCATATCGAACCTTGATATTGATTCAGGTATGCTGTTCGGTATAACTGGAAAAAGCGGCAGCGGCAAGACAACTTTGCTCAAACTTTTAAATAACATGTTAAGCTGCGATGCAGGAGAGGTTTTATATTACGGTACCAATGTATTAATGCTCGATCCTGTAAACCTGCGCCGCAGGGTTATGATGGTTCCCCAGGCTCCGTATATATTTCCTGGCAGCGTTTTGGAAAACATCCAACTGGTTTTTCATTTTAACCGGAAAGCGGTTCCCGCGCAAGCTGAAATAGAAAAGCTTTTTGATTTGCTCGGCATGTCGGCAGTGCTCGCAAAAAGCACAGCCAATATGTCTGGTGGAGAAAAACAACGCCTCGCCCTGGTCCGTGTTCTGCTTCTTAACCCGGAAACCCTGCTTTTAGATGAACCGACTGCGGCGCTTGATGATGAGAATGCTCGTGCCGTGTTCAGCTATCTGGCAAAATGGGTCAGAAAGCCCGGGAAAACGGTAGTTGTGGTTTCCCATTCCGGGTCTTTAATTAATGAATATGGGGATTCAATTCTTGAACTAAACGATGGTCGGATTAACAGTGTTAAAAAAAGAAGTGGTGCCCATGTCTGAAACAATTTCCATTGAAACCTGGCGACTTGCAGCTTCTTATCTTTTCCTGGTTCTCCTCATGATTATGTCCCAATTGCTTAAACTGGGCCATGGCAGGGAATTTTTAGCAGCTACTGTTAGAATGACTCTGCAGCTTGTCCTTGCGGGCTATATTTTAGAGCTAATTTTTAGCCAGCAGCATATCTTGGTTACACTGGGAATTATGCTTTTTATGCAAACATTTGCTTTATTTACCATCTATGGACGGGTTAAAGGGAAAATCAGCGCCGGGTTAAAAAGAGTTGTGGCGGTGGCTCTTTTTGTCGGAACATCTATCCCCCTTGCTTACTTCATGATTGTTGTTATAGCAGCCGATCCCTGGTACACACCGCGTTATTTTATTCCAATTGCAGGTATGACAGTAGGAAATTCTATGACCGGTGTTACCCTTGGTGCGGAACGTTTGGCTCGTATTTTTCAGTCCAGCCGGGAACGCATTGAAGAAGCTTTGATGCTGGGAGCTGCACCGCAGGAAGCGGTAAGGGAATTCCTGGGGGATACCTTTAGCGCGGCGATTATTCCCACTATAAATGCTATGCTTGGCATGGGTATTATCTTTATACCGGGGATGATGAGCGGCCAGATTCTGGCCGGGGCATCTCCGGTAGATGCTATTAAATATCAGATAGTAATCATGATGGGCATTCTGGGCAGTGTAGCTCTCGCTGTATATTTAATCATTCAATTAGGGTACAGGACCTTCTTTAACGAGAGAGCCCAACTGTTAAGTAATGAAGAATAATCGTTTAATCAGAACCTAAAACCATATGCATCTGCATAAAACGCATCATGTCGGTTCGGCTCAGCAAGCCGACCAGGTCGCCGTTTTTCATAACCAGGGCCCGCCCTGTGTTTTCAGTCGCCATTCGCATCATTACTTCAGCGGCATCGGTGTCAGGTTTGAGGACCATTGTCTCTTTAAGCGGCGTTAATATTTGAGATACCCTGGTTTCAGCCCATTTTTCGCGGGGAATATCTTTCATATTTTGTAGGGATACAATTCCATGAGTGGTGGAGCCATAAACCACAGGAAAAGCGCCGTATTTATAATGCAGAAAAGCATCGGCCAGTTCATCTAAAGTGGCATCGGGGGATATCGTTTGCAGCTCTTTGCTCATCAATTCAGAAACCTTCATGCCGGCAAATGTTTCCTTGAAAACCAGTTGTGAGTAACTTGACTGTCCGGCCTGGTATATCATCCAGCCGATAAAAATTAACCAGAGGCCAAGGATGTTGCCCTGGAAAAAAATCATGGCAAAGCCCAGGGCCATGATCAAAAATGAGAGGAAGCTGCCGAAACCGACAGAGATGCGTGTTGCTGTAAGCATATTCTTGCTAAAGTACCAGACTACTGAGCGAAACAGGCGCCCGCCATCTAATGGAAAAGCAGGAACCATATTAAATACGGCCATAATCAGGTTAACCCGGGCTACAAACAAGATTGACTCACTGATTAACAGGCCGGGAGACAACATCAGGTAGTATATAGCGCCAGTTAATACCGCAATAAGCAGGCTGGTGATGGGGCCGGCTGCGGTAACCTTAAATTCAGTTGACGGATTATTAGGTTCTGATTCCATTTGGGCTACTCCACCAAAAATAAAGAGGGTAATTTTTTTAATGGGGATACCCTCTTTCAAGGCAACCAGAGAGTGACCAAATTCATGGGTTAAAACTGAGGCAAAAACGATTAAAGTTGTAATAATAGCGGCAGCCCAGTAAACCATGTTACTGTACCCTTCTACAATCTCAGGAAAATAACCCTGGGCCAAAGAAATGCTCAATAGGAAGAAGATTAATAACCAGCTAATATGTATCTCTACGGGAATACCTTTTATTACTGCCAGGCGAAGTGAACTGTTCATTAAGAAAAAAGCCTCCTCGGCATATTTTTAGTATAATAAGAGAAAAAGATGCATTTTAGAGCACGCTATCACTACAGCGGAACTTTTGTTATAAAACTGAGTCTGCTAAGCCACTGGGACGGTTCCATCGGCTTCGGTATTAGAAGTTAGAAATCAGCAGTCAGAAGCCAGATTATTGAGGCGCTCGGATAATCCCCATGGCGCCGCTTATTCAGTAATCTTTCGCTGTAGCACTAGATACCTGCTAATAATTATATTTGATATAGCAGCTTTAATTCCTGCAGAAATATTTCTATTTCCAAAAGGTGGTGAATTGAGTAGTAATGACATCGCGCAACCTGGCAATATTTATAGCGGCAGATCTAATAATATTGCTTTCAGTGCTGCTCTTCCTCAGCTATCATGGGATGAGCCATTTAATGCTGCTGGTAATGGGTTTGGCCTTTCTCTTGTTAACTCTCTATGATTTGAATACGGGCAAACTTTCGGCATTTTTTTCCGAATTTCTTGGCTTAGCAGATTCCGCCGAAGTTGACAAGTTTAAATGGATTCCTGTCCTGCTGTCTTCCGTGCTTTTAATTTTAAGTGTACCTGTTTTCATGGAACATGGCTTGATTAACAGCGATCAGCGCTGGGCCATGCAGCATGGGTACTTTCTACGCCTGGCCATCCCGGCTGTAATCGGCGGAGCAGCTGTTATTGTCGTTGCTGTTTGGACAGTTGTCGCCGGCAGCAAAGAAAAAAACAACCAATAAGTTAAAAAGGTGTCTGACACCTTTTTAACTTATTGACGTGGCGTCGAAAATATTAAGTGTGCCCGGCCAGGGCTAGCCTTGCTTCTTTTTTCACTTCCTCATTGGGGTCGTTCAGGCAGGATTTTTGCAGGGCAAATTTTGACTTTACCCCTCCAAGTTGTCCTACAGCCCAGGCAGTATGCTGCCTGATCAGCGGGCGGGGATCATTTTCAAGGAGGCGGGTTAGAATCTTTACTGCTTCCGGGTTTCCGCTGTTGCCAAGGGCGATAACCGCATTGCGCTGCAGGATGGTTTTGCCCCGCCATCCGGCTGAGGTCAAACCGATGGAGAGTTCATATTCTTTGCGAGTGATCTGCAGCAGTGGGATCAAATAAGGCTCAGACGGGAAGAAATGAAAGGCCATTTCTGGATAAGGGGAGCTTTCCACTGATTGGTTATGCGGGCATACTTCCTGGCATATGTCGCAGCCATAAAGATGCCTGCCCATAAGGGGACGCAGTTCAATTGGCAGTATTCCTGAAGCCTGGGTTAGATAAGACAAACAGCGGTAAGGATTAATTATAAACGGTTCGGTTAATGCCCCTGTAGGGCAAGCCCTGCGGCATTCCCCACAACGATTGCATGGCTTCTCTGTATTCTGTTCCGTGGCGATTTCCTGGTCGATTAGGATTGTGCCGAGAGCCGTGTAGGAACCGTAACGGGGGTTAATTAGCGTGCAATTTTCTCCGATGAGGCCTAGCCCGGAATTACAGGCCAACTCTCGCTCAAGCAAAGGGCTTCTGTCAGACAGGATTCTGAAATTAATATTAGATTTGCCTTTATTTTTGATGGCGGTCACTATCTTTCCCGCCTTCTCTTCAACCACCTGGTGATAGTCAATCGCCCTGGCACAGCGGGCAACCTTTCCGCGCAGTTCATCGGCAGGCATTAAGACATGGCCTTCCGGGGGCGTATAGGGTATAGCCAGGGTAATTATGCCNCGGCAATTGCTTAAAAGATGCTGTGGAGAGAGTCTCGCGGCGGGTTCTTTTTCCTCGAAAGGGGTAACCCGGCCTTCTTGGAAGCGGCGCTGCAGTCTTGTTTCCATATATAAAAGTGGTTCGGCGTTGGTTATACCGACCTGGGTTACACCAACTGATCCGGCGATCTCTTTTAAGTTTTCGTTGCTGATCAACATGATCTGTAATCCTTTCTGTAATCCTTTTTTGATCTTAATCTGGTTTATCCGCTTAGTCAAACTGCCTGGCAGGATTATTCTATGATTCAATGAATTATAGAAGAGGCATTTATATACGCAGACTTTTATTATATAATGCTGAGGTAGTAATATTATTTCTTTTTACCTGTTAAATATAAAGGGGATATATAACTTGGAAAGCAACTGGACTTTGCTGGTAGAAGCTAACGACGATGTGGAAGCTGATATTATTTGCGGCTTTTTGCAGGATAACGGCATCCCTACCCGAAAAGCTGACAGCAGCCCATACACGGGGGCGATGCGGGTGATTGGCGGTCTTGCTGTAGAGGTTGAAATATATGTTCCCGAACCATTTTTAGAAGCGGCTAATGAACTATTGATAAGTTTCGAATCAAATAATGATACCATTGAGGAGGAATAAAACAATGTTGCTTTCCCCTGTAAGAAAACCTTTTTTTTCTGAGGACCAGAGGCGCGAATCATTTTGGATAAAATTTTTACTGGGCGTGACATTTATTTCAGCAGCAATTCTTATTTTGGCCTGGCCTCTGACTCGCAGTGTAGAGCTAATTGCCTTTCTGCAGAATTTGCGGCTCGGCCCCGTGGAATATTTATTCAGGGCGATAACATTTCTTGGTGACGATGAGTTCTACATGATTTTTTTCAGCGTTTTAATCTGGTGTGTTAATAAATCCCTGGGGTTCTGGGGTGCGTTTGTTCTCCTTTCGTCAGCAACAGTCAGCAACCTGATTAAAGATATTACCCTCCTTGAGCGTCCGCCGATTGAAGGGGTTACTCATCCTGAGGGTAGTTATGCTTTCCCGAGCGGCCATACCCTGACGGCAGTAACCGTGTGGGGGTACCTGGGAGTACGTTTGAAAAATAAAAATTTCTGGATTTGGGTTTTTGCTGCAGTTATTCTTATTGCATTTTCTAGAATGGTGCTGGGCTATCATTTTTTAGGGGACATTCTGGGTGGTTTTGCTTTCGGAATACCATTCCTGCTGCTTTTCCTGTGGGTGGGCAACCTGCTTGCCGAAAAAGGGCTAATAGATAAATTTACCACTCCACTGCTGCTGGCCCTCTCCATTGCTGTCCCGGTTTTCCTGGTAGCAGTTTTGCCGGGCGCTGACCCTCCAAAAATTTTAGGCTACCTTGCCGGGGCTTCCTTTGGCTATATTATTGAAAAAGAAAAGCTTCGCATGACAGTAAAAAGCCCCATATATTTCCAGATATTTAAAGTCATTGCCGGCGTGGTAGTCTTATTCGGGATTATTGTCGGGTTAGGGGGGCTTCTCCCCTCGGATGTTACACCCCTTGGTTTTATCCGTTATGCGTTAGGCGGAGTCTGGGTTACCCTTGGTGCACCTTACCTTTTTACTTCTGTTGGGCTCTCCAGTCGGGAGTCGTAAAAAAGTAGCCGCAGCTTGTCGCAATTATGTCCAAGATAGGCTATAATAATATACGGTTGGAGTAATGGCTACTTTGGTGTAAATGCTGTTATTACGGAGGTGAAGGGTATGATCGGTAAAATTGGGCCATTGGAGATAATGCTGATTTTAGCAGTGGCCTTGATAATATTCGGTCCGGCCAAACTGCCCGAACTGGGCCGTTCGATCGGGAATGGATTGAAAGAATTTCGCAAAGCAACAAAGGATTTGAAGGACAGCATTAAGTTTGATGAAAAAGACGGTATCAATTTAGATGAGAACGAGAGTGATAAGAACAGATAGTTCAAATACCGGGTGATGGTTATGCTGCCTATGGCCCGGTTCCCGAAAGTTACCGAAATATTTATTATATGTTACAATTAGCGGGTATACATAAAGCATCTTGATTCTCTACTGAGGAGGATATGTTATGTTTGGTAGAATTGGACCTACGGAGATTATCCTGATTTTAGCTTTAATCTTTTTACTATTTGGGGCCAAAAGGCTTCCAGAGCTGGCCAGGGCTGTTGGAAAAAGCGTGGTTGAGCTTAAAGATGGACTGAAGGGCAACTCCGGATCTGATGAATCAGCCACCCAAAACTCCGATTCCGAAAAATAATGCCGCTGTTTTGACTGAATAGGGTTTAGATAACCCGTTGGGATTTAAACGGCATTGGGAATGCCGGGAGGTATTCAGTAGGGGTGAGTAAAAACAGAGACGGCACTATGCCCATACTTGAGCATCTTGCAGAGTTGCGACTGCGTCTGCTAATTTCAGCAGGCGCTTTGCTTGTAGCTGCTATTATCTGTTTTGCAAATGTTGAGTTAATCCGGGGTATTTTAACCCAGCCCCTTGATGAGCTTAAATTAATCTATCTATCTCCTCCAGAAGCTTTCATGGCTAACTTAAGATTGTCACTGATCAGTGGTTTGATCATATCGTCACCGGTGCTCACTTACCAGGTGCTGGCCTTTGCTTTTCCGGGTTTAACCAGGGGCGAAAAAATATTTTTGATCAGCGTTATTATTGGTTCAGCTTTCTTGTTCATCAGTGGGGTTGTTTTCGCTTATTATGTGGTATTTCCTTTTACACTGCGTTTTTTCTTGCAGTTTGCTTCAGCCGATTTGGAGCCCCTCTTTACAGTTAGTGAATATATTTCATTTTTCCTGTCTTTCAATTTTGCATTTGGTGCTGTTTTTCAACTGCCACTGGTTACCTGGGCCCTGGGGAAAATAGGGCTTCTCTCGACAGAGTTTCTGCGGCGGCACAGAAAGATTGCCCTTTTATTTATGCTCATTATGTCATCGATAATAACCCCGCCTGATATAATATCGCAGGTTATTATGGTTTTACCGCTCTTGTTTCTTTATGAAGTAGGGATTATCATGGTTATGATTAGTGAACGCAAGCGTTTACAGCTGCTTTCAGAGTAAACTGCAGTTTTGGCTATTATTCAAGGGGTGGGTATTTGAACGAATACAACTGGGTAAAAAATGAGCATCATGGGGCGGTAATTCTCGCCGGTGGTGATAGTAAAAGGTTGGGACAGCCAAAGGCACTGCTTGATTTTCAAGGCCGGACCCTTATTGAATTAATGGTTACCTGCCTGGTTGAATATTTCGATCAAATAACCGTGGTAACCGATAAACCGGACCTGTATCATCATTTGCCGGTCAAGTTAACCTCGGATATTATAGTCAATGAAAAGAAAAGTCCTCTGCGTGGTATACATGCCGGTCTTAGCGTATCAGAGCTGCCCCATCAGTTTTTCACAGCCTGTGATATGCCATTTTTGAACCTGGAGCTCATTGATTACATGTCTGGTTTTGCCCTAAAATACGATGCTGTTGTGCCGTGTATCGGGGAATATTTCCAGCCCCTGCATGCATTTTACAGCCGGACTTGTATTGATGTAATTGAAAACCAGTTTATGAAGGGGCACTTTAAAGTTGCCGATTTTTACGAACATATAAGAGTCAAATATATTGGTCTGGATGAAATATTGCGTTTCGATCCTGCCCAGGAATCATTCATAAATATAAACAGATGGAGCGATTATGAGTACGCTTTAAAAGTATTTGCCGAAAAGCAAAGGACCTGTTTAAACGGAGGTGAAGAAATATGAAACTGCCTGATTATGTCGGTCCCCTCGCTTATGGTCTAAAAATGGGCGTGATATTGCCGGGAATGGACATCGTGAAAATGATTTTTGACCACCTGATTACCTGTTACAGGGATGGTCTGCTTGGCGATAATGATGTTGTTTGCATAACCGAATCGATTGTGGCTCGTGCTCAAAATAACTATATTACCGTTGATGATATTGCCCGGGAAATAAAGGACAAAATGAGGCTATCTGATCAGGACAGGATTGCGGTAGTTTTTCCCATTGCCAGCCGAAACCGATTTTCAATGATTCTAAAAGGGATAGCCAGGGCTGTCCCCAGTGGTGAAGTAGTAGTACAAATGTCATATCCGAGCGACGAAGTCGGCAACAAAATTGTTGATGAAGATTTTATTGAAGGGTTGGGTAAAGATCTGATTACTTTTGAAGATCTGGGCAACCGAGAATTTAAGCATCCTCTTACAGGAGTAGACTATATAAAACTTTATCACGATATTATCAGGGAAGAAGGAGTAAAGCCAAAAATATTTCTATCCAATGACCCTTTGCATGTCCTGAAATTTTCACCTGACGGGATTATTGCTGCAGACATTCATACCAGACAAACGACAAAAAAAGTGCTCAGCAGCAGATTTGAAAATTGCATAACTCTTGACCAGGTTTGCACCGAAGGGGAGGCATATTCTGAATGGGGCTTACTTGGCAGCAACATGTCATCAGGCGAGAGGTTGAAGTTAGCACCCCGGGATGGAAAGGAAGTAGTTAACCTTTTACGCGACAAAGTAAAAGAAGAGCTGGGTATTGACATCCAGGTAATGATCTATGGTGATGGGGCATACCTTGACCCTTCCAGCAGAATATATGAGCTTGCCGATCCCCAGGCGGCTTTTGCTGCTACGGATGGGTTAAACTGTATTCGTGAAGGAGTTAAGTATAAGTATCTTGCCGATCAGTGTTTCCATGAAAAGAAGCTTAATGCAGAAGAGATTGAAGCTTTTATCGCTGACAGCAGTCAGGTTAGTTTTTCTGAAGACAGTATTGACAGGGAAGGGACAACACCACGGCGTATGGAAGATGTGCTGGCCAGCCTGGCAGATTTAGTTAGCGGTTCGGCTGATGCCGGAACTCCTGTAGTTGTGGTTAAAGGCTTTCTTGGTTAGCAATCCGGGATATAAGTAAGGGTAAGCAGGATTTCACTTATAAGTAAGAAAGAAGGCTTAAACCAGGCTCATTTTGTCCTCGTGTTAATTAACAGGTTTGCGCAAGATAACCAAAGGGGTTACGATTATCAGAAATAAAGCCCAGACAGCCGGAAAGTAGTCTCCATAAAGCACATATAAAGTATCACGGGTAGTTAGATCCAGGGGCAAGTTAAATACAGCAGCTTCGTTTTTTCCGGATCGAAATAATTCTTCTCCACGGTGATTAAATGATATTGTGATTCCGCTGTTCGCTACCTGGGTAACGCCTACTCCCATTTCAGCTGCTCGAATTGCTGCAGCCTGGGCATGCTGTTCCAGGCCGATTGATTCGCCAAACCAGGCGTCATTGGTCAGGATAAAGAGGTGGCGGCTTTCTTTTTTCGCAAATAAGCGGGTGTGATCTCCGAAATATGATTCGAAGCAGATTGCCCCTCCCACTGGAACTCCTCTAAGATCAAAAACAGTAATTTCTTCACCTGCAGAATAACTGCCGAGTAATAAATCTAACTCCAGCACCCGGTTTAACAACTGTTCCATGGGAAAATATTCCACAAAAGGGACAAGGCGATGCTTATGGTATACAGGAATTTCTTCCTGGCCTTTGTAATAAAGGGTGATTGAATTATATAGCAAGTCTTGTTCTCTAACCCGGGCTCCGTAGAGCACACTTACTTCATATTTCTCTGCCAGTTTTATAATCGAGGGATGATGCTCCCTTTTTTCTGAGAAATCTAACCTGGCTACAGTTTCAGGCCAGACAACAAGATCAATTTCAGCTTCGTCGGCCAGGGCCTGTTCTGTTAAATTACTGTATAGTTGAACGACATCTTCCTGACGGCCGTCAACTACGTGCTCAGGATGACTGTTGCCCTGTATTAGGCTCACAGACAGTTTTTCTTCATCCTTATGGACAGGTAAAAGCTCCGGAACTGTAAGGCCTGCCAGCAGCATGATTAAAAATACTGCTGTAAGTGCATACCTTCCGGTTCCCTGCAGCTTGTTCATCAATATGAGCAGAATCAGGGTTTGGAAAAAGACAATCAGAAAAGGTAGCCCCCAGTATCCATATATAGATGTAATGTTGAGAAACAGGGGGTAGTTCCACTGAGTATAGCCCAGGTACCCAACATTATAGGCAAGAAAGCTTAAGGAGCGCAGGTACTCAGTTAACAGCCACAGTGAGGGCACGGCCAGGGCAGTGAACCAGGCTTTCCCGGCCCGGTTTAACAGGGAAGTGAACAAACCAAATACAGCGCTGAAGAGGCTGATATAGGCAACAAGACTAATCATCGCAATGACAGCCAGGTAAGCAGGCAGGTATGGGAAAAGGACGTGGGACAGATATAGGTTTACATAAAAATGAAGTGGAAGCCCAAATATAAAACCAGCCCAAAGAGCGCGCAAAGGGGTTGTTTGGAGGCAGGTGGCTATTAAAGGCATAAGAGCAAACCAGGTTACATAGCCCTGTTCAAAAGGCGGAAAAGCTGCAATCATAAGCAAGCCTGAGAGCAGGGGAAATACCAGGTGTTTGTTTTGGCTTATTTTATTTTGAGCGTTTTTTTTAAGCATTTTGCTTACTCCTGAAAACAGTTTTGGCTGCACAGATCAAGTTCATATCTTTACTGTACCACATCAGGCAGAACCTGAAAATATCTAATATGCCCTTCCGTATTCTTGACCGCCAACAATTTCAATGGTATAAATAAATCAATTAATATTTAACACTGCTAATAATTTAAGGCTTAAAGTATATTCGGGAGGAGGGGGCTGTAATAAAAAGCGAAAATCTGATTGATTATATCAAAGAACTGGATTATGTTTTCAGCCGCCTGATTTACCGGGTTAGGGTTCTACACAACCGCTACACTGTAGATGAAATTACCGACACCCAGTATGTAGTCCTTCGTGCGCTGCGAAAAGCGCCCTGCAATACTTCATTTCTTGCTCATATGCTTGGGGTTACCTTAAGTGCAGTAACTGCCTTGATTAACCGCCTGCATCGGATGGGCCTGGTGACGCGCGAAAGGCAGGAAAAAGATCGCCGCCAGGTTTGGATTTCAATTACACCCCGGGGCTTGAATGTTTTAGAGGATGTAGAAGAAAGGCGCAACCTCCTTTTAGCTTTATATTTAGCACGTGTGACCGAAAGTGAGCGCCAGCAGCTTTTGGATCTGCTGCAGCGTGCTGTTGAATTATTTGAGCGGGAAGATATTTTAGAAGAAGAGGATATACTTGAAGAGCAGATTTAGTCTGCTGCTGTATATTACTTTATCCAGCGTCTGCAAAGAAAGCCGGGGGCATTCCTCATAGAAGGGGAGCGCCCCCTTAAAGTTAGAGCTGTTTTCAATGACAGTCCGAATCACTCCTGCCCGCTTTCTAATTCTCCTGCCGATGTTTTTTTACGTTTCGAAAATTTGCGTACCAGTAGAAATATCAAAACGGCTGTGATTCCCAAAATAATTAATACAGGCAGTAAGGCAGCAAAGGCTACTACCATAAAAGAAAGAGCTTTAAGTATAAAATTTATGCTACCGATAAAAGCCTGTCCGATACTTTCGCCCAGGTTTTCAAACGCGAGTGGTGAAATTTCCTCCGTGGGTACTGTTTCTTCCCGAATGGTAAGATTAATAGTCGCGTACGAAACCTGGTCTTTTAAATGGTTAAGCCGGGCGGTCATCGTTTCTATTTCGCCCCTGACCCGATGCAGTTCTCTTTCAACCTCTAAGACTTCCTCCAGTGTTTCAGCTATGTCGAGGATTTCTATAAGTCTCTCTTCCTGTGCTTTCTGGTTGTTCAGGCGCGATTCAAGGTCGATATACTGCATGGTAACATCATCTGTTCCGGTTTGCACATTTCTTGCTTTGCCCAGATTTTGAAGACGGTCCATAACCCGGTCAAAGTTATTATTTTGTACCCGCAGGGTAAGGTGAGCGTTGTATTGATCCTCTCGCGCCTCATATACATTAGAGTTGCTGATCATTCCCCCTGACTGTTCGACGATACTGCGAACCTCATTGATTGTTTCCCTTGTATCTTTAACAGTAAGTTCAATTGAACCGGTGCGTATAACGTGGCGGAGATTGCCTTCCCCAACTCTTTCATTATGAACCATGGTATCGTAATCTGTATCGGGTGCCTTTTCTGCCGCAGCCGGCTCTTGCTGGACGTAACGGGTTTCCATTGCGGCGTCTTCCATCATAATGTCACTGGATCCCATGTAGTAGTCTGTTGCGGCGCATGAAGTCAGAAAAACAACTGCCAGCATAGTAACAAGGATGTATAAGGATATAACTTTAAAACGTTTTGCAGTCATAGCTTGCCCCTCCTTTTTATCTATCGACAACCATGCCCCGCAGATGGTTCCCACGCTTCCTGTTTTACAGAGGTGTCAAATAGCCCTGTGTCCCAGACCGATTGCCACATCGTTTCTATGCAGCAAACCGATGCCAAAAAAGATTGCTACCGCGATGTGCGTGCCCCCCCTGGCAATACCTACTTTGCCTCCCACATTTAAACCCAGGGCTTTAGGCATAATCTGGACGAGCGCTTCCCTGGTTGCACCGGCAACAGCTCCATCCGAGTGACTGGAATCATCAATGATATTTTCTCTTTTTGAGGCGACGACTGCTCTTTCTACGACTTTTTGCAGAGAACTTAAAAATTCTCCACCGTAATCAACAGCTAGCGACTGTATTCCCTCTTCAAGGTGTTTTTCTTTCATGATCATTTCTTCTTCCCTGGTTGTGGTCATCGCTATACTAATAGCAGCCTGGGCAACAGTACGGCTTTCCATTTTAATCTCCTCCATAAATTGCAATATCTATTGCAATTATCCTCTTTAAGCCTTCAAAGGGCAAGCAAATTTTGCGCAACCACAGCTGGAAGAGCCATAAGTATGATATAATTTTAGTGGAGGTTTTATCATGAAAGAAAATTACTGCAGTACCTGTGGCCAGGAGTTCAAACCTGCTGATCTTACGGTTCGCTGCCGGCTTTGTATGCGGAATTACCACGGCGGATGCTGGGAAAAAACCGGAGGTTGTACTACATGGGCCTGCCCGGGAAAACCCTCCCTTGAAGATCAAGATAATGATGTAGCTTATAAGCGATGTCCGTTTTGTGGGGAAGAAATTATCAGTTTTGCCACTAAATGTCGTTACTGCAGGTCTTCATTGGAATCTCCCGAAACTTTAGCTAAAGAAGTGCCGGGAAAAAGAAGCCGCGAGAAAAATTCCGACTTCAGGAAGGATCCGATACTTTCCAGCCTTCTTAACCTGATTTTCCCGGGTGCGGGGTATATGTACCTGGGGCAGTTTAGTAAAGGGCTGATGTGGTTTTTTATAGCCATTGCCGCCTGGTTCTTTACCCGGGGGCTGGGCCTGATTGCAGTGTATATCTGGGTGATGTATGACTCACCCCGTCAGGCAATTCAGATGAACAGAGGTTTAGAGTCCAGTCCTAAAACTGCCCAGCGCCCCTGATTAACCATGATCATTGACGCTGTTAAAGCATTATAAATCTGCTGAGTAATAATACTTCTTAATTCCAGGATCAATAAAGCGGTTTTTNAAATAGCACAATGCGGTTGCTGTTTGTGCCGGCATGGTTATTTGAAATGCCCCATATATTCGAGGTTTTTGTGAATTTTTGTTGATTAACAACTACACCGGCACATTTGAAGCCGCTTTTTACCCCCAGTGGAATAACTTCTTCTTCAAGCTTAATTTGCCCGTTTCTGATTTCCCCAACCTCAAATGCGATCCAACCTCCTGGTTTTGCTATACGGTAGAGTTCCTTGAATACAGAAAACATAACCGATGACCACTGTTCCAGGGTGGCTGCCATGGTAATAGCTTTCTCAACTTTTTCCAGCTCAATGCTATTGAACCAACAGCGCAGCCAGTTATCTTTTGAGTATTGAACAACATTTAAGAACGGTGGTGAAGTTACAGTTAAATCGACGCTCTCCGCCGGTATAGCATTTGTTTTGGCAGCATCACTTTGCAGGAAGAGAGCTTTTCCTGAAGCATTACGCAAGTTGTTTCGCTGGTCACCAGTCAGGTTTCTGATTAGTTGACCGGTTTTATCTTCAATTATTTTTTTGATTTCCCGGTATTCAGGTATTTGGTCGCGCTTGAGGTTGATTTTTTTCTGGCTTTCAGCTGATACGGCCTGATTGGGAGGCATGGTATAAACGGAGAAGAATCCCTTCGAATGGCCGGTCAGGCGGTTAGTGGCGATCATCCTAATCCAGCGATCGAGGTGATCAGGTTCTTGATCTTCTTTTTCAATCAGGTAATTGCGCAATGACAGCAGTTCTGATTCGGTTTGTGGATGGTAGAACATCGAAAGATCTAAATCGCTTTTAAGGTCTTGGTAAAACGGAATTTCTGAAAGGCGCTGTCTGAGTTCATTAATCTGTGGAGGGGACAACCTGGGTGCAGATAAAATATTGCTTAACGGATTGATATCATTTGAGATGATCTCTCGACCCATCAGGGCTGCTTCAATAGCTGTGGTTCCCCGGCCGGAAAAGGGGTCATAAACCGTATCTCCTTTCCTGGTGAGCATATTGATAAAAAAGTGGGGAAGTTGCGGCTTGAAACAGGCCCGGTAAGAAATTTCGTGTATCGAAGCTGCCTGTCTCTGGCGTGAAGTCCAAAATTCGTTTGTGTAACGAATTGTGGATAATCCCCTGATTGTAATATTTTCTTTAAAGGTATTCTTTTCTGCTTCGGGACGCAGGTCGCCCTCAAATGAAGATCCCTCTAAGTAATCGCTGATTTCTGCATCTATCGTCAAAATGCTGCACCTCTTTTAAGCAATTGATCAGATGCGATATTAGAATTAGCATTTGGATTTTTAAGCCTGATATTGCTTTATTTCTGAGCAGGCCGGACATACTCCATAAAAATCGAGTCGATGGTTTTCAATATTGAACCCTGTAGCTCGACTGATATCGGTGTTTAAGTCTTCTAACACTTCAACATCGAGATCGTATATTAATTGGCATTCACGGCAAATAAAGTGGTAATGCACTTCTGTGTTGCCATCAAAACGATCAAAATTGCTTCCCGCATCAATTTTTTTGATAAGGTTCTGGTCAAGCAGAATATTGAGATTGCGATAGACAGTTCCCATACTCAGGTTGGTAAATTCCAGCTTTAGTTTGTTATATAGCCAATCGGCGGCAGGGTGTTTGTCCGTGCTCTGTAAGAGCTTCAACAAATATTCTCTCTGCCTGCTTCGCTTATACCTGGATCTGTTCATTGTTGGACAACTCGATTCTTGTTGATATAATTATAATGTTAATCTTAACTGTAATTATATAGCAGGTCAAGACTTAAAACCAGGAAGTAAAAATAATCCCCAGGATTGTTCCGGCAAATATACCGAAGATAGACAGGTGCGCTCCGGCAGTTTTATAAGCATCGGGGATCAATTCATCACATACAATATAAAGCATAGCCCCGGCGGCAAATCCGAGAGATATTCCCAGGACAAAAACTGAGACACTGCTTATTGCGGCTCCGATATAGGCCCCAATGCCCATCGGTACTCCGGCCAGGGCTGTTATAGTAATTATTTTAAGATATTTGTACCCACCCTGCCGCAGTGGCGCCGCAACAGCCATGCCCTCGGGGATATTATGCAGTGCTATTAAAATTACCAGGGAGGTTCCCAGTTCAGTTGATCCAACAAAACCGCTGCCGATTGCCAGCCCTTCCGGAAAATTGTGTAAACCAATGCCCAGGGCCAACAGGGTGCCTTTTTTTAAGTATTTGTCAAAGGGAGTTTTTTCAGGGGTTACCGGGTGATGATGGGGAAGAAAGTGATCGAGCAGGTAAAAGACAGCCATACCAAGGGTAATACCTAAAATGGCCGCCTGGTAGCCGCTAAAATCGATAGCTTCTTCAACTAGTTCCAAAAAAACTATAGATAGCATAACTCCTGCGGCAAAGGCCATGATAGTTCCCGTGAAACGCGGTGTCGGGGTTTTTACTATAACGGATAGCAATCCGCCTGCACCCGTGCCGATAACACCGGCTGCCATTCCAAGCGCTCCGATTTCCAGCCAGTTCATTTTTACAGATCACTCCCTGTTTTTAAAATGGCTTAGCTTTTCAGCATAGCCGGCTTTTACGATGAAGAAATCCCCAGGAGGGGATTTCTTCATCGTAACCATTCTAAAAAATTAAAACTGCTTAGTCCAGGTCAACCTTCTCAGAGTTGTCCCATAAACCATGGATATTGCAGTAACTCAAAGCTACCAGTTCGCCCGGTTTCTCAAGTGTTATCGTGGTTGATACTACCGGTTCACATTTAGCGCTTCCGGCATTAGCTCCTTCGACTGATTCCCCGTGGGCTTCAAACTGGTATGTTCCCAGGTGGACAATAAATTTCTCACCTTCCGGCCTAAAAAACAGTTTAATGTAGCGGATGTGGTGCTCAGTTGTATGGGGGTGAGCAATTTCTTCTCCTACGCTTAGTTGGACTGCGCAGGGTTCACCTTTCTTTGCCGGACCTTTGATCTTAATAACCGGGACGTGCTTTTCAGATTTCCAGTCAGCTGATTGGACATGATTACCTATTGCACTCATCAATCTTTCCTCCTTCAAGTTTATATATCTGTTTTATAGTATATTCTCCAAAAAAGGGCGTCATCCTTTTTTTCGGCAAGGATAATTCAGTTAAGTCAGAATCAGTCCTTTATTGTCATCTGGCAAAAAAACATCGTCAGTTAGCAGGCCAGAGCGGCACCGAAGGCCTGCTCGATATTCAAAAAGATATTTATGGTTTTATAAAAGAAAATGGCAAAGTTACCCGGCAGCAGATCATGGATGAATTCAAAATTCCCGAATGGGAACTTGATAAGCAGATTGCTGTTCTGAGGCACTGCGAGCTGGTAAAAGGCAAGAAAGAAGCGGATGGGGTTTACCTCGTTCTTTTTGATCACTGATGTGCTTTNTTAAGCAGGTTTGCGCTTATTNTCCTGANGGGCATAACANCAGCAGCTGTTATTATACCGGTTAGAAAGAAAGCCATGCCCAGGCCGGGACCCTGAGCGGCAATTCCAAAGGACAGGGCTCCAAGAGCGAAGACAATATCAATAGTATTTTCCTGGAGGCTGATGGTGGTTGCGCGAAGTCTCGGTCTGCTGATTTCGATTAGCCAGGCGGCGAAAACGAGAGAGCTGCCCTGGATTCCGATACCGATGATGATTGCGCAAATAATAACCAGGGCAGGCCATTGATTTATATAGAAAAATAGTGTTGTTCCTATTCCCAGGGTAACTAGCATCGGCCAGGCAACCTGCTGACGGCCAAAACGATCGGAAAGGGCTCCTGCTCCCACACATGTAATGATTCCAGATGCCCCGAAAGCAATGAAAAAGTATGCTGCTTCTATATTTGGAGCTGTTGATTCGATATGTACCGCGGCAAAAGAAACAACTGCACTGTAAGAGAAGGCGTACAGNGCAATTCCTCCGATGATCGGGTAAATCTGTTTAACGGAAAGGGCTTCAATGATCTGGTTCAATGAGCTGGCTTTTTTCTCAACCCTGACCGGAACCAGAGGGGTCCTGACAACGGCCAGCAGGGCGAGGGAGAGAAGGCCGCTAAAACCGCTGACCATGAACCAGCTGTCATAACCGAGGCTTTCAATGATCAGCAGCGCAGCAGATGGCCCCGCCAGTAAACCCAGGTTAAAAAATATACGCAATGCTCCCAGGTATGTGCCGATACGATAGGGTGGTGCCATTTCTGCGGTCAGGGCAAACATACCGGGCAGGAAAACGGCAAGTCCGAGGGATTGATAAAGGCGTGCAGCCAGCAGCAGGTTGTATGAAGGGCTTAGCAAAAGCAGCAGGGGGGTAGTTGCAAAAGCAAAAGCGCCCAGCAGCATCAGCGGTTTTGGACCCCTGTGATCCATAACCGGCCCTAAATAAAAACGAATTAATACCGCGGTAACCCCGAATAATGTGTTTTGCAGGCCGGCTTGAAAAGGAGTGCTTCCGATTGAGAGGCTGTAAGCCGGGAAAACAGCAATCGAGGCAAACAGGTTGGCCATAAAGAAAAATACCGAGCCAAAGAATAAAAACCAGTTAAAAAAACCGGCGGAGAATCTGCTATCGCTACCTGTTGTTTCCTGGTGCATGGGCAATTTTGATCATATCCTTATCCTGTTATTCAACCAGTCGGTCTGCCAGCTTTTTACCAGTAATAGCAGCTACATCTGCTGCTACGTAGTGGCCGGCTGCTGCGTCAAATAGTACTGTAGCCCAGGCCTCTTTTCCCCCTGATGGCAATCTATAGCACAGGCATATGGGCAGGCGGGGCAAAGCCCGCCATTCAAAGGCGAGG